>OGFM01000806.1_pt1 | contig 23305 bp, 20 predicted proteins | sample 1570871 | NCBI WGS metagenome assembly OGFM01 (sample SAMEA2581957, study PRJEB24529) | metagenome | biome: Human gut stool | place: China | collected 2011
GCATGATCATGTAGTTGAACTCGAGGAAGGACAGGCCCTTCTCCATGCGCTGCTCGTAGCACTTGGCGCGCAGCATGTTGTTCACGGAGAAGCAGGCACCCACATCACGCAGCAGTTCCACGTAGTTCAGGTTCAGCAGCCAGTCTGCATTGTTCAGCATCAGTGCCTTGCCCTCAGAGAAGTCGATGAACTTTTCCATCTGCTTTTTGAAGCATGCGGCATTGTGGGCGATATCCTCTTTGGTCAGCATCTTGCGCATGTCGGTACGGCCGGAGGGGTCGCCGATCATGGTAGTGCCGCCGCCGATCAGGGCAATAGGCTTGTTGCCTGCCATCTGCAGGCGCTTCATCAGGGTCAGGGCCATAAAGTGGCCTGCGGTCAGGCTGTCGGCAGTGCAGTCAAAGCCGATGTAAAAGGTTGCCTTGCCATTGTTGATCAGGTCGATGATCTCTTCATCGGTGATTTGAGCCACCAGGCCGCGGGCCTTGAGTTCTTCGTACAGAGTCATGATTTTTTCCTCCTGTTTGTGGGCAGAGGGAAAAATAAAACACCCCCTGCCAAAAATGAATTTGGCAGAGGGCGAGAAAATTCGCGGTACCACCTCTGTTTGCCGCTTCCTCACAGAAACGACCTCACGAGTGCACACCCCAGAGTAGAGAGACACTCCTGCGTTTGTAACGCTCGCACGCGGCACAGCCTATTAACCTGAACGGCATTCAGCCTGCAGCTCCGGGAGGTATTTCCCCTGCGGCTCTGCGGCCCCTTACACCAACCGGGGTTTCTCTGGGCAGAACACTTCAAGGTACTTGTTCCCTTCATCGCCATTAACAAGGACTACTTTATCACAATGCTTCGGGCTTGTCAACCCCTTATCTGCAGCGGCTTATTTTGCGCCAAGACCCAGCATTTCGCGGGCATTGGCACGCGAAAGCTCGGTAACGTGGTCGCCGGAGATCAGCCGGGCCAGTGCTTCCACCCTGCCCTCCTCATCCAGCGGATGGATCTCGGTATAGGTGCGGTCATTGGCTACATTTTTCTGAATCAGCAGATGGCAGTCCGCCAGTGCAGCGATCTGGGCTGTATGGGTGATGCACAAGATCTGGTGGCCCTGTGCGCTCTGGCGCAGTACCTCACCAATACGCCCGGCGGCTTTGCCAGAAACACCGCTGTCGATCTCATCATAGATCACGGTAGGCACGGCATCCTTATCAGCCATTGCATTTTTGATGGCCAGCGTGATGCGGCTCAGCTCGCCGCCGGAAGCAATTTTTGCAAGGGGTTTGGGCGCCTCACCGGGGTTTGTGGAAATGTAGAACTCGATGCTGTCCTGCCCATGGCTTGCCAGCGGGCCGCGGGTATGGCGCAGTGTCATGCGCACGCCCGGCATGTTCAGAAAATCCAGCGTGCCGGAAATACGCTTGTTCAGCTCTTCAAAAGCGCGCAGGCGCGTCTGGGTCAGTGCTTCTGCCTTTTCACGGGCCAGCGAATAAAGGCGGAGCTTTTCTGCCTGCAGGTGGTCATGCCGCTCCTGTGAGGACTGGATGCGCTCCAGTTCTTCCCTTGCATTCTGTCCAAAAGCGATCACGTCTTCTACCGTATCACCATATTTGCGCTTGAGCTTGTAGATCAGATCCAAACGCTGCTCAATCTCGTCCAGCTCCGCATCGTTGGTATCATAGGAATCCAGCCGACCGATCAAATCTGCGGCAACATCCTTTGCATTGTAATACAGATCCAGCAGCTGACTGGATGCACCGGCAAGTGCATCATCCAGCTGCGCGGCAGCATCCACTGCATTGGATGCCTCGCCCAGCAGATCGACTGCGCCGGAGGCCTCGTCATCGCCCGAAAGCAATGCATAGCTCTGTGCGATCTTATCCCGGATGGCAGATGCATTGGCAAGGATCTTGCGGCGGCTTTCCAGCGTCTGTTCCTCTCCGGCGGTCAGTCCGGCATCCTCGATCTCCTGCACCTGATAGCTCAACAGATCAATCCTGCGCTGCTTTTCGGCTTCGTCGGTGATCATGGCATCCAGCTCCCGCTTGATGCGCACAAGCTCCCGGTACAGGACATAATAGTCCTGAAACTCCGCGCTGTTCTGCGCATAATCATCCAGAATGCCCAGATGTCTTGCCGGGTTCAGAAGGCCCACAGAGTCGTGCTGACCGTTGATATTGATAAGTCCTCCGCACAGCTCCCGCAGAACCGCAGCCGTTGCAGGCATTCCGTTGATGCGGCAGGTGCTTTTGCCCTCGGCTGTGATCTCGCGGCTGAGCATCAGTGCATCCGAGCGCTCGTAGCCCGCCTTCTCAAGGCTGTCCAGCACCGTACCGGGCACCTCCTCAAAGGCTGCACGGATCACCGCCTTGGAGGCCCCTGTGCGCACAAGATCCTTTGAAGTGCGGTTTCCCAGGATCGCATTGATGGAATCGATCAGGATCGACTTGCCTGCACCAGTCTCACCGGTAAGAACATTCAGGCCCGGCTTGAAATGTACTTCAGCCTTCTGGATCACAGCAACATTTTCAATTTGCAGGCTGCTCAGCATATCTTTTCTCCCGCGTTATTTTTATCCAATGTGTCTCGTCAGTTCCGAGCAGATCGTTTTTGCATCACGCTCCGACCGTGCAACGATCAGGAACGTGTCGTCGCCCGAAAGCGTGCCGACCACATTTTTCCACTGCAATGCGTCAAAAACCTCGCATGCGGCGTTGGCCATGCCGGAATAGCACTTTACCAGCACAACATGTCCGGCGTAATCCACCCCCAGCACGGATTCATGAAAGATCGTTTCAAACCTTCCCTGCGTTTTGGGGTTGAAGCTTTCGTTTCGGCTGGAGACATAGCGATACCCCTCTGCCGTGGCAGCTTTTACCAAACACAGCTCCCGGATATCGCGGGAAACGGTGGCTTGTGTTACCTCGAATCCCTCTTTGGAAAGGTGATCCAGCAGAACTTCCTGCCGGCTGATCGGGTGCTCCTGCACAAGCCGGAGAATCGCCTGCTGACGTTCTCCCTTGCTTTTTACATCTTCTTTACGGCTGCGCGCCATCGTAAACTCGCCTCCCCTTTATCGTCTGCTGCGAAGCTTCTGGTCAATGGCCTGGAACTGATCTGCTTTTCCGAAGGTGATCAGCTTTACCACCTGATCGGAGAGTCTTACTTCAGCCGTTGCGCCGGCCTTGAGCGGACAGCCAGCTCTGCCATCGCAGCTGATAAACACTTCATCATCGGCCACCTGTCCCACACAGATATTCAGCTTGCGCTCCTGCGCAAACACCATGGCCGGGCTGGCCAGACTGTGCGGGCAGATAGGCGTTACAACAACGCCCTTCGTCTGGGAATCCAGGATCGGCCCGCCCGCCGCCAGCGAATACGCTGTGGAGCCGGTGGGCGTTGCAACGATCACACCGTCCCCACGGTAGTGCTCTACTAAAATATCATCGCAGTAAATGCTGAAATCGATCGCCTGCTGCAGGCGGCCCTTTGTGACCACCACGTCATTCAGGGCGTGGCCCTCCCAGCCATCGTGGCCAAGAACGCGGACATACAGCAGCATCCGGTTGTCTACGCTGAACTCTCCCCGTGCAACAGCGGAGAGCTTGGCTTCCATCTCGCTGACTTCGCAGGTAGCCAGAAAGCCACAGCGTCCCAGATTGATGCCCAAGATCGGCTTTGCGTACCGGAGCGAAAGATTTGCCTCATGCAGAATGGTGCCGTCGCCGCCAATGGTCAGGATCACATCTGCCTGCTCAAGGCATTCCTCCAGCGGCAGATAAAACACTCCGGCTGTGCTGCAGCTTCTGCGCGGCTGTTCACACATCAGAACAGCTGCACCATGGTTCATTAGGATCTGCGCTGCACGCAGTGCGATCTCGTTGGCGGAGGTCTTGCCGGGATTCGGCGAAATATAGATCGTCATGCTGGAAGCTCCTTTTTCTGGACTGATGGCAGAGCCGCTCAGCGGTCCAGCGTGCTGTGGCTTTCCATCACCACCTGCTCTGCAACGCTGTCGTCCAGCACGGATGGTTCACCGCTCTTCTGCACGAACATCAGGTATTCAATGTTGCCCTCAGGTCCCTTTACCGGGCTGAAATCCAATCCGCGTACAGCAAAACCGTTTGCAGCAGCATAGCCCATGGCATTGTGCAGCACTTCACGGTGGGTAGCAGGGTCGCGCACCACACCGTTCTTGCCAACCTTTTCGCGTCCAGCTTCAAACTGCGGCTTGACCAGACAAACGCCCATGGCATCCGGCGTTGTGATTGCCTGTGCCACCGGGAAAATATGGTGCAGCGAGATAAACGAGACATCCACACTGAAAAACTCGATCTGCTCGGCAAGATCCTCCGGCTTGACATTGCGGATGTTCGTGCGCTCCATGTTCACTACGCGCTCGTCTGTACGCAGGCTCCATGCAAGCTGTCCATAGCCGACATCCACCGCATAGACCTTGACGGCACCGTTCTGCAGCATGCAATCCGTAAAGCCGCCGGTAGATGCGCCAATGTCCATGCAGATCTTGCCATTGGGTGTAAGTGGGAAACACTTCATAGCTTTTTCCAGCTTCAGGCCGCCGCGGCTGACATAGCCAATGTCGTGCCCGCGCACTTCCACCTTGGCATCTTCCTTGATCATCTCTCCGGCCTTGTCCACCTTTTGCTCATTGACAAAAACGATGCCGGACATGATCAGCGCCTTTGCGCGCTCACGGCTCTGTGTCAGACCATGCTGAACAAGATATTGGTCCAATCGAATCTTCAAAGTAAATTTTCTCCTTTCGTCACGGCCATCTGCACGGCCTGTACAAGATGCGCTGCATCCAGACCGGTTGCCTGTTTGATCTGTGCCACACTGGCATGCGGAAGACACGCGTTCCGCACTGCACAATGGATAAAGCGCCCATTCCATCCGTTTTGCTGCAAAGCATATTCCAGATGTTCACCAATGCTTCCGTTTGCAATGCATTCTTCCGCGAACAGGATTATTTTATATTTCGACAGATCAGCGATCATTTTGTCTGTAAAGGGATACAGCTTTACAGCCTTTATCACATCACACGCAATGCTTTTCTGCTGTAATTCACGTTCTGCCTGCAAAAGGTCGGCCAGTTCGTCGGCGTAACTCACCAGAACGATTGTTGCATCATCTGCCTTGCGCAGGAAATCATAATCTTCGCCGGTGCAGCCAAATTCCGCCAGAGCTGCATCCTGCCCACCGCGGGGATAACGAATTGCCCGTGGACCATGGAAGCGGTCACTCAACAGCTGCTGCAGCCAGTAATTCAGTTCCTGATAATTGGAAGGCGCATACAGCGGCATTCCAAGCTGGCTCAGGAAAGCGGGATCGTAAATGCCCTGATGCGTTTCGCCATCCGCTGGGACAAAACCGGCGCGGTCGATGGCAAAAACTACATTCTCCCGCAGCAGATTTACGTCGTGGATGATCTGATCATAGGAACGCTGCAGGAAGGTGGAATAAATGCATACCACCGGCAGCATGCCCTGACTTGCAAGCCCGGCAGCAAAGGTCACAGCGTGCTGCTCTGCCATACCGACATCAAAAAAACGCTCCGGGTGGCTGTGCGCAAAAAACTGCAGGCCGGTGCCATACTTCATTGCTGCAGTGATGGCGCAGATATTCGGGTTCCGGTCGCCTTCCGTCACAAGAGCATTGCCAAATACCGTCGAGAACGATTCCTTTGGTGCCACCTCCGGGTCGGGCATTCCATCCAGATCAAATGCCGACACGCCGTGATAGTTGCCGGGGTTTACCTCGGCCGGCTGATAGCCCTTGCCCTTTTTTGTGATCACGTGCAGAAAATGTGGCCCTTGCCGGTTGCGGATGGTGCGCAGTGTGCGTTCCAGCTCTTCCACGTTGTGGCCATCCACCGGCCCGATGTACTGGAAGCCCATATCCTCGAACATGGTAGAGTGGTACATTGCCCGACGCAAAAGCGTCTTGCACTCGGTGATGTTTTTTTTCAGTGGAGCGCCCACCAGCGGTACTCTATCCAAAAAGCTGCGCACATTATCCTTGGCATCAAAATAGGCCGTGGTCGTGCGCAAATGAGTCAGATAGCGGGCAAGTGCACCGACATTTTTAGAAATGGACATCTTGTTGTCGTTCAGGATCACAAGAAGGTTGTCCAGCTGTTCAATGTTGTTCATTCCCTCGTAGACCATGCCGCCGGTAAAGGCACCATCGCCGATCACCGCGACCACAAGCCCTGCTTCATGATGCAGCTTTTTGGCCCACGCCATGCCGATCGCAAGCGAAAGCGCCGTGTTTCCGTGCCCGGCAATGAATGCATCGTGTTCGCTCTCGTTCGGGTTCGGGAAACCGGAGATCCCGTCGAGCTGGCGCAGCTTATCAAACTGTCCGCGCCGACCCGTAAGGATCTTGTGTGTGTAGCACTGGTGACCGACATCAAACACGATTTTGTCCTGTGGTGTATCCAGAACACGGTGCAGCGCAACGGTAAGCTCTACCACGCCAAGGTTTGAGGCAAGGTGGCCGCCCGTCTTGGAAATATTCTCCAGCAGAAACTGGCGGATCTCCGCGCACAGCTGTTTCACCTGCTGTTCATTCAGTTGCTTTAAATCTCTGGGCTGATTGATGCTGTCCAGCAGCAATGCTCCCATAAATCACACGTCCTTCAAATGAAGATTTTCTGTTGCTGCAGTGCGTTCCTGCGTGAAAAAAGAATGTCTCAAGCCAGCGGATACAGGAAGCCGACGGCTGCGCCGACCAGTACGCCTGCCACGACCTGCAGCGGCGTATGGCCGACCATCTCCTTCAGATGCATGTTCTGCAGGAAAGGAGCATTCTTCTCGCTCACTTCGATCCACTGATCGATCATCTGGTTCAGGACCTTGGCCTGCTCGCCAGTCTCATGCCGCACGCCCATGGCATCGTGCATGGTAATGATTGCCACCACGCTTGCCACTGCAAAAATGGCAGAGTCAACACCCACACAGCGTCCGGTTGCAATGACCATGGCACAGACCGTTGCGCTGTGGGCACTGGGCATACCGCCATCACCCCACATGCGTTCCAACTGGAACTTGCCCAGTAGGATAAAATTGATGATGGTTTTAAGCACCTGCGCCACAAGCCAGCCGAGCAGTGAAACCGTAAGGATCTGATTGAAAGACAGGATGTTTTGAATAAGCTGCATAATCTTTTTCCTTTATTCTGTATGGATTATTTTTAGTTTTTACGCACAAGAAGCTGCTGCGCAAGCTGTTCCAGAAACGCAGCTTTTTCGCCAAAATTCCGGTGCAGTTCCGTGCAGGTCTCCTGATTCAGGTCATGTGCAAGCTTCATGGCACCTTCCGCACCATAAAGGGTCACAAAGGTAGTCTTTCCATTTTCGCTGTCGCTGCCAATGGGCTTTCCCAGCTGTTCCGGTGTGCTGGTAACATCCAGCACATCGTCCACGATCTGAAAAACAAGGCCCAGACCATAAGCATACTGTTCCAGCGCTCTGCACTGTGCTTCATCCGCTTTGGCCGCAGCCGCACCCATCTGAATGGCTGCATTGATCAGCGCACCCGTTTTATTGCGATGGATCAGCCGAAGCTGGTTTTCTGTTGCGGCCAACGCTTCGTATTTCAGATCCAGTTCCTGCCCATAGACCATGCCGCGGCTGCCAGCGCCTGCACCCAGTGCCCGCGCTGCCTGTACACAGACAGACGCATCTGCCGGGGCATTGGCGACTGTCTCAAATGCTTCTGTCAGCAGCACATCACCGGCCAGCATGGCAGTTGCTTCGCTAAATGCCTTGTGGCAGGAAGGACGGCCGCGGCGCAGATCATCATTGTCCATGCAGGGCAGGTCATCGTGAATGAGCGAATAGCAGTGCAGCATTTCTACAGCAGCTGCAAACTGCTGTGCCGCCTGCATACTGCCGCCCAGCATATCGCAGACGCTGAGAACAAGAACTGCACGGATCCGTTTGCCGCCGCCCATCAGGCTGTAGCGTGCCGCACGGCACACCTCGGATTCTTCCGGCAGAAAACGGCCGCAGGCCTTTTCCAGCGCGGCCATTGCCTGCGCCAGATAATTCTGATACTGCTCCTGATAGTCCATTAGCTTTCCTCCTGCACTGTGCCCGCAAGCTTTGCGTCGATCTCGTCAATCTGCAGCGATGTTTTTTCCAGTGCAGCATGGCAGTACTCCATCAGAGAAGCGGCCTCTGCATACAGTTTGACCGAATCTGCAAGGGTCGTATCCTCGCTCTGCATCTGTGCAAGGAGCGTATTCAGCCGTTCCATGCCTTCCTCAAAACTTTTGGGTGCTCTCATTGATCTCCTCCACCGCTTCCACCCTGCACTTTGCACGGCGGGAAACGCTGCGAACATAGATTGTTTTTTCCGGCTGCAGATCATCTGCATTTAAAATAGTGCCGTTGGCTGCTGTGACCATCGTGTAGCCGCGCGCCAGTACCTTGTATGGATCCAGCGATCCAGTAAGTGCTGCCGCATGACCCAGCTGCAATTCTGCAGAATGCAGGCGTTTCTGCATCTGCTGACGGATGGCATCCTGCACCTGCTGCAGCTGGCCCTGACTTTTTTGCCAGTTTCGGCGTGCAAGGCCCTGCTCCAACACAAAGTTGTATTGTTCCAGACCATTATAGCATAAATCAAAACGTTTTTGCATATTTTTGCGAATATTTTGCTGCAAATCCAGCAATATCCGTTCCTGCTCTGCCCGATCCGGTACAGCCAGCTCTGCTGCAGCCGAAGGTGTTGGGGCACGGCAGTCTGCCACAAAATCCAGAATGGTATAGTCGATCTCGTGGCCGATTGCGCTGATCAGTGGTTTTTTGCAGCGGTATGCAGCCCGGGCGATCATCTCTGCGTTAAAGACCCACAGGTCTTCCCGGCTGCCGCCTCCGCGTGCAACGATGATCTCGTCCACCTCTTTGCGCTGATCCAGCTTTTTGATGGCATCGGCCACCTGCTGCGCGGCTTCAAACCCCTGCACTGTCACCGGACACAGCAGCAGCCGTACCGATGGCCAGCGCCGTGTGAGCACATTGCGGATGTCCTGCAGGGCAGCTCCCGTCTTGCTGGTAACAACACCGATGCATTTAGGAAATTCCGGCAGCGGCTTTTTGTGCTCCGGTGCAAACAGGCCCTCCTGCTCCAGTTTTGCCTTGAGCTGTTCCAACGCCAGCTGTGCGGCACCAATGCCATCTGGAAACATATCGTTCACGTACAGCTGAAATGCGCCGTCGCGCTCATAAAGGGTAGCGCGGCAGCGCACGACTACACGCATTCCCTCTTCCGGGCGGAAAGCAAGGCGGCGTGCATCAGTGCGGAACATTACCGCTTTGACGCTGCAGACATCATCCCGCAGAGAAAAATAGCAGTGCCCGCTGCGCGCATTCTGTACAAAATTTGCGATCTCGCCGCGCAGGGCAAGGTCAAACAAAGCATCGTTGACATCCAGCAGCGTTTTTACATAACGGTTGAGTGCTGAAACGGTAATCACTTCAGCCATAATCCGGCCTCCCGCGCTGCCAGGATCGAAACACCGATGGCATTATCGCTGGAATACTGTCCCGGCACAAAGTAGACCTGCGGCAGACGTTTCTGCACCCATGCACGGATGATATCGCTGCTCATCACTCCGCCAGCACATACCACCGGCAGGCCGGGGTATTCCTTCTGTGCAGCTTTGGTCATTTTTACCACTGTATCCGCCACACAGAGCAGGCAGTACTTGCACACATATTCCGGCGTTTTGCCTGCGGCAAGCAGGGCATTGCACTGGTTTTCCAGCCCGGAAAGGCTGCATTGCATCCCCTTCACGCTGGATTTTGGCTTGATCTCCTCAGTGCACTGTGCAGCCAGACGGGAAACCTCAGCACCCGCCGGGAAGCCAAAGCCAAGCCTGACCCCCACACGGTCCACAGCCTGTCCGGCATAAAGGTCTGTGCTGGTGCCAAGCGTTGTGATCCGGCGCACCTGATCGCAGAGCAGCAGGTCCGTGGTGCCGCCGGAAATATGGAACAGCAGAACTTTTTCAGCAAACAGCTGTTCTCCCTTAGCTGCAAACAGCGCTGCGGCAGCATGGCCCTGCTGATGGGTCGTCAGCACAAGTGGGATCCCTTTTGCATGTGCAAAGGCCGTTGCAGCATTGACACCTGCAAGAAAGCAAGGCATATAGCTGCCTTCTACCGGGCGGGGCTTTTGCGATACGCCCACAGCATCGATCTGCGTCAGATCAAATTCCTGCGCCAGTTCCTGCATCATCTCCGGCAGCGCGACCGTATGATGAAACAGTGCATCGCTTTGCCGCAGGCCCAGCTGGCCCGCTTTTACCGGCAAAAAGCGCTTCTTTGCGCAAACAACCTCTCCAGCTGTATCAAACACTGCCAGAGAGGTTGCATAGTTGCTTGTATCAATGCCAAGCGTATAACGGCTCACTGTTCGGCTTGCTCCGCATCCAGACCGTGATCCCGGGCCACTGCGCCAAGCAGACCGTTCACGAACTGGTAATCTTCGTCCGCACCATACTTTTTCGTCAGTTCCACCGCCTCGTTGATGGCAACACCGGGCTTATTCTCGCCGCCAAACAGCATCTCGGCAACTGCCAGACGCAGGATGGTCAGGCTGACACGAGGCAGGCGCTCCATGGTCCAGTTGCGCAGATGTGCACGGATCTCGTCATCCACCTCGGCAGAATGATCGTAGTATGCGTTCAGCAGATGCTTGCTGAAACCATCCACAGGGTGCTCTTCATCGTTTTCTTCATGGCTGGTAATGGCCTCTGCCAGCGGGATATCACCAAAGGTCTGCGAAAATGCCAGCAAAAATGCATTCTCGCGTGCTTCTCTACGGGGCAAAATATTTTCCATAATGTTCCTCTCGCAGCACGAAGCCTCTCCGGCCAGAGCACAGAGAGGATCGGCTTCCAATTCTGAATTTTATTTTACTTCTCTGCTGCAGTGGTTTCTGCAAGGCCGGCAATCACCAGATTGACGCGGCTCACAGTGACATTGGTCATGTTCTGCACAGCGTTCTTCACGTTTTCCTGCACCTTTTCGGCCACAGCAGGAATGCGTGCGCCAAAGCTCATCATCAGGTTCAGAGTGATGTTTGCGGTACCATCCCGCATTTCCACCACGACCGGAGACTGGATGCTGGATGCTTCCAGCAGATCCTTGAGCTTTTTATTTTGTCTGCCGCAGGAAACCTCGGCAACGCCGTCAATTTCCAATGCTGCGCAGCGTGCGATCTTACCGATGACTTCGGTGGAGATCTGAAGGCTGCCGCCCTGAAGATCTGTATTCTGAAAATCCATTGTGTTGTCCTCCATTCAAAAGCGGGCACAGCCTGCTTTTTCTTGTTTGAAATGGTCCTGCCTGAAACGATCAATGCCATACGCAGGACAACATCATTCTTTATTGATAGAGTTATTATACCATCAAAGCGGGTGCGATTTCAATACTTGTTTCGGAAAACTCTGCCGCACCTTCTTATTTGACCTCCACCACCGTGATGTTCTGGGCAGTCACAGTGCTTTTGTTCAGCACCACATCCCGGATCTGTGCCACCTGTGCCGCTGTGAGCGGTTCACCGGAGGTCATCACGGTAAGGTCTGCCCGGCCGGACTGCAAAAAGCACAGGCAGTCTGCAAAACCTTTGGCTTTGATCAGCGTTTCGATCTCATTCTCCGCATTCAGATCTTCCAGATTTGCGGTCATCTGGGCGGTATATTCCTTCTTTTCCTCTGCGGAAAGCGACGAGGATTTCATCGTTTTCTTGATGGAATCCATCGCCTCATCGTGGGCCTTCTGTCGCTTAAGCCGAGCCTGCTCAAAAAACTTTGCACCGCTGTCACTGGCAACGCTTACAAGCTGCGCTTCACCATAGTTTTTGTTGGCGCTGGACACCGCTTCGGCCTCTGTGGGCAGCTCATCCAGAACCGTCTGCGCCTGTACCGGGACATCCTCAGCCTCTGCCGCGACCATTGCAGCATTGTCCGGCAGTTCCGTGGGCACATCGCTGCGGGCGTACTGCCAGTTCAAGTATACGGCAATCACCAGTGCGGCAGCCAATGTAACAGCTGTGGCCCTGCGGGTATTTCTGGAAAGTGCTCTCATAAATCGTTCCTCCTTATAAAAGCTGCAGGGTCTCAGCCCTTGCGCTGTTCCACACAAATGCGGTTGGATGGCAGATCCAGCAGTGCGCTTACCAGTTCGGTGATCCGGGCAGCAACGCGGATGTCTCCGCCGCCCTCGCACAGCACGGCCACACCGCACACCTGCGGCAGACATACCGTTTCGGTCAGGGCTGAACCATCTTCCAGCAGGACATGGGTCTGCTGGGACTGCATTTCTCCGGACTGTGTATCCAGCGCATAAATGGCTTCTTCCCCAGTCTCCAGCGTGACCATCACGGTCGTTTTGCCCGCACCGCTCATCTGTGAGATCAGATGTTCCAGCCGGTTCTCCAGCTGTGCCTGATATTCCGTGCTGCTCTGGGCAGACTTTGTGTTTTTTGTGCTGCCCGCTGCCGTGTTCTGCGGAAAAAGTTCCGACAGCAGGATCAGCAGCATTGCCAGAACGCCTACTGCCGCAGCAAGCCTTGCTCTGCCCTGTTTCCCTTTACATTTCCGGGCAAAATCTTTCACGGAATCTCCGAACGAAATGCCCCCTGCTTCTTTCATTCGGTGTCCTCCTGTACTTCCAGTATCGGTGCCATGCCAAGCTCCTGCTGCAGATATGCCGCGATCCGGCTCTGCTCTGCGGATGTGCACGCCGCCGGGAGGATCACAAGCACCTTTTCTGTCCGAACGGTCTGTTCTGTCCGGGTCAGTGTGATCTCCAGTTTCACCTTTGTACCAAAGCGTCGCTCACACTCTGCGCAAAGATCCGCTTCCAGCCGTTCCTGAGCTCCCTGCAAGAGCGATGTCTCCGTACTCTGGATACTGACCGCTGCCGGAGCCGCCGCCGCTGCACTTTTCAGTTCCAGCTTCATCTGCGGGGCCAGCCGGAACAGGATCACTAGAATATATAGCCCGGCAACGGCTTTTATGCATCTGCCCGCCCAGCCTGCGCCAACCAGCAGCGTCGTGATCTCCGCACAGATACAGGCAATGCAGAACGCCGATGCCGCCGTCTGAAATGCGTGCATTTCCTATCCGCCTCCCGTCATCATCAGAAGCCCCACGCCTACCGTCAGCAGTTCAAAAAACAGTGCCGTTACTGCTGCCATGCATTTTACCGCTTCGGCCATGCAGTCAAACAGCGCCTGACAGCGCCGGTTCTCCGCGAGGCCGCACAGAAGCCTGCATCCTGCAAGGAATAGCAAATGGAGCAGAAGCTGCAGATACAGCGGCAGAAATTCGGCCCCGATCACGGCAAGTGCCGCAAAACCCAGACTGCTTTTGAGCAGCTGCATTCCGGCAAGAAATACTTCTGCCGTATCGCTCAGAGCCTGCCCGATCACCGGCACGCCGCCGGTAAGCAGCTGGCCCAACCGCAGTGCAGAACGGTCCAGCTGAACCGTTACCGCTCTTTGCAGCCCTAACAGCACTGCAAAAATCCGCCCAGCCCAGACAAGCCCCCTGCGCAGCAAAGCGCCCATGACACGGCACGTTTCCGAAAGCCCCTGCTGGGTGCTGATGCAGCACGCCATGCTTACCGCAAGGTAGCTCTGCAGCAGCGGACTGACCACAAGCACCGTACCCTGTGCCAGAAAGCACAGTCCGGTCAGCAGCAGACCACTTGCCGCTGCGCTGGCATTCACCTCTCCACCGGCAGCGAGCACACCGCTGTAAACCGGAAGAAAGCCCAGAAGGTAGTTTTTCCACCCCTCCATCCGCTCACAGATCAGCTGTGCAAGGCTGATCAGATCTCCCCACAAAAGAGTGCCGCAGCCCACAGCCGCAGCTAGCTCCAACAAGGCGCTGTCGGCTGCTCCTCCCACCAGAAATGAAAGCACGATCAGCAACAGTAAAAACAGCAGAACATCCGCATAGCAGTGTGCCATCTGCCGGATCATCTCTGCCGGTGATCCCGGCAGGAGCGCGAGCAGAGTTTTGAGCGGATCTTTGGCAAAGGAATCTGCGCTTTGCGGAGCTTTTTCCAGATAAGGCTGCCAAAGCTCCTGTCCGGGCAGGCCCTGCAGCTGTGCCGCAGCGGCATCAGGTGCAAAAGCCAGAAAGCATGCTGTGCACAATACAAACGCTGCCGCTTTTTGCAGGAATTTTTTTATCATGCGGCAAGCCCCCAGATCATCTGGCAAATCTCTTCCAGTAGAGGAAATGCTGATGCCAGAACCAAACATCGGCCCGCAAACCCGGCGCACCATGCCAAAGTATCCGCACCAGCTTCTTCACACAGGGTCCGCGCGTAATCGGTCAGCAGCAAAATTCCGGCACAGCGCAGCAGGCAGGCAAATGCAGGCCCGTTCACCCGGCGGCTGAAAGCCAGTATATTCCGAAGCAGCTCCTGCACCGCCACTCCAAGCTGCAGCAGCACAAACAATGCTGCGCCAACGGACAGCAGAAACGCATAGGCCGGTGCATCCTTCCGCAGCAGAAGCTGCGCTGCTGCAAAGACGACCACTGCCCCCAGAATGGAAAAAGATGTACTCATAGTGCAAACAGCGACTTGATGGTAACGAACAGTGCGCTGATCTGCCTGACAAGGATGGAAAGCACTACCACAAGACCCGCAAGGGTCGTCATCATGGCCTGATCCTCCCGGCCGGAACGGATCAGCAGCTGGTTCAGGACGGCCACGATAATACCGATCGCTGCAATTTTGAACACAAGGTCGATCTCCAAGTTTTCGTCCTCCTGCCACTACAAAAGAATCAGTGCTGCCACCGCGCCGGCTGCAAGGCCAAGCCTGCACGGTAAGCCCTGCCTGGATGCTGCTTTCTGCTGCGCCTGATGCAGGAATGCTTCAAAACGGGCAGAGTAATAATCCAGTCGTTCGCATTCCTGCGCCGCTTCGCTTTGGCCAAGGCCGGCAAAGCACTGCTCAAAGCAAAGGCGTTCCGCATCATCAAATCTTTCCGGTGCCGGAATTTCCTGCAGTTTAGGTGCTGCATCGCTTTCCAGCAGCTTTTCCTGCACGAGACACCGCTGCAGCTGTTCCAGATCCAGCCTGCGGTAAGCGATCTCCTGCCGGATGCGCTGCAGCAGCTCCACGGTGCGCTGCAGCTGCAGGATATGCTGCTCTGTTCTGACCTGAAATGCCGAACCGGTCAGCCACCCGCACAGCAGGAGCAGTGCAGCCGCTGCCCAATGAAAAAGCCGCATCATACCGTGCAGACCTGCCGGACTTTTCCCGGCGCTGTGCAGCCGTGCAGCAGTACAAATACACGCAGCATTCCATGCCGCTGCAGCGCCTGCACCTGCGGCCGCCGGGCGGCTTCTTCCACGCTTGCGGCATGGACGCTTGCAACAAAGTCCACCCCGCTGTAAAAGCCCTGTTCCAGCGCTGCAGTTTCGGCAAGCGTGCCAAGCTCGTCCAGCAAAATAACCTGCGGCGAAAGCGTGCGCAGTGCCATCTGCACAGCCCGTTCCTTAGGGATGCCGGACAGCAGATCCAGCGGCGGCATCTTCTCGGAATCACCCGGCGGAAAGATCTCGCAGCGCTCGTCCACCACGCAGGCTCGCCGCTGCATCCCGGCCAGTTCTCGTGCGATCTGACGCAGCAGCGTCGTCTTGCCGCTGTCCGGCTCGCCGACCAAAAGCATCCCAATAAAATGCTTTTTCAGTTGCACCAGAAGTTCGTCCGGCAGCTGTACCGGAACCGTCCTTGCAATGCGCAGGTTCAACCCCTGCACCTGCTGCAGAACCGTCTGGCCGTCGCGATCCACATAGCGTCCTGCCACACCCACCCGGCAGCCGGAGGGTGTGGTCAGAAATCCATGCGCAAGCTCCGTCTGGTGTGCATGTACCGCGCCGCCGCACAGGGTGTGAAAGATCTCTTCGATCTGAAACTGATCCAATACACACTCCCTCAGCTGCAGCGGGCACTCCGGCAGGTCCTGCAGCGGGAGCTGCCGACCCGACAGTGTAACAAAAACACTACAGCCTGTCCGGAACCGAAGTTCATGGATCTGCGCTGCCGTCTGTGCTGGCAGCTGTCCCAATGGCCCGGCCAGCCATGAGGGAAGCAGGCGTATCGCCCGATAATACTCATCCACACTGTCCTCTCCTTTTTCAGGCTCATTGCCTGCTATGAGTATATGCCTGTCCCTGCCGGATAGAACCTGCGGACATAAAAATATCCCCGCAGCACAAAACTGCGAGGATATCCATTGGAGCGGTTTTATCAGGTGTTTTCGCCGCTGATCATTGCCAGAAATTCTGCCTCGGTCAGCACCGGGATGCCAAGCGCCTGCGCCTTGGTCAGTTTGGAGCCTGCTGCCGTGCCTGCCACAACATAGGCCGTTTTCTTTGAAACAGATCCGCTGGCCTTACCACCGTTTTTCACGATCAGTGCTTCCGCCTCATTGCGGGAAAGAGTTTCCAGCGTGCCGGTGACCACCAGCGTTTTCCCTGCCAGCTTATCGCCCTTCGGTTCGCCCTTCCACTGCATATTCAATCCGGCATCGGCCAGACGATGGACAAGGTCGGTCGTTCCCTCTTTTGCAAAGAATTCCACGACGCTCTGCGCCATTACGCCGCCAAACCCATCGATCTCGCTGATCTGCTCTGCACTTGCTTCCCGGACAGCCTGCAGCGTACCGAAATGCTCTGCCAGCAGGGCCGCAGCTTTATCGCCAATGTTGCGGATGCCAAATCCGAACAGGAGCTTATCCAGATTGTTCTGCTTGGAAGCCTCGATGGCGTTCAGCAGGTTATCGGCACTCTTTTCCTTGAACTTATCCAGCGTCAGCAGCTGTTCCCGTGTCAGCGTGTAGATATCTGCTGCGGAGTGCACCATGTCCTTCTCCACCAGCTGGGTGGCAACTGCTGTGCCAAGGCCCTCGATATCCATTGCATCGCGGGAAGCAAAATGGATGATATTGCGCAGTGCCTGTGCCGGGCACTCGGGGTTAACACAGCGCAGAGCTGCTTCATCCTCCAGATGAACGACTGGCGCACCGCAGGAGGGGCAGACCGTGGGCATCTCATAGGGCTGTGCATCCTCTGCGTGATTGGTAACACCGATCACTTCCGGGATGATATCACCCGCCTTGCGCACCTGAATGGTATCGCCGATGCAAAGGCCGAACTGATGGATAAAATCCTCATTGTGCAGGGTCGCGCGGGCAACGGTAGTACCCGCCAGAAAGACAGGGTCAAAGCAGGCCGTCGGGGTAAGAACACCGGTGCGGCCAACTGCGACCTCAATGCTGCGCAGCGTTGTCTCCTTTACCTCTGGCGGATACTTAAACGCAATTGCCCAGCGTGGGAATTTGTTGGTGGAACCCATCAGATCGCGCTGTGCAAAATCGTTCACCTTGATCACAGCACCATCCATATCAAAATCCAGTTTGGCACGGTTCTGGCCGATCTGCTCGATCTCGGCAATGGCCTGCTCAATGTCATGCACGATATGATAGCGCGGCGAGACCGGCAGGCCAAGGCTCTTGAGGTAATCCAGGCTTTCGGCATGTTTGGTAAGCGTTTTGCCGCGGATCTGCTGCACATTGAAAACAAAGATAGAAAGGCCCCGGCTTCCGGTGATTTTTGCATTCTTCTGGCGCAGCGAACCGGCAGCCGCATTGCGCGGATTTTTAAAGGGCGCTGCGCCCTGCAGCTCCTGCTCTGCACACAGCTTCTGGAACGCGCCATGCGGCATATATACTTCACCGCGCACTTCCAGAAATTCAGGTGCATCCTTCAACTTTTTGGGAATGCTGCGAATGGCGCGGACATTGGCGGTCACGTCCTCGCCCACCACGCCATCACCGCGGGTAGAGGCACGAACCAGCTCACCGTTTTCGTATTCTAGACTGCAGGAAAGGCCATCGATCTTGATCTCCACCACATACTCCGGCTCTATGCCGGCTTCCCGCACGCGGCGGTCAAAATCCCGCAGCTCATCATACGAAAATGCATCCAGCAGGCTTTCCATTTTTACCGCATGGGTCACCTTGGGCAGCTTGCTGCTGGCCGTGCCGCCTACCTTCTGGGTAGGCGACGATGCCGTGACCAGCTGCGGAAACTGCGCTTCCAATTCTTTCAGTTCCCGGGTCAGAGCATCATACTCAAAATCTTCAAGCTCCGGGGCATCCTGGTCATAGTAAAGCCGATTGTTTTTCTCGATCACAGCGCGCAATTCTTCCACGCGCTTTTTTGCCTGTTCCAACTCCAAAAGTTCCACTCTCCCGCTATCCGGTTTCTCCCGCGCTGCCGTCCGGCACTACCGCCTGAAAATGCATCGCAGAAAACTATTTTGATTATAACACATCCAGCCGCGCTCTGCAAAGAGAAAGCGGATACAATTTGTATAAGTGCTTTGAAATCCGCACGTGTAATCGTTTTCAGTCATCGCTGCAGATTGATTTAAAATCAACACGTGGAGATACTCTTTGTTTATTATTTTGATAAAGCGACGTATTATCGTGTGATTTCTCCACATCCATGACGAGTGAATCGTCATGTGGTATCGTTAAGTCGCCAGCCAACACACACAGAAAGGGCAACGCATTCGTCGTGAATGCTTTAGGCCTTGTCCCCCCCGGCATCGTCCTCATGATGGTCGTGTTCAGTTCGTCACCACGGCAAAGAAAGCCGGTATGGATGAGCATGTCATTAAAAAGATTGTCGGCCACTGTATTGATGATGTTGCCGAAAAGTCGTATACTAAAAGAGGTATTGAGTGGATTCGTCATTTCATGCAATGCATCGTACCACCCTAGCTTTTGTACTATTATTTTAGGAAGAAAAGCTGTTCCGATTTGTGAATTAAGTATCATACCGTTTCAAGAGGAGATCAAGCTGCCATGGATTGGGAAACATTAAGATCAAGCTGTCTTGCCTGCACCCGCTGCGAGCTGTGCAAGACCCGCACCAATGTGGTGTTCGGTCAGGGTGTGGAAGATGCCGAAGTTCTGTTTGTGGGCGAAGGCCCCGGCCAGAATGAGGATGAGCAGGGCCTGCCCTTTGTGGGGCGCAGCGGCCAGCTGCTGGACAAATATCTGTTTGCCATCGACCTTGACCGCACGAAGAACTGCTATATTGCAAACATCGTCAAGTGCCGCCCGCCGCAGAACCGTGACCCCCAGCCTGCTGAGAGCGAAGCCTGTATGCCCTGGCTGCGGGAGCAGTTCCGCCTGCTGAAGCCAAAGATCGTGGTCTGCCTTGGCCGCATTGCCGCCCAGCGGATGATCCGAAAGGATTTCTCCGTGACCAAGGAGCATGGTCAGCTGTACGAAAAGGGCGGCATCCTGTTCATGGGTACCTTCCACCCTGCCGCTCTGCTGCGCAGCCCGCAGAACAAGCCTGCAGCCTTTGCTGATTTTACTGCCCTGCGGGACAACATTGAAACGGTGTGCAAACATACCTATCATAAAGACTGAATCATTCCCGTTGCAAGAACCAAACACCTTCCTTTTGCATACTCTAAAACAAAAAGAGAGGTGTTCGATTATGGAAACTGCACGACATGATTCCATTGATTTCTTTCTGGGTGCCACAACGCCTGCCGGTTTCAAGGGCTATTTTGAACCGCTGCGCCGCGAACCCGGTATGCAGATGTACCTGATCAAAAGCGGGCCGGGCTGCGGCAAATCCACCCTGATGAAGCGGCTTGCCCGTGCTGCCGAACAGCGCGGCGAACTGACGCAGCGCATCCACTGTGCCAGCGACCCGGACAGTCTGGACGGCGTGATCCTGCCCGGGCAGCACAGGGCCATCGTGGATGCCACTGCGCCCCATGTGGTGGAGCCGGACGCGCCCGGGGCTGATGAGCTGGTGGTGAGCCTGTACCACACCATCGATGCCGGAAAGCTGGCTCCCCACCGGGACGAGGTCAAGGCCCTGTTTGCCCGGAATGCCGCCCTGCGGGGCCGGGCAGCCCGGTATATCGCATCGGCGGGCAGCCTGATGCTGGACAGCCGCCGGGCCGAGGCCTGCAGCGCCAACTTTGAAAAGGTGCGCCGCTACGTCAAGCGGCTCTGCACCCGGCTGCTTCCCCGCACCGAGGGCACCGCCAGTGAGGAGCTGCGGCTGCTTTCAGCCATCACCCCCAAGGGGATGGTATTCTACCGGGGCACGGTGGAAGCGCTGGCCGACCGGTACGTTGTATTCCGGGATGATTACGGGGCGATTTCCCGCCTGCTGCTGGAGCTTATCCGGGCCGAAGCACTGGCCCGGGGCTACCATATCATCACCTGCCCCTGCGCCATGCACCCTGAAGATCAGATCGACCACATCTTCATTCCGGCCCTGCGGCTGGCTTTTTTGACCGACAACCTCTGGCATCCCATCCAGCTGCCCGGCGTGCAGGCCGTGCGCTGCACCCGCTTTGTGGACCGGGAGAATCTGTCCGGCTTCCGCGCCCGCCTGCGCTTCAACGACCGTGCAGCCTCCGAGCTCATCGACCAGGCTGTCGCCCTGATGGCTCAGGCCAAGAACTGCCATGATGAGCTGGAGACTTATTACCGGGCCGCCGTGGATTTTGACCAGGTGAATGCTGTTGCAGCAAATTGTCAAAAGATCCTGGGTCTCGGGTAGGCCCTGCTCTGTACAACCTGACCGAAGCGCAGAATTTCAAGAGAAAGGAAGTGAACCCCATGCCAACCATCCGTCTCTCTGTCCGGGAACTGGTGGAGTTCCTGCTCCGCACCGGCAGTATCGACAGCCGCTTTACCGGCTTTGACCGGGCCAACGAGGGCGCACGCATCCACCGCAGGCTCCAGAAGGCGGCGGGTGAAGGCTACGCCGCCGAGGTGTTCCTCACGGCAGAGCGGACGATGGAGGGAATCGGGTTCACCATCGAGGGCCGTTCCGACGGCATTTTTACCGATGAGGACGGCACGGTGGTCATCGACGAGATCAAGACCACCGCCGCGCCCACCGATGCCATCACGGAGGACATGAACCCCTGCCACTGGGCGCAGGGCATGGTCTACGGGGCCATCTGCGCCGAGCAGCGGGAGCTGGAAACACTGGATGTCCGGCTGACCTATTACCAGATCGACACCGATGAGATCATCCGCTATACCCGGCACTTCTCTGCCGCTGAGCTGGATGCGTTTCTCAACGACCTGCTGCAGCAGTATCTTCCCTGGGCACGGCGGCAGCTGGACTGGGTGGAAGCCCGGAACCGAAGCCTTGGGGCCCTGCAATTTCCGTTTCCGGCCTACCGTCCCGGGCAGCGCGCCCTTGCCGGGGAGGTCTATCGCGCCTGTGCTGCGGGCAAGGCAGAGCAGAAGGGCGGTACCCGGCTGTTCTGCCAGGCACCCACCGGCATCGGCAAAACGATGAGTGCCCTCTTCCCTGCCCTGAAAGCCATGGGCGAGGGCAAGGGGGAAAAGATCTTCTACCTGACCGCCCGCAACACAACACAGGCCGCTGCTGAGGATGCACTGGCCCGTCTGCGGGCGGCAGACCCGGCGCTTTCCCTGCGCAGCGTGACCCTGACCGCCAAGGAGAAGGCCTGCCTGTGCAAGGATGCTGAGGGCCGTCCCGCCTGCCTGCCGGAGGCCTGCCCCTACGCCAACGGCTACTACGAGCGGCTGAAGGATGCGCTGGCCGACCTGCTGGACAGCGCCGTCCCCTATGACCGGGCCGCCCTGACTGAGACTGCCCGGCGGCACAGGGTCTGCCCTTTTGAGCTGGGGCTGGACCTGAGCGAGTGGTGTGATGTGGTCATCGGAGACTACAACTATCTGTTCGACCCCACCGTGCACCTGCGGCGCTTTTTCGATGCGGCGGGCGACTACATTTTTCTCATCGACGAAGCCCACAACCTGCCGGACCGGGCCAGAGCCATGTACTCGGCACGGTTCTGCAAGAGCAGCCTGACCGATGCCAGACGGGCCATCGGCAAAGGAAAAAGCGCACTGAAAACCGCGTTGACAAAGGCAGACAGGGGCTTTCTGGAAGCGCGCCGGGCGGTAACGAAGCTGGCCCCCCGCCGGGGTTCAGCGCCATCCCAAGCGCCGGCAGAAGATTTCACCCAACAGACCAGCCTTCTGGACACCGAACCGGCAGAAGCCGCCTTCCCGCTGCCGGAGCCTTTGCTGGCGCAGGATGGCACGGTCTTTTTGCAAGAGCTGCCGAAGGAGCTGCTCCGACTGCTGTTTAGCCTGCAGCCTCCCCTGCAGGACTGGCTGGAGGCCAACCCGGAGGCTGATGCCCACGCCCAGCTGCTGGAGCTCTACTTTGCGGTGCAGGATATCACCCGGGCAGCAGAGCGGTACGACGCGCATTTTGTCACCCAGCTGACAGCCCGGGGCAGCGAGCTGGAATGGGAGCTGCTCTGCCTTGACCCTGCCCCCTTTGTGGATGCCAGCCTTGCCGCCGGGCGGGCGGCGGCGCTGTTCAGCGCAACGCTCACCCCGCCGGGCTACTACCGCTCCGTGCTGGGCTGTCCCGATGCCCGGGCTGTGGCACTGGAAAGCCCATTTCCGCCCGAACATCTGGGGCTCTACTGCCTGCCCGGCATCTCCACCCGCTACCGGGACCGGGAGGCCAGCGTTCAGGCCGTCTCAGATGCGCTAGCCGCACTGGCCCGGGCCAAGGTGGGCAACTATCTGGCCTTTTTCCCCAGCTATGCCTATCTGCGGCAGGTATATGAGGACTTCACCGCCCGTTACCCGGACATCGGGACGCTGGCCCAGGAGAGTGGACTGGACGACGCGGCCCGGGCGGCCTTTCTGGAACAGTTCGGCCCAAGCCCAGCAAAAACACTGCTGGGCTTCGGGGTCATGGGTGGCATCTTCGGCGAGGGCGTGGATCTGGTAGGCGACCGGCTCATCGGGTGTGCCATCGTGGGGGTGGGCCTGCCTCAGGTGAACCCCCGGCAGGAGATCCTGCGCCGCTACTATGACGAAGCAGGCGGCACCGGTTTCGACTACGCCTACCGTTTTCCGGGCATGAACAAGGTGCTGCAGGCGGCGGGCCGGGTCATCCGCACGCAGGAAGACAGGGGCGTGGTGCTTCTGCTGGATGACCGCTTTGCCCGCGCCGAATACACCCGCCTGTTCCCCCGCCACTGGCACCAGCTCCAATACCTGCGCAGCACCACAGAGCTGGAGCAGCAGCTTGCCGCCTTCTGGGCGCTGAACCAATAGAAAAAGCCTGTCAGCGCAAAAATGATATGTACCCAGTATTCTGGACACTGGATCAAAATTGAATAATTAAGCTTCCA
>OGFM01000808.1_pt1 | contig 23225 bp, 17 predicted proteins | sample 1570871 | NCBI WGS metagenome assembly OGFM01 (sample SAMEA2581957, study PRJEB24529) | metagenome | biome: Human gut stool | place: China | collected 2011
TGGAGTCCAGATAGACTTCGCCGCTTTCGGGATCTTCGAAGCCGCCCGCGATTCTGAGCATTGTGGTTTTACCGCAGCCGCTCGGCCCAAGCAGGGAGAACACTTCGCCGCAACGGACGCCGAAGCTCACGTTTTTTACGACGTGCGTGTCTCCGTAGTATTTTTCAATATTTTTAAATTCGAAAAACTCGCCCATTTCCTGATGAGAAAAGCATGAAAGAAATACCATATATTTCTTTTTGAAAAGCTTTTTTTTCAACTTTTTTCGCGCTGGCTCCTTTTCGGCGTTTTCGGGCGGGGTTTTGGGCGGTTTTGCGCAAAAAAAAGGACGCCCGTTGAGGGCGTCCTTTCGGAAGTTCTTTTTTGCGTTTTACCAGCCGAGGAATCTAAACGGGCTGTCGCCGTAGTGCTGGTCGTCGGAGTAGTTGGGCATGTACTGGTTTTCGCTTGCGCCGCGCGTGATTTTAAGCGGGCCGCCCGATATTCTGCCCGTCGAGACGGGCTGTTTTACGAATATCGAAACCGTGTTGTAGTCGCCGAATTTCACGATGTCCGACGGCAGCTCGAAGCTGCGTTCAAACAGCCAGCCCTTCCACGGGTCGCCCGTATATTCGCCGAGCTTTACGCCGTTGAAGTAGATTTCGTCGCAGCCCACGATTTTTCCGAGCTTGATTGCAAGCTTGTCGTTCTTCCAGCTCTTTGGGACGAATACCTGCTTGCGCGCCCAGTAGGGGCGTTTTTGCGGGTAAAGCGGCGTTCCCATTTGGTCGGTGTTTGAAGGCAGGAAGAGCGATTTCCACTTTGAGTCGTCGAAGTCCGCCTTAGACGCGTCGCCCTTGACGTATTTTGCGGGGAGGCATTTCCACGCGTTCTTTTCGCCGTCGAGCGGAATGTCGTTCGTGTTTGCGTTTTTGGCAAACAGCGTGCCGTCGAAGTCGAACTTCGCGCCGAGGTTGCCCGCCAGCTGCGAGAACGTGCGGTACATTCTCCACGACGTGTATTTGAGGTAGGGCTGTTTGTCGAGGTCGATTTCGTCGGGCAGGAGCGACGCCATGAACGTCGCGCCCTTGCCGTGCCTGTAAACCGCCCAGATTCCGCCGAAAGCCGAATCCTTTGTGTCGAAAATCTTTGCGGGAATGTCTGCGCGCGTGTGGGCGTCGCTTAGCGACACGCCGCGGAATTCGCGCCAGTCGGGGAGTCCGAGCGTTTTCGAAACCCTGCCGTCTTTCTTTGCTATTCCGAAGCGCGGGGCGGCGTTTGCGCGTTCGATGAGCACGAAGTTTGCGCCGTTTTCCATTGCCGCGAGCATTTCGGCGTCGGAGGCGTTCGAGTCTTCGCCGACTATTACCAAGCCCGACTGCGGGATTTTGTCGGTCTTTTCAAATTTGATTCCGAGGCTCGAAAGGAATTGTTCGCCGCGTTTGCCGCCGATGTAGAATGTCGGTCGTTCGGCTTTCTGCGCGGGTTTGCGGTCGGAAAGCGTGGAAATCAGGCGCGAAAGCACGACGTCCGCCACGGGGTCGCGCTGTGTGCGTCCGATGAGGTCAAGCCCGCAGAAGACCGCGACGCCCTTGCCGATTTCGCGTTCCATGAGCGGCGAGAACGACAGGTCGAACTCGCCCTCCAAGAGCGGACGCCAGCCCGACCTGTGCGGCTTTTCGAGCGACTGCGACGCCACGCTGCCGCGGTTGCCCCAGTGCCAACCGTACTGCGGGTTGGCGTCGCCGAGAGTGTCGACCATTTTGCGTTCAGGCGCGAATGTGCCCGAGCCGCGCCAGTCGCGGAAATCTTCGGAGTCGAGCCCCGCCACTACGGGGTGGTTTTTCATCGTCGGCACAACGAACATTCTGCGCGAGACGAATTGCGAGAGCCGCAGTCCGCAGCTTTTTTCGAGAATTTCCTCTGGCTGGGAGAGCACGAGCACGCTTCCGCCGTTTTTGACGAACGCCTGTATTTTGCCCGCGGGCTTTTCGGCGAACGCGTTTTCGCCTATCACGAGAAGCCCGCCGTCGGGCGAGCCGTCCCACGGAACTGTTTTTATGCCGAGGCTTTCGAGGTATTTCGCCGTCTTGCCGTCGGGGTCGAATACCTTGACGGTTGCCGAGGGGAATTTTGTCTGCGGGTAGACGGTAAATTCAAATTCGTCGGAGTTTTCGATTCCGCCGACCTTGCCGTTTAGCGTGATTTTCCCGTTTGCCTTTGCGTCGGTTTTCGGCGCGTCGAAGGCGAACTGCGCGAACGCCGTTTCGCCGACGGGTGCGACGCCTTCAAGCTTGCCCGATGCTATTTTTTTGCCGCCGAAGGTCGCCGTCCATTCAAGCGAATAATCCGCGTCTTTGCGGAGGTCGTTTGTAATGACCGCCGATTTTTCGATTTTGTCGCCGCCGTAGAAGTGGTGCGACTTATCCGTGAACGGCTTGCCGCCTATCCACGCAAAGCCGTGCTTTTGGTTTTCGATGAGAGCCTTGCCCGACGCGTTGGGGGTCGCCCCGTTTTTCGACATTCCGTAGAAGCCCCTGCGGGTCGCCTGCTTCGGCTGCCAGCCGAGCGCGCCGTGTTTGTAGGGCAAATCGACGTTGCCGCCGACCGACGGCCAGCCGTAGGCGTCGCGCCACGGAACCATTCCGCCGGGGATTCCCCACGCCCTCCACGAGCGCCAAGTGTTCTTGTTGAACATTGCCTGAAAGTCGGACATCGTTTTTGCGTAGCGGATTGCGTCGGTTTCGTTCATCGGCTTCCACTGCTTGCTCTTTTCGACGTAGTCGTCCGAGACCATTTTGCGGTAGGCGTCCGATTCGTCCGCGTACGCCGCCGCGCCGAGGTAGGGCGCGACGAACTCGGTAAGCAGCGGTTCGGACACATACGACGAATACGGGCCGCGCCTGTCGCGCGTGAAGTTGCCGAAAAACGGCGTTCCGAACTCGATTGCGCAGTAGGGCACATTGCCGTTTTTCGCCCATTCGCTGAGCCATTCTTCGCGCTCTTGCAGGGGCGTGTAGTCGAGGTAGTTGTTTGTGGATTCGAAGTCGCCCGCGACGCAGGAGTGGTGGCCCGAAATGGGGCGGGTTTGGTCGTACATTTTCATTGCGGCGACAAGTCTTTTGCCTTGCGCCGACTGCGGGAGCATGTCTTCAACAAGCTTGTAGCGGAGCGAGTTTCCGATTTTCGCGGGGTTTGCGCTGTCGCAGTTGTTGAATGTGTTTGAAATCGTCATGAGCGCGACTACCGACGGGTTGTTTTTGATTGCGTTCCAGTCGTGCTTGAAGCGCGCGAGCCATTTGTCGCGGGCGTCGATGTCGTCCCAATCCCATTTTAGGTCTGCGTTGCCCGCATTTGCGGGGTAGAGGACAAGGAAGCCCTTTTCGTCGGCGAGTTCCGCCCACACTTTGCGCGACTGCTTCGCCTTTGCCGAGTGCACCCACGGCCAGAGTTCGAGCGCGTTGAAGTTGCATTCCGCCATCGAGTCGAGCACGTTTGAAATTGCCTCGCGAATGCCGCCTGAGTCATTTTCGTAGAAATTGTGCAATGGTATCAGGCGCACTTTTTTTCCGTTGAGAAAAAAGTATTTTCCGACAACTTTGAATTCCCTGAATCCGAAGCGTTGTTTGACCGTATCGAGCGTCTTGCCGTTCTTTTTGATGGAGATTTCCGCCCAGTACAGATTCGGCTCTTTGACGTCCCAAAGTTTCGGATTTTCCCAAGTGTCCGACACCGTCGCGTATGGGCTTTCCAATTTCGCCTTGCGCGAGAATGTCTTTGCGACGTTGCCGTCGGCGTCCGAAATTTTCACCGACACTTCGTAGTCGGCGGGGCGGAGGTTTTCGAATTTAAGGTCGATGTCGATTTTTTTAAGCTCCACGCTCGTTTTTACGAAGACGTCTGAAATCTGCACGCCCGCGGGGCGCGAAATCAGGAAGACGTCGCCGTTGATGCCGCCGTAGGGGTCTATTTTTGTCTTTTTTGACGCGGGCTTGTCGTTGTAGATTTCGGCTGGGTAGTTGTACACGCCGACCAATAGCGCGATTGAAACCGTTTCGCCCGCTTTCGCGAATTTCGAGATGTCGAGGCTGTCGTCCATGTACGAGACCATTCCCGCCTCTTTGCCGTTTACGAAAACCCGCGCGACAGTCATCACATGCTCTGCTTTCAGCACAATTTCCCCGCGCCAGTTTTCGGGGATTTTCACACTGCGCCTTATCCAGCAGCGTTCGTATTTGTTGTCCGCCTTCCAGCGTTGCGTTTTTCCCCTTTCGACAATGCACGGAAGCGTGGGCTTCTTTTCGATGTCCGCGAAGTAGAAGCCGGGGACGAGCATTTTGCCCCATTCGCCGTCCGCCGGCATAGGCTCGCCGCGAACCGCCATCGGGGCGCATTCCCACACGCCGTTGAGCACCATTTGCGAACGTTTCGACGTCAGCCTTTCTACGGGCGAATCGGCGGGCGTCAGTTCGTATTTTTGCTGGGCGAATGCCGCCGACATCGCGCACAGCATTGCGGTTGCAAGTATTTTTTTCAGTTTGTCCATCACTGTATATTTGTCTTGTTTTGCGAAACCCCATTGTCCTAAACTTTCGGCTCGGACGGAAGCGTTTTTTTGCGCATATTTGGTAAACAGTTTACCAGTCTGCCGCGCCGACAAAAAACGCGGACGTTTTGTCCGCGTTCGTGATTTGCCGTTCGGGCGGGAAGTGCGACCCGCTTATTTGCCGAAGCTCGGCGGGACGGATTCGACGTAAATCGACCTCGACGGAAACGCGAAAGACAGCCCGCGCTTTTGCACCGCCCGCATGATGTCCAGATTGATTTTCTGTACGTCCTCCGCAAACGGAATCGGCGAAATGTCGAAAAGGTAGTAGAGCACGGATATGTCGAGCGACGAATCCCCGAAGCCCGAGAAGCTAACGCGAATGTCCGACTGGTCCACGCGCGAATTGTTGCGCAGAATCGTTTTGATGTCCTCCACAATCGCCTCCATCTGTTCGGGCGTCGCCGAGTACGTCATTCCGAGCGTCGCCGTGTAGCGGCGTTTGTTGCGCTTCGACCAGTTTTCAACCGTCGCGTTCGCCAAAACCGAGTTCGGAATGGAAACCACCGTGCGCGGGAATGTCCTGATTCGCGTGGAACGGAAGCCGATGAACTCCACAACGCCCTCGACGCCCGCGGCGGTAATCCAGTCGCCCACAATGAAGGGTCTGTCTACAATCAGCGAAACCGAACCGAAGAAGTTTGCGATTGTGTCTTTCGAGGCGAACGCCAACGCCGCGCCGCCGATACCCAGAGACGCGACCACCGCCGTGATGTTTGCCCCCAGCGTGTCGAGAATCACGAGGAACGAAATCGTGTAGATTGTGTATTTCGTGATTTGGTTGCCGAGCGTCAGCAGGTTTTTCGCCGCAACGTATTTTTTTGCCATGTTTTCTTCGAGCATTTTGAACACGGCGTCGCTGAAAATCTTCAACGCCCAGCTCAGCAAGAAGAAGAAAAGTACCGTCGAAACCCTGCGCGTGAGGAATGCCGCATCGGGGTTTTTTGTCAAAAGCAGTACCGCCGAATCGCCCGCGACCAAAATTACGAACCACGACACAGGCTTGCGCAGGCGCGCGAGAATCCGCCTGCTGTCGCGAACCGACTTGCCGTTTTTCTCGCGCAGGAACAGGCTGAACGCGAACGCTATTATGTAGTGCTGTAAAATCCACGCAAACGCGACGGTTGCGGAAATTGCAACGATAGACACAATCCTTATTCCGCAAACTTTTGTTACGAGGAAGTCCGCCGCCTTTTCCGAGATGTTGTTGCGGGTAAATTTTACGATGCCGCGCATGAACATGTGCAGGTTTTTCGAATCGGTCATGCTGTCCGATTTCAGCTTTTCGAGCAGCTGCTCGCTCGGCGTCTCTTGGGCGGTTTGCGCGGGTTTCGCCGCAGTCTGCGTTTGTTGGGCGGCAGACTGCGCCGCCTGCGGCGCGGCGTTGGTTTGGGCGGCTTGGGCGGTCGCGCCCTGTTGCGCCGCGCACGCGAGCGCGGCTGCGGTGAACGTCAGCAATGCGAAAAATCTTTTCATGAAATCCATTTTGTAAACCGTAAATTTGTATATCGAAATTAAGTCCGCGCCCGAAAAATTTTTCAAGTATATTCGCCGCTTTGTCGGTACTTGAAAGGAATTTTGCGGAATAGGGCGGCGTAGTTTTTCCCGTAGAGGGCGGACGAATCCGCATTCGGCGCGCGCCGCGGATCGGGGCGCGCGGCAGTTGGGTTTGGTTGCGGTATCGCGGGGCGGAACCGTTGTGTTTTGTCGTTTTTTGGCTTCTTTGCAAGAGGCTAAGCTGCGCGGCGCGCATGCGCAAAAAAAAACGGCATTCGCGTGAATGCCGTTTTTTTGCAAAAGCGCGTGGCGGAGTTCCGCCGCGCTTTGGGTATGCTACATTTTGCCCCAGTGTTTGAGGAGCGTTTCGCCGATGACCGACGGGGTGTCCGCAACCGCGATGCCCGCAGCTTTCAGCGCGTTGATTTTGTCTTCCGCGCCGCCCGACTTGCCCGAAACGATTGCGCCCGCGTGCCCCATTCTGCGACCTTTGGGAGCCGTGCGACCAGCGATGAACGCAGCCGTCGGCTTTTTGCAGTTTTCTTTCAGCCATTCAGCCGCGATTTGTTCGCCGTTGCCGCCGATTTCGCCAATCATGACGATTGCTTCCGTCTGCGGGTCGTCGTTGAACATCTTTACTGCGTCGAGGTGGCTCGTTCCGTTGATGGGGTCGCCTCCGATGCCGATAACGGTGCTCTGGCCGTATCCGAGGCATGTGAGCTGCCAAACGGCTTCGTAGGTGAGTGTTCCCGAGCGGCTTACTACGCCGACAGTGCCGGGTTTATGAATGTAGCCGGGCATAATGCCGATTTTGCATTCTCCGGGGGTAATGATGCCGGGGCAGTTCGGGCCGATGAGGCGCGAAACGCAGTCTTTCTGCATCAGGCGCGACTTTACAACCGCCATGTCCTTAACCGGAATGCCTTCCGTAATGCAGATGATAAGCGGGATTTTCGAGTCGATAGCCTCGATAATTGCGTCGGCTGCGAACGGCGGCGGAACGTAGATAACGCATGCGTTTGCGCCTTCCTTGCTTACCGATTCCGCGATTGTGTTGAAAACGGGAACCTTTTCGTCGAAGAGCTGGCCGCCTTTTCCGGGGGTCACGCCCGCAACGATGTTTGTGCCGTATTCCATGCACTGGCGGGTGTGAAATGCGCCCGTGTTGCCGGTAATACCGCTGACGACTACTCTTGTATCTTTGTTTACGAGTACGCTCATTGTTGTATAAATTTAGGGGTTATTTGTTTTCGGCTGCGACGATTTTTACAATCTTTTCCGCCGCGTCCGCGAGCGAATCAGCCGTGGTGAGCTTGATGCCGCTTTCGGCGAGCATCTTGCGGCCCGTTTCGACATTCGTGCCTTCGAGTCTTACGACCAGCGGAAGTTTCAGCCCGACGTTCTTTACCGCCGCGATTACGCCCGCGGCGATAACGTCGCACTTCATGATTCCGCCGAAGATGTTCACGAGTATGCCCTTGACGTTTTTGTCTTTGAGGAGAATGTTGAACGCCTGCGTGATAGCCTCTTCGTTCGCGCCGCCGCCAACGTCGAGGAAGTTCGCGGGGTTGCCGCCGAAGAATTTGATGATGTCCATCGTGGACATTGCCAAGCCTGCGCCGTTAACCATGCACGCGATGTTGCCGTCGAGTGCGATGTAGTTAAGGCCGTACTTGCCCGCTTCGATTTCCTTGGGGTCTTCTTCGTGGGGGTCGCGGAGAGCCTGAACTTCGGGGTGGCGGAAGAGTCCGTTATCGTCGAAAGCGACTTTCGCGTCGAGACATACGATTCTGCCGTCTTTTGTGAGAACCAGCGGGTTGACTTCGACCATCGAGCAGTCTTTCGTCCAGAAAAGCTTGTAGAGACCCTTGATTACCGCCGACCACTGTTTCATCATTTCCTTTGCGCCGAAGCCGAAGAAATAGCCGAGTTTGCGCACTTGGAAGGGTTGCAGACCGATGTCGGGGGCGACAAGCATTGTCATGATTTGTTCGGGAGTTTCCTCCGCGACTTTTTCGATGTCCATGCCGCCCGCGACCGACGCCACGATTGCGATTTTGCTCGAAGCTCTGTCGACGAGAATCGAGAGGTAGTACTCCTTGTCGATGTCGACGGCTTCCGCGAAGAAAAGCGTGCCGACCGTTCTGCCCTGCGGGCCGGTCTGTTTTGTGATGAGCGTGTTGCCGAGCATCTTTTTTGCGATGTCCGCAGCTTCCGACTTCGCAACGTATTTTACGCCGCCCTGAAAGCCGTCCGCGAAGACGCCCTTGCCGCGTCCGCCCGCGTGGATTTGGCTCTTTACGACGATGTGGTCGCCGGGGAGAGACGCGATTGCCGATTCGAATTCGTCGGCGGATTTTACTGCAACACCGTCCTGAATCGGAACACCGAATTCCTTGAACAATGCCTTTGCTTGATATTCGTGAATATTCATTTTATTTTTTAACTATTAAATAGTTGTGAATTTTGTGTGATTCGGGGAAATAATCGAATAAATAACAAAAGAGGACGAAAAGCGTTTGTCCGAATTGCCTTTTCTGCTACCTTATTGTTTCAAGAGATAGCCTCTGCGGGGCGATATGCAAGTTTTTTTTGCCGATTTTAAAAAATTTTACAATACCTCAATCGATTGACATTTGGAAATTGTCGGCTTGTCTGCGCGTTTTGCGCTTTTACAACGCCAGCTGAATATCGACGCGCTCGAAAATAGGTTTGCCGTCTTTTATTTCGCGGAATCCGAGTTTCTTATAAAGGGCGATTGCGGGTTTCAGGCGGGTGTTGCTTTCGATGTATATCTACTTTTTGCTAAGCGACTTCGCTTTTGCTATTGCCGCGCGGCAGAGTTTTTCGCCAAGCCCCAGCCCGCGCGCGCTTTTATCGACGGCGAGTTTTGCGAGTTCGTAGCCGTAGACGGGGTCGTTTTCCATTTTCATCAGCGCGCAGACTCCGGCGACTTTTCCGTCGAGCAGGGCGCAGAATATGAATCCGCCGTTCCCGATTATATATGCTTCGGGGTCGTCGAAAGTTTTTATGTCGGCTTCCTCGATTTTGAAATATTCGGAAATCCAGTCTTAGTTGAGTCTTACGAAATCGTCTTTATATTCGGGGCGGTAATCGACTATTTCAATTTTTTGATTCATATGAATACTAAAATGGTAGTCTTTTCTTACGTTGCAAGAATTTTCTTTGCGGAAAACAAAAAACGCCGCAGGAAAGCGCGGCGTTTTGCGGGGCTGGCGAAATGTTCGCGCTTTGTTTCAGAGGCAGGGAGCGGGCTATTTGCCCGCGTTTGCCGTGTCGCCGAACCTGATGTCGAACATTTTTTTGGAAATTTTGCGGAACGCTCTTACGAGGTCGTAGTGCGGGGTGTCGCAAATATCGACCACTCCGAAAGCTGCGTTTTCGCCGTCGGGACGGGCGGCGGTGGGTTGGTCGCCGTAGGTGAACCAGCACGCGCCGACGAAGTTGGGGTGTTTGAGCGCGCCGCGCATGTAGTGGTCGAACATGGCGGCTTGGTCTTTGCCGTTGGCAACCTGACGCGGTCCTTTCCAGAAGTGCCCGTAGTCGGAGCGCGAGAAGCTGAATTCGCCCACGATTATCGGCTTGTCCTTGATTTCGTCGAAGTTCTCTACGGTGTCGCGGTAGAGGTTAAAGCTTACGACATCGCAGTATTTTTCGGCGGCTCTGAGCGCGTGTTTGTTGCGCCATGCGAAGCGCGAGCCGAGGTAGAGCGTGTCGGGGGATACTTTTTTCAATTCCTCCCTGCAAATTTTGTAGTATTTTTCGTGGAAGACGGCGTCGAAGTCGTCGATGTCCTTTTTGCCTTTTTCGGTCGCGGGAATGAATTTGCGCTCGGCAAGGAATGCGTCCCAGTCGGCATACTTTGCGTTCCATGCGGCGTTAAGCTCGGCGATTTCGGGGTAGCGTTTTTTGAGGAATTCGCGGAACGAGATTTTCGCCGCCTGCGTCGCGGGGCTTGTGAGGATTGCCTCCGTCGTGTATCCCTCCTTTGTTTCCCATGTGATTTCGTTGTCGATGAAAATCCCGACGCAAAATTCGTTGTCGAGCTTTTTCGCGAGCCGTGCCACTCCCCCCGCAACGATTTTTCTGAAACGCGGGTCGCACACGTCGGGAACCATTCTGAAAAGCTTGCGCTGTTCTGGGTCGGGCTGAATGCAGATTTTCTGCGACGCGCAGGTAAGCTTGGGAGCGTCGGTATTGAGAATGTAGGGGTGTGTGGGGTTGTCCAGAATGGTCGGGAACGCCCAGCAGCCGTATGTCGATACGCCCCAGTTTTTCATGCGCCAGTCGGAAATTTCCTTGATTTTCGCCAAGATTTCGTTGCGCGATTTCAGCCCGTATTTCCATGCGTAAGTGCGTATCGAATGGATAAAGACGTTCGGGCGTTCTTCTGGCGGATAGTGGAGAATCGGGCGCGTCGTTTTGCGGATGAGTTTTATGTCTTTTGCTGGGCAGTTGTTCGGGTCGATGTCTTCGAAGAAGTGCTCTCTGCCGTCAACTACGGTCGATGCGAAGTTGCCGACAGAGTTCAGCCCGAACGCCCAGAATAGGTTGCCGTTGGGGGCGCGGAGAATCCACTTGCCGCCGACTTTATCGATGCAGAAACGCCCCGTGGGCTTGAAGTCTCCGCACGAGTTTTCGAGCGCGCCGTACTTGTCGCGGTTCGGAATTTTCCCGAACTTTTTGTACCGCGCAACCTCTTCGACGTGGGCTTTCGCAAGGTCTTCGTCCGACTTTATTTTGTTCGGCCAGTCGGCGTATTTGTACTGTCCCCACTTGTCGATGAACGGGAAGAATTTTTCCTTCGGCATGTCGAGAATCGGGCTGTGCGGGTCGAGGAACGAGAACGCCGTGGGCGAGTAGTACATTCCCGGGAAAGTCTTGTCGAAAAAGATGTCGTATTTGTCGTGGTTTTCGACGAAGAGGTATGAGTTCGTTTCGTCGGGGATTATTTCGTAGATTTTGATGTTGTCGAAAACGACCTCCGAACCGCAGGGCACGTTGAGCCTGAAATAGTAGCTTTTGCCGTCGGACGGAACTTTGAAGCCCTCCTTTGCGGTGAGCTTGACGTTTTTGATTTTCACCCCTCGCGCTTCGCCCGAGTATTTTACTGACGTTCCGTTCGGGTTGCAAAGCCGCACCGAAAACGGCGAGTATTTGCCGGTTTTCCTGACCTTGTATCTCAGCTCGTAGAGGTAGACCGCGCCGTTTTTCACGGGGAATTTAATCGCCAGGTGGTGGGATTTTTCGGGGGCGGAGACCATTACGGAATACTTGCCGTCGATTGCGTCCGAACCGCCGACTATTTTCACGTTCGGCGACGGCGCGATGCCCGCGGCAAGCACGGCGGCTTCGTCGCCGCTTTCAAAGTCGGCGTTGGCGATTTCCGTTAAATTGGCTGCGCGGCACGAGAGCGCGAACGCTCCGACTGCGGCTGCGAATGCAAATACTGTTTTATTCATAAGCGGGTACAAGATGCGGATTCGGATTTTTTTGAAACGCCCGCGGGCGTCAAGACAAAAAGGGCGGGGGGCTGTTCCGCCTCCCGCCGTTCGGAGCGTTTGGAATGCGCATTTTTACCTGTCGAAAACGACGGTCGTAATCGAGCGCGGCGCGAGCTTGATTTTCCGTGCGGACTCGTCTATTCTCAGGTTTGTCAAGTCCGAGTTTCTGTCGGTGCGGAACGCGCCCGCGCGGGCGTTTTTGAAGCCTGCGGGCAGCGAGAGTGCGGCGTCGTCGCATTCGAAAGAGGAGTTGACGAACACCGCCACTAACCGCTTTCCGTCTGGCGAAACGAACGCGACGCCTACCGTCTTGTCGAGGTTGTCCGCGCCCGACATTTCGATTCTCTTAAATTCGGGGCGCACGAAGAAGCTGAAATTGCCCAAAGCCCAGAGGAGCTTGTTTGCGCGCGCAACGCCGCCTTTTTCGAAGATTCCGTCGAAGGGATAGACGCCTACGAGGGCGTTGTCGCCTTTAAGCTCCATGCCTTTCCAGTAGCCCCACGCGAGGGCGTTGGAGTCGATGAAGTCGGAGCAGATGACCCTGCCCATCACGAGCGCGACTTGGTCGTCTACTTTGTTGTCGCTGTACCAGTCGGGCGTGAGGCCCTCGTGGGTTTTCGGCGTGAAGTAGCCGAGCATGCACCATTCCGACTGCTGGAAGCCGATTCCGTATTTTTCGGCCTCCGCGCGGAGCAGCCTGTTTGTCTTGCGCATGTCGGCGTTTTTGTTGTGCGAGTGGTAGCTGTGCCCTGCGAGGAATTTCGGCATGTTTTTGAGGTCGCCCACATAGAACTTGCTCTTGGGGTCGAAGAATTTTTTGATTATGAAATTCGGGCGCTCTTCGGGCGCGGATTTCTTGAAGTGCGCGGGCATGCCCGCCCTGCTTTCGGCATAGTTGTAGGCGGGGGCGGCGGTTTCGCCGATGAGGATTTTCGTCTTGACGCCCTTTTGGGTGATTGCGCGGTCAAGCTCGACGAAGACTTTTTTCATTTGCGAGCATTCCCAAGTAGAGCCTTCCTGACGGTTGCTGTCCCAGTTGACCTGCGGCTCGTTGATGGGGCTGATGTAGGCTATGTTGTAGCCGCCGTCCTGGAAATGTTTTGCGACGTCCGCCATGTAGTCTGCGAATTTTCCGTAGCAGTCGGGTTTGATGTTTGCCTTGGGGTCTCCGGGTTGTCCGTAGCCCTTGCCGTTGCGCGTCCAGTGAACGGGCGGGGTGTTTGAAAACAGCAGGAATTTATCGCACCCGTATTCCTTTGCCTTTTTCATGAAATACTGCTGGCCTGCGCATTTGCCCCAGTCGTAGTTTCTGCCGTCTTTTGTGAGGAACGCCTCTTCGCGGTAGTGGAAGCGCGAGATGTCCGCGCCGTCCTGTTCCGCCGTGCCGCCGCCGAGGTTCACCCTCCAAAGCGAAAGCCCGATGCCTTCGGGATTTCCGTCCGCGCCGAGCTTCTGCGAGAACAGCCATTTTGCGATTTGCCCTTTTTGCGCGTCGTCGAAATAGCGTCCGACAAGGTTTCCGCACCATGCGTCCGCGGCGGCGAAGTTGTCGATTGTCTGGTATGTTTTGGAAGTGTCTATTTTAACGTCCAAATTTTCTGCGTACAGCACCGACGCAAGCGTTGCCGCCGAAACGGCGAGTATTGTTTTTCCCTTCATCATATTGATTTCCTTTTCTTTTGTTGCGTGTTGTATGGTGTCTGTGCGCCGCAAATATTGCGGCATGCAAACGTCTTGAATTAAAAACGGAAACGGAAGCCCGTGTCAATTAGTAAAAACGGGGGAATCTGGAAAGGCTTGATTTGTCGGGGCGATTGCATTCAATGTCGCGTAATGGAGAAAAAATCGATACTCTTTGTCTGCCACGGCAACATTTGCAGAAGTCCGATGGCGGAGTTCGCCATGAAAGACCTGGCCGCAAAGGCGGGCAGGGCTGACGAATTTCTTGTGGAGTCGGCGGCGGTAAGCTCGGAGGAGCTTGGAAACCCCGTCTATCCGCCCGCGCGCGAGCTTCTCGCAAAGCGCGGAATTTCGTGCAAGGGCAAAACCGCGCGGAAAATGTCCCGCGCAGACTACGACAGGTTCGACCTCATTCTCGTCATGGACAATTCGAACATGCGCAACATCATGCGCATTGTCGGAAGCGACCCGAAAGGAAAAATCAAAATGCTCATGGAGTACGCCGGCAAACCGCATGCGGAAGTTGCCGACCCGTGGTATTCGGGAGATTTCGAGGAAACTTGGCGCGACGTGTCCGCGGCGTGCAGGGGTCTGCTTGCGTCGCTCTGACGCCGCGCGGCGCGGGCAAAAAACGCAAGCCGCCTTGCGGGATTTCCGAAAAAATAGTCTTGCGAAACGTCCGAACAGGGCGTTGGCTTGTGTCCGACGTATCGGAATCGGTGCGTCGATTTTTTATTTCCAAACATGGCAATTTCCGAGAGAGCAAAAGGGCACATCTGCGTGCTGACTACAAACCTGATGTTCGGGGTGTTCATTCCGATATCGAAATACCTCATGCACGGCTTTATGTCGCCGCTGTTTGTAACCACTTGCAGATTCATCGGCGCGACCGTTCTGTTTTGGACGGCGTCGCTGTTTATAAAAGACAGAAAAGTCGAGCCGAAAGACTTGCTGTGGTTTTTCTTCTTCGCGCTCATGGGAATTGTCTTCAATCAGGGCGTGTTCATTTTCGCGCTCGGAATGACGTCCCCCGTGGACGCTTCGGTAATCCTCACGGCGACCCCGTTTTCGGCGATGGCGGTTGCCGCGATTCTCGTCGGCGACCCCATCACAAAGCGCAAGCTCTTCGGCGCGGGAGTGGGCGCGGCGGGCGCGGTTTGGCTTTTGCTTTCGGCGTCCGGCGGCGGACTGGGTTCGGGTTCGGCGTCCGGCGACGGACTCGTGTTTCTGGCGACGGTGTGCGCGGCAATCTACTTCGTAACGGCAAAGCCGCTGACGCTCAAATATTCGCCTATTACAATCATGAAGTGGATGTTCCTTTTTTCGACGCTCATGTTCGTGCCGCTCATGCCGAAGGCGTTTGCGTCGGAGGATTCGATTAAGGCGACGCTGGGCGTCTGCGAAATCGCGGGCTTGGCGTACGTCGTAGGCGGGGCGACCTTCCTTGCCTATCTTTTCCAAAACATGGGCATCAAGCGCATTCGCCCCGCGACGGTTGCGATGTACATTTACGTGCAGCCAGTGGTGTCGTCGGCGATAGCGGTTTTCGTGGGGCAGGACGCGTTTTCGTGGAGCAAGCTGTTTGCGTCGTTCCTCGTCTTCGCGGGCGTCTACATTGTAACGACTTCTCCGCGCACGCCCGAACAGCTGAAAATTGCCGAGGAAGTCGAGCGGCAGGGCGGAAAATAGGCGTTTGCCGAATCCGCAACCGCATTGTTGCGCTTGCCTCCGCGCCGGCGGGGAAGATTCTGAAAACTAACGGTTTTTTTATCGCGGGGCGCGTTTGAGCATTCCTCGTTTTTTTCCGTCAGCGGGGTGGGGTTCATACCCCCCGCAATGCCCGAAAAACAGAAGAGGTAAACTGTTTACCTATTTTTAGGGATTTTTAATTTGATTCTTTTGCGTTCCGCAATTTAATTGACACCAGAAAGCGCGGCAAACGGCAAAACAAGAGCCGCAAAGTTGCGCCAAGTTCGGAGCTAATCATGAAAAAAACCGTCAGCATGCAGGACATCGCGGAGGAACTCGGCATTTCGAAAGGGTCGGTTTCGCTCGCGCTGAACGATTCGAAAAAAATTTCCGAAAAGACGAAAGCCAAAGTCCGCAAGGCGGCGCAAACGCTCGGCTACCGCAGGAACGCCCTCGTTTCGAGCGTCATGGCGGGGCTGAAAGGCTCGAAGGAAAACCGCTTTCTGGAAACGATTGTCCTCATCAACGCGAACAAATCGAAAGACGCGCCGCACAAGTATCCGATTTTTTCGAAATACATTGCGGGCATACGCGACGAGGCCAAAGAGCTCGGCTACGCCGTCTACGAAATCTGGCTTCACGACAAACGCCTCAACCCCACGAAGCTCCAGCGCATTTTGGAGTCGCGCGGAATCCGCGGCGGAATCATAATAGGGCATGTTGACGACAACATCTTGCCCGACAAATTTGCGCCCATTTGGCAGAATTTCAAATTCGTCTCCGCGGGGCTTAAAACCTTCAATCCCATTCTCGACTTCATTTCCGCCGACAAATTCCTCATCGCCCACTACGCCACGCAGAGAATTATAGAGCTTGGCTACCGACGCCCCGCGCTGATTCTTGCCGAGCACATCGACGAGCTTGTCGAGGGCCGTTTTGTCGGCGGCTTTCTCCGCGCCCAGCTGGAGCTTCCCGAAGAGGACAGGATTCCGCCGTTTTTGGACATCGCCGCAGCCGAAAAGAACCCGCAAATTCTCTACGACTGGCTTTCCGAGCGCAAGCCCGACGTGATTTTCTCGATTTCGAACTCCACAAGCGAATGGTTTTCCGAACGCGCCACCGCCGTTCCGCAGGATTTGCCCGTGATACACCTCGAACGCAAATGCGGCAAGAACGACTGGGTGGGGATAGACCAGAACTACGAAATGGTCGGGCGCATAGCGGTTCGCAAGCTTTTCACCGCCCTCAACGCGCCGGTCTATCTGAAAGACGCCGACGTGCGGACGGCGACAATCGTGCTTCCCAAATGGAACAACCCCGTCGGAGACTGACGCCCGAAACCGCCCGCGAAAGCCCGATTTTACGCGAGGTAAACAGTTTTCCAAATTTGGCAATCAACACTATTGAACGCGCCGCATTTTTCCTTTTAATTAAAAAACATAACAACGGGGGACAAACACTATATGACAAACGACAGCTCGAAAGACTACTACAAATGGTTTCTTCTGCTTTTCCTGTGGGTGGCGTTTTTTCTGCACCAGGGAACGAGGCAAATCTACAACGCAATTCTGCCTCAAATTCAGGGAACATTCGGGGTCGACTCGGTCAAGATGGGGATTGTCGGCACTATTTTCACGCTGACATACGGCATTTGCGCTCCGCTTTCGGGCTTTGCGAGCGACTTCCTTAAAAGAAAATACATGGTAATCGTCGGCTTGGGGGTTTTCTGCACGGGCATTTTCCTTTCGGGCTGGGTTTCGTGCATAGGCATGATGATTGTTTTCTACGGGCTTCTCAACGGGGCGGGGCAGGCGTTCTACTATCCCGCGGCGTGCTCGCTTCTGGGGCAGCTCCACGAAAAGACCCGCGCGACGGCGTTGGCAATCCACCAGACCGCGCTCTACGCGGGCATTGTAATTTGCAGCTGCGTATCGGGAATGTTCGCCGACATTCCGTCGGTAGGCTCGCTCGACGGCTGGCGCATTCCGTTTATACTTTTCGGGGGAATCGGCATTGTCTGGGCGTTCATGCTCATATTCCTCATGCGCGACACCAAGCCGATTACCCACACGCACACCGAGGGCGAAATCAAAAAGGCGTCGTTTAAGGACGCGTTCATGGTAATGTTCCGCAAGCCCGCGGCGATGTCGCTTGCGCTCGGCTTCGGCATGATGATTTACGTCGACTGCGGCTTCAAAACTTGGATGCCCACATTCCTCCAAGAGCACTTCCACATGGACGCGGCGGTTGCCGCCACAAACGCCGTGGTTTGGCACTATGCGGGCGCGTTCTTCGGCGTGATGCTCGGCGGGCGCATTACCGACAAGCTTGCGGCGAAACGCAAAACCGTGCGCTTCGAGGCGAATATTATCGGGCTTCTCTGCGGCGCGCCGTTCATCTATTTCATGGCGAACACGTCGTCGGAGACCCTCTGCTGCCTCGGCATGCTGGTGTTCGGGCTGTTCAGGGGCGTGTACGACTCCAACTTGTTCGCGTCCCTTTTCGACGTCGTTGCGCCGCGCTACCGCGCGTCGGCTTCGGGGCTTATGCTCTGCTTTGCGTTCATTATCGGCTCTTCCGCGCCGATGGTTCTTGGCTGGATTCGCGACAATTTCGGAATGAACTACGGCATAGCGTCGCTTGCGGCGTTCTATCTGGCGGGCGGCGTGATAATTCTCATCGGACGCAATCTCTTCTTCAAACGCGACTACGAGGAAATTTAACAAATAAGACAATATGGAATATTCAGACGATATCAAACTTCGCGAACGCTTCGACCTTTCGGGGCACAGGGCGTTCATCACTGGTTCCGCGCGCGGAATCGGAAGGGCTATCGCCCTCGGCTTGGCGGAATACGGGGCGCAGGTGATTGTTCACGGCGTGAAGGAAAGCGCAAAACTCGAATCCGCGCTCGAATCCGTCCGCAAACTCAGCCCCGCAAGCTTCTCGGTCGTCGGCAATCTGGGCGACCCGGACGCGCCGCGCAAAATTGCCGACCAAATTTCGGCGAAATCCGAACTTCCCGACATTTTCATCGCCAACGCCTCCGTGCAGTTCAGAACTCCGTGGGATAAAATTCCGCTCGAAGAGTCGCTGCTCCAAATGCAGGTGAACTTCCATTCAACGCTCATGCTCGCCCAGCTTTTCTTCCCCGTGATGAAGGCGCAAAAATGGGGACGAATCGTAACAATCGGGAGCGTTCAGGAGTTCCGCCCGCACCCCGAAATGGCGGTCTACGCGGCGAGCAAGTCGGCGCAGGAAAACCTCGTGCGCAACATCGCAAGACAGGTCGCATGCGAGGGCATTACTGTAAACAACATCGCCCCCGGAGTTTTTGCGACCGACCGAAACGACGAAGCCCTTTCGAACCCCGTCTACGCAAAGCGCGTTACCGACTGCATTCCGTCGCACACCTACGCCGAACCCGCCGACGCCGCGGGAGCTGCGGTGCTGCTGTGCTCGAATGCGGGCAGGTACATCACGGGAACGAACATCGTAATCGACGGCGGCCTGCGCCTCCCCGGTTGATTCCCGTTCTCAAATAATTTCAATTAAAAACCAATAACCAAAAGACAAAAATTATGTCCGACAATCAAGAAGAAAACATGCTTCAAAAGGAAGCGAAAATGATGAAGCTCGAAAACCTCATTCGCACGCGCGAGGGAATCTGCAAGAAAGAGTTCCCCGTTCCCGTCAAGGAGGTTCTCGCCCGCTACGAAGCCCTCTACACGGGCGCAATCAACGACGTCATGCGCGAGTTCTGCCTGCTCGATCAGGCTCTGCCGCACAACATCATTCCCCTGCGCCCCGAACGCACCGTCGCGGGCTTGGCGTTCACCGTCAAGAGCGCGCCGAACGTTAAAATCACGGGCGAAATGACATTCCGCACCGAAATGCTCGACGCCATGCACGAAGACGCGTTCGTCGTCTGGGACACGAGCCTCGACGAAGAGGCGACTCTCTGGGGCGGCGTCATGACCGCGACCGCCGCCGGCAAGAAAGTCCGCGCCGCCTGCATCGACGGCGGTATCCGCGACACGCACCAAATCCTCGAAAAGGACTTCCCCGTATTCTACCGCTACCGCATTTCCAACGGAAGTCTCGGCCGCTGTCTCATCACGCACTACCAGATTCCGATTAAAATCGGCAAGGTCACAATCAAGCCCGGAGACATCATCATGGGCGACATCGACGGCGTGCTTTGCGTTCCCCGCGAAATCGCTTGGGACGTTCTCGTACGCGCCGAGGAAATCCGCGAGAACGAGAAAAAGATTTTCTCATGGGTAAACGCGGGCGAATCAATCGACTCGATTACCAAGAAAGGCGGCTATTTCTAAACCGTAAATTTTGACACAAATAAGGAACGAATATGAAAATCGACCCTTCGACACTTAAAATCACCGACATGCGTTTCGCCGACATCGACGGCGCTCCGAAACGCTGCACGCTGATTAAACTCTACACCAATCAGGGAATCGTCGGCTACGGCGAAGTCCGCGACGCGTCGAGCAGAACCTACGCTGCAATGCTCAAAAGCAGAATCCTCGGCGAAAATCCCTGCAACGTCGAAAAAATCTTCAACCGCATCAAGCAGTTCGGCGGCGACTCGCGTCAGGCGGGCGGCGTATGCGGCATTGAAGTAGCCCTTTGGGACTTGGCGGGCAAGGCTTGGGGCGTTCCCGTGTGGCAGCTCCTCGGCGGCAAATACCGCGACAAAATCCGCATTTACTGCGACACCGACAGCGAGGGCGGCGGCCGCGACATGGGCAAGGCTCTCCGCGAACGCAAGGCGCAGGGATACACCTTCCTGAAAATGGACTTGGGCATCGAGCTGCTCATGGACGTCCCCGGCGCGCTTTCCGCTCCGCTCGGATTCCTCGAAAAAATGCGCGAATACAAAAAGACAGTATTCACAACCCCCCACGGCTCCATCGACCCCCGCGCAATGCGCGGAGAGGCGTACGACCTCTTCAACACGGCGCACCCGTTTACGGGTATCCACATCACGGAAACGGGTCTGGACTACCTCGAACAGTACATGGCGGAGTGCCGCGCGGAAGTCGGCTACGAAATTCCGCTCGCAATCGACCACCTCGGGCACATTCCCGTCGAGGACTGCATCAAGCTCGGCAAGCGGCTCGAAAAGTTCAACCTCGCGTGGATGGAAGACCCCGTTCCTTGGCAGTACACCGACCAGTACGTCAGAATGGCGAACGCCACCACAACTCCCCTCGGCACGGGCGAAGACATCTACCTTAAAGAAAACTTCATGCCCCTGCTGAAATCGGGCGCGTTGGCGGTTGTCCACCCCGACATTCTCACGGCGGGCGGCATTCTCGAAACGAAGAAAATCGGCGACCTCGCCGAATACTACCACACCGCGATGGCAATCCACATGGCGGAAAGCCCGATTGCGTGCATGGGCGCGGTTCACGTCGCGGCGGCTACGCGCAACTTCACGGCTCTCGAAGTCCACTCCGTGGACGTTCCGTGGTGGGACAGCCTTGTAAACGGACTCCCGAAGCCGCTCATCAAGGACGGCTACATCGACGTTCCGACAGCCCCCGGCTTGGGCATCGAATCTTTGAACGAGGAACTCATTCAGGAAAAGCTGCACGAAGATTTCCCCGAAGCTTGGGGCGATACTTCGCAATGGGACAAGGAATGGTCGAACGACCGCCGCTGGTCGTAGTCGGCGCTCCACGCGCGGGCGCAACGCGCCGCGCGGTACTTGCTATTGCAAAAAAAGGACGGCATCGAAAGGTACCGTCCGATTTTTTTGCAAATCAATCGACCGATTTTATCTCGAATTTTATCTCCCTGCCGAAGAGCCTGTGCAGGGCTTTCAGCACGAACAAAAACGCCCCGAGAAAAACGGGGTTGTCCGCCTTGTTGTAAGTCCAGTTGAGCTTTTTTTTGCTCATTCCCGCGGGGAGGGGCGAGAATAGGGCGCGGGTGAATTTCATAATCCGCGCGTCGTATTTGTTGCAGAGCGACCCGCAGTTCGGAACGGACAAATCCTGATTTTCCCTCGCCCAGTCGAGGCGTGCCTTTATCGGGTCGGCGGCGATTTCCGCTTTCGGGAAATTGAAGATTGCCGAGAGTATAAAGGCGTTTTCGGAAAGCTCCGTGCGGCGGTGCGAGTGCTCTATTTCGCATGCTTTCCGCTCCTCGACTTTTCCGTTGCGGACGAATTTTACCGACTCCACGAAGTCGAAAATCGCGCGTCCCTCGCGCGGTCCGGTGCCCGCATTCATCGCGATTGCCCCGCCCACTTCGCACGGCGCGCTCGCCAAGTAATAGCAGGCGTCGCGCCCGTCGGCGTACGCGGTTTTGAGCATTTCGAGCATGCGCACCGACGACGAAACCTCGTAGCGTCCGCCGCCGAGATTCTCGATTTTCTTGGGCAACGCATTTTTCATCACAAAAGATTTTATGTTTGTGCGCCTGAAAAACACGTTCGAGCCGCCGCCGAGCACAAAGGCTTTCAGCCCGTTTTTCGCCGCGTATTCGAACGCCTCCGCCGCGTCGTCTGCCGAGCCGATTTCCGCGTAGCGCGGAACGCGGTTGAACGTCCTGAAACAGCTCAGGTTTTTGCCTTGATACTCTTTGATTTCGAGCGGCATTTTCTATCCGATTTTGATTTTCCCCTGCGCGATGTCCGCCACCACCCGCGGAAGCAGAATGTGCTCGGCTTCGTGGACTTTTTCTTCGAGTTTTTCCAAGTCGTATTCGGGCGGGATTTCCACCGCCTTTTGCGCGATGATTTCGCCGCCGTCGAGCACGTCGTTTACGAAGTGGACGGTGCAGCCGCAGATTTTTACGCCGAAGTCGAACGCCTGCTTGATTGCGTCCCTGCCCCTGAACGACGGCAGCAGGCTGGGGTGCAGGTTGATTATGCGCGACGGAAACGCCGCCACGAATTCGGGCGGAAGTATTTTCATGAAGCCCGCAAGCACGACAAGCTCCGCGCCCGATTCCCTGATTGCGGAAATGTAGCTTTGCGCGCCGTCGGGCGAGAACCTTGCGCCCGCCTTTTGCGTGTCGATATAGCGCGACTTTATCCCGAATTTTTTTGCTACGCCCAGCGCGGGCGCGTCGGGCTTGTCGCTGATTAGCTCGGTAAATTCCGTGTTCGGAATCTCCCCGTTTTGCGTTTTCAAAAAAAGCGTTTCCGCGTTCGAACCGCGTCCGCTTGCAAGTATTACGGCTTTCATTGTTTCAGGAGTGCGTTTGAAATGAACATGGCGTCGGCGGCGTCGAACGCAGCCGCCAGTTCTCCGAGCATTTTTGCGGTGTCGGAGACGCCGTTTCTTTCGAAAGACATGTCGATATTTTGTTTTTTTGAAATGGGTTTCGCCGATGCGGAGCAGTCGGTGTACACGGCGGTTTCGAGGCGGAGCGAGAACGACAGCCCCGCGGCGGCTTCCGTGATTTTCCTCATTCCGCCGACAAATTCGTCCACGTTGCAGGTGTAGTTGTTGAGCCTTATGCAGTTGATGTGCGGAACGTCGGCGCGGAATTCGGAGACGCGCAGTTTGCCGCGCAGGAGCGCGAGCGGCGAAAGCTCCATCTCGATTTTCTTCGCCGTGATAAAATTTTTGTCGGGCAGGGCGTCGCCGAGGTTGTAGATTTCGCCGTTGTCGATTGAGAGGTTTTCGATTTCGCAGTAGCCCGTGAAGAGGTTTGCGTAGACGCGCTGGGCGGTTGCGTCGAAGCCTGTTGCGGATTTCACCGCGTTGCGCATGAGCGCGGGCGCGAAGACCGCGTAGAAGACGAACGCGAACGCCGTCGCGAACGCGCCCACGAGCGCGAGCGAAAACGCCGCCGCAAAACAGCAACCGAGCGGCTCGCGTTTTGCAAAGCCGCCGAATTTGGACAATAATTTCATTTCGGCATTATCTGAAAATCCGCCGCAAAAACGCAAACATATATTCCCGAAAAAATGCGCCTACATGAGCGACATCGGGTCTACGTCGAGAACGTCCTCTACGTCCTCGTCGAATTTGAAGTCGTCTTTGAGCCTGCGGATTGCCGAAACCACGGGCTTTACGCTCTTGCAGAAGTACCAGATGTGCCACCTATAAAAGTCTTCGCTGCGTTCGAGCGGGGCGGGGGCGGGGCCGCGCACTTGGCATATGTCGCCGAATTCCTCGACCGCGCGTTTCGCCCATTCCTCCGTGTAGAATTCGAGCTTCTGCTCGCTGCGAGAGCGGAAAATGTGCCTGATAAGCCTCATCGACGGCGGG
>OGFM01000817.1_pt1 | contig 23051 bp, 16 predicted proteins | sample 1570871 | NCBI WGS metagenome assembly OGFM01 (sample SAMEA2581957, study PRJEB24529) | metagenome | biome: Human gut stool | place: China | collected 2011
ATAGTAGGTTACGAGGTCGATGAAGCAGGAAGCCCATTGGCTTAAGACAATGGGTAGTTCACCAATGATAAGGTGGAAAAAAGGACAAAACATCGTTACTGCTCAGGCAGTATCTGAGTACTTTGCTGTATCATACATATCAGTTACCATATTTACCAGATTAAGGTTGACGCTCTATCGTGAATTAAATATAATAAGCATGATTTACTGTGTCTTTTTGGGGAATACCGAAGGCATTTGGAGGAAAAATGAGAAGAAACCTTAATATAAAACAGAGAAAATGGCGGAGCTTTATCTTTGCAACGATTTTTGGTGTGACAGCAGCGACTGCGGTCATTACGGTAAAACCGTTGGAAAGTTATGCGTATACGGAGACGGCGGGTGTTTTGAATGATGGACCGGTACAGATGCGAAAGACTCCGGTAGATGGGGACAAGATCACATCTTTAGCTGCGGGTACAGCAGTCCGTGTGATAGATGAAGTGGATGGCTCCGATGGAATGAAATGGTACAAGGTACAGATTTCCTATAATGGAATGGCATCCACCGGATATATCAGGTCAGATTTTATCACGCTTTCAACAGAAGATACCTCTTCCGGAAGTGCGATCACAGACAGTTCGGCACAGGGAGCGGCCGGAGTGGTCACGAACACCAATGGCAACGTTTACGTGAGAACCGGAGCAAGCACGGCATATTCGCCGGTGACCATGGTAAAAAGAGACCAGACGGTGAATGTGCTGGGACAGACAACGACGAATGGGACAATCTGGTATAATGTGACGTTTAATAAAGATGGGGTGGATTATGCCGGGTGGATCTGTGGAACATACCTTGCGGTAACAGGACAGACTTCTGCGGACGGATCGCAGGGAGCTGCTACAACAGTGACAGATGAAGAATATGTTGCATCGTTAAAATCAGCAGGATTTCCGGACAGCTATTGTAACTCACTTCTGGCATTGCACCAGAAGTATCCAGACTGGCAGTTCGTTCCGGTACAGACAGGACTGGACTGGAATACCGTCATTGCAAATGAGAGTGTTGTCGGAAGGAATCTGGTGCAGAGTTCTTCCAATGATGCGAGAAAGTCAACGGAGACGGGTGCTTATGACTGGGCGACCAACAAATGGTATGGTTATGACGGAGCAGGCTGGGTAAGTGCCTCCTCCAATTACATAGCATATTGCATGGATCCGAGAAATTACCTGAATGACACGTATATTTTTCAGTTTGAAACGTTAGAATATGCGCCATATCAGAACGTGACAGGAGTTGGAAATATTCTGTCAGGCAGTTTTATGAGTGGAAACTATAGCGATACAGACGGAGCATCGCGAAGCTATGCAGATACTTTCATGGAAGTGGGACAGAACTTGAGTGTCAGTCCTTATCATCTGGCTGCAAGATGTAAGCAGGAGCAGGGAAATAAGGGGACAAGTCCTTTGATCTCTGGCAATTACTCTGGCTATAATGGATATTACAATTACTTTAATATCGGAGCATATACGACATCGTCTGCGTCTGCGACGGTCAACGGATTGATTTATGCGAAAAATAACGACTGGAATTCTATTTATAAATCAATTAATGGTGGAGCTGGTATCGTTGGAAATAATTATGTGAAAAAAGGGCAGAACACCTTATATTTCCAGAAATTTAATGTGGTGAATATGAACAGCATATACTCACATCAGTACATGACAAATGTGCAGGCGGCAATGTCAGAAGGAAAAACAATGAGCACCGCTTATGCGGATAAATCACAGGGATTTATATTCCGTATTCCGGTGTATAGCAATATGCCGGAGTCAGCAGTGACGTTTTCAGACAGTGGTAATCCGAATAACTGGCTCTCTTCTCTCAGTGTAAGCGGATATGGACTGACACCGTCTTTCCAGGGAGCAGTAACCGATTATTCCGTGATCGTTGGAACCGAGGTAAGCTCGATCAATGTAGGTGCTTCGGCAGTTGCACCGAAAGCGGGAGTTTCCGGGGCGGGAACTTATGCATTGAATTATGGAAATAATGCGATCAACGTAACTTGTGTGTCACAGAGCGGTTCGGCAAAAACCTACACGATCAATGTGGTAAGACAGCAGCCGGCAGCAGACAATACCCAGACACCGGAAAGTGGTGGAACAACGGTTGCGGACGGCGTATCCGTTTCTACCTCCTATAAACTGGGAGATACCGTGATCACAGGTATTACACCGGGAACAGGCGCTTCTTCTGTACTTGCCAATATCTCAGCGGGAAGCGGCACGGTCAAAGTGTTGAAAGCAGATGGCACAGAAAATACCGGTGCAGTCGGAACAGGTAATAAAATTGCAGTATATGCAAATGGAACACTGGTGAAGCAGTATGACGTTGTCATTTACGGTGACATCAATGGAGATGGAAAAATCTCTGTGGTCGATCTGGTCATGATGCAGAAACAGATTCTTGGAACATCACAGCTTTCCGGTGCGTATGCAGCGGCTGCGGATATAAGCAGAGATGGAAAAGTTTCCGTAAAAGACCTTGTGCTTTTGCAGAAACATATTATAAATGCAGCACAGATTGAACAGTAACAGGGCTGTGTGGATAGAAAGAGTTATTTTAGTGAGAAAATACAATTTTCACACATAAGAATGGAGAGTAGTAAAATGAAAAAGAAATTAGGTGTGATCATTACACTGTTAACATTATGCATCTGCCTTATGACACCGCAGATGCATGCCAAGGCGGCTTCCGGAAAAACAACGATCGCTGTGTCTGCCAGTTCCCTGAATATCGGACAGACTGTGACGGTAACGGCAAAAGCATTAAGTGCATCCGGGGACAGTGCATATGCCAATATGGTTTTGACCTATGATGCCGGCATTCTGGAGTTTGTGAGCTGTAATGCAACTTATGGCGGTGGCGGCGGAAGTATTTCGGTAGCGAGTGACAGCTTCAGTGTGACATTAAAAGCAATTGCTGCAGGGAAAGCATCCATATCCCTTTCTGCTACAGATGGAGTTATTTTCAGCACCGCGGAAGAATTGGATTCCATGGCAGGCAGCAGCACTTCTGTGACGGTCAAAAACGAAGCAGCAGGCAGCAACACAGGAAATAACAGCAGTGCCGGTAACAACGGAAGCTCCGGCAGCAATGGAAATGCGGGAAATGGAAGCAGTTCTGGCACAGGAAGTAACAACAATACTGGAAGTAATACGAATACGGCAGCTTTATCCGCAGATAATTCCTTAAAAGCACTGACAATCTCACCGGGAACATTGTCTCCGGCTTTTAAGGGAAGTACAACAAAGTATACGGCAGCTGTGGATAATTCTGTGACAAGCATTGCGGTCAGTGCAACGCCTGTAAATGAAAAGGCAACCGTTGAATCGGTTACCGGAAACACGAATCTTGCCGTCGGAGCGAATGTTGTGAAGATTGTTGTAAAGGCAGAAAACGGAACAACAGCCACTTATAAAATCACTGTGACAAGACAGGCTGCAGGAACCACCGGAAGTGAGACGACAACTACAGGCGGTGAAAACGGAGACGACGGAAATGGTGACAGCGAGACTCCAGAAGATACTGAGGAAGTGGACACAACAGAAACTCCGGTATCAGCGGCAGATGTTGTGATCAATAACACGACCTACCATATCGCAGACAATTTTACAGAGGAACAGATTCCGGCTGATTTTACAGAAGCAACAGTTAATTTCCGTGGAACGGAATGCAGAGGTCTGACGTTTGACAAAGGAACAATTTCTCTGATCTATCTGGAAACAGACAATGTGGACGCAACGACCGGCAGATTCTTTATTTATGATGAGACCAGGGATGTTGTCTATGATTTTATGAAGTTTACTGCAGGTGAGAGCAGTTATGTGATTCCACTTTTAGCACCGCTTGATTCGGTATTGCCGGACAGCTATGTGCAGGTGTCTTTGCAGATGCCGGAAAGCACGGTAATGACGGCGTATCAGCTTCCGGCAGCAGAGGGAGAGGAAGCTTCGGACTTTTATGTGTTTTATGCAGTAAATCAGGACGGAACCGAGGGCTGGTATCAGTATGATGCGGCAGAAGGTACTTACCAGCGTGTCAATGGAAATATCACCGAGACAGCAGATTCTTCTTCGGATGACCTTGCGGCATTGCAGAGTGAGTATGATGAACTCTCAAAGAAATATAAAGATGCAAAATCCTTTTCCAGAAACATGATCGCTGTGATTATTTTTGTATTGGCAATCGCAGTTGTGGTCATACTGAATATCATGCTCTTTGGCAGAAAGAAAAAAGGAAAAGACGAACTCTCAGAGGACGACGATCCGGAGCTTGACGAGCCAGAGGACGAGGACGACGAAGCAAACGAAGAGACAGAAACCGAGAAAAAACCTCTCTTGGGAAAATTTCATGGATTCCGCAAAAAAGAAAAAAATGAGGATGAGGACGATTATTTCGATGACGAGGAAGAGTACATCGAGGAAGATCATCCGATCAACAGGGCTTACCGCGAATGGAATGATTATGAGGATGAAATTCCATCCACTTCTGAGAAATCAGTGACAGAAGAAAAGTCCGAGAAAAAATCATCTACTGAAAATGAAAAAATGGATGTGCCGCAAAAAAATGAAACTTCTGTGAAAAATGAAAAAGGAATGGAAGTTTTCGACCTAAATGATTTATAATATAAAATAGAATGTAGGTAATTGCGAAAATCATTCATAACGTAAATTAAATTGTGAAAAATCAACAAAAGCTTGAGAAAACACTGTGGAAGCGTGTTTTCGAAAATTTTGTTGATTTTGAACAATTTGAGATAGATTAAGGAGAGTTTGCAATCACCTAATAAATAACATGAGGAGACAACATGCAATTACCATACACTGTAAAAGCCAAAAAAGCGATTGATATCGCCGGCAAAATGTCAAAATCATTACATCATAATTATATCGGAACCGAGCACTTACTGATTGGGTTATTGAAGGAAAATTCAGGAGTAGCGGCAAAAATTCTGAATGAGAATGGTGTAGAGTTAGATAAAATTGTAGATCTGATCAAAGAATTGATCGCTCCGGCGGAGGGAACAGCAGTAGCAGAATCAGATGGTTATTCACCGAGAGCAGCAAAAGTTCTTGAGAATGCAGAGAAGGAGGCAGTCAGATTCCATGCTGATGCCATTGGAACAGAACATATTCTGATTGCCATGATCAAAGAGACAGACTGTGTTGCATCCAGATTACTGACAACGCTGTCCGTCAATATGCAGAAAGTCTTTGTGGACACTCTCATTGCGATGGGGGAAGATGCAAATCTTTACCGCGAAGAATTTCAGAATGGCCGTCCGGGAAAAAAGAAAAATAATGAGGGAACCCCGACGCTGGATCAGTATTCCAGAGATCTGACACAGCTTGCAACGGAAGGAGCACTGGATCCGGTGGTTGGACGTGAGGAAGAAATCCAGAGAGTGATTCAGATTCTAAGCAGAAGAACGAAGAACAATCCATGTCTGATCGGAGAACCGGGAGTTGGTAAAACGGCTATCGTGGAAGGAATCGCAGAGCGTATCGTATCCGGCCTTGTACCGGACTCTGTTCAGGGAAAAAGAGTGGTATCTTTAGACCTATCCGGTATTGTGGCTGGTTCAAAATACCGTGGAGAATTTGAAGAGCGTATCAAAAAAGTGATTCAGGAAGTGACAAAAGCAGGAAATGTTTTGCTGTTTATCGATGAGCTTCACACAATCATCGGTGCCGGTGGCGCAGAGGGCGCGATCGATGCCTCTAATATTTTAAAACCTGCACTTGCCCGTGGTGAGATTCAGATCATGGGAGCAACGACAATCACAGAATACCGCAAATATGTAGAAAAAGATGCTGCACTGGAGCGAAGATTCCAGCCTGTGACGGTGGAGGAACCGGGCGAGGAACAGACAGTTGCAATTTTGAAAGGGCTTCGCGGTAAATACGAAGCACATCATCATGTAAAGATCACGGATGAGGCAGTCGAGGCGGCAGTCCGCCTGTCAGCGCGCTATATCAATGACCGTTTTTTGCCGGATAAGGCAATTGATCTGATGGATGAAGCAGCAGCAAGAGTGCGGTTTGGCGTGTCTAACCATACAGAGAAACTTGCGGAATTGAGAAATCAGATCACAGAAAAAGAATTACAGTTAGAGGATGCTCTGAGCAATTCCGATATTGCGCTTGCAAAACAGTGCAAGGAAGAAAAAGAAGCATTGGAAGCAGAGCTTGAGAAGCAGACAAAAAAAGCGCAGCGTGAGATCCGCAGAAAGAATCTGTCTGTCACAGAGGATGATGTGGCAGATGTTGTTTCCGGCTGGACAAAAATTCCGGTGAAGAAACTGGCAGAAGGCGAGGCAGCCCGCCTGAAAAAATTAGAGGCAACGCTGCACAAACGTGTCGTTGGTCAGGAAGAAGCTGTGACGGCTGTGGCAAAAGCGGTGAGACGTGGACGTGTCGGTTTAAAAGATCCGAGAAGACCAATCGGTTCGTTCCTGTTCTTAGGACCTACAGGTGTAGGTAAAACGGAGATTTCCAAGGCTCTGGCGGAGGCTGTTTTCGGCAATGAACAGGCGATGATACGTGTTGATATGTCGGAGTACATGGAGAAACACAGTGTTTCTAAAATGATCGGTTCCCCGCCGGGATATGTCGGACATGAGGACGGCGGTCAGCTCAGCGAGAAAGTGCGCAGGAATCCGTATTCCGTGATTTTGTTTGACGAGATTGAAAAAGCGCATCCGGATGTATTTAATATTTTACTCCAGGTGTTAGACGATGGACATATCACGGATTCCCAGGGACGCAAGGTGGACTTTAAAAATACGATCATTATCATGACATCAAATGCAGGAGCACAGTCCATTGTGGAACCGAAAAAACTTGGTTTTGCATCTTCTGATGATGAAAAGCAGAATTACGAGCGCATGAAAAACAGTGTGATGGAGGAAGTGCGCAGGATTTTCAAACCGGAGTTCTTAAACCGTATTGATGAGACCATCGTATTCCGTTCACTGAACAAAAATGATATGAAACAGATCGTCACATTAATGTTGAAGGATCTGACAGACCGTTGTAAGAGCCAGATGGATATCACACTTCATGTGCGTGACAGCGTGAAAAATTATATTGTGGAAAAAGCATACGAACCGAAATATGGAGCAAGACCACTCCGCCGCAAAATCCAGAATGAGATCGAGGATCAGCTTGCAGAAGAAATCTTAGACGGCAAGGTGAAAAAGGGTGATGAAGTGATCGTCACTACAAAAAAGAATGCAGTTGTTTTTGAAGTAAAGGAACAGTAACACAAAAATAAAAAAATCCTTAAAAATGATGAAAATGCTGGCAATCGAAATGTAGTTGAGCTATAATGATTTTACAAAATTTTTACGGTGCAGCAGGCAGAGAAGGACTGTACCACAGGAGGAAAAGATGAGCGCTATTAGTGAATTAATTCGTTCAGAAGCAGATGGAACGATCAGTTTTGGAGATTACACTCTGGATGCAAAGGCAAAGCTTGATAACTTCGGGCATCAGGGAGATCTTTATAAGGTAAAAACTTACAAAGACATCACAAAGCTGGAGCGTAATGGTATGTTTGTTTATGAATCCGTACCGGGAACAGCGGCATATCATTTGAATGCAACGGACACAGGAATTTCTTTTTCCGTGGAAGGACCGGAAGATGCTCAGATCACACTGGAGTTAGAAGAAGAGACTGAGTATGAAATTACAGTGGACGGAGCAAGCGCAGGTAAGATGAAAACAAATCTCGGTGGCAAGTTGACCGTCAGTGTGGAACTTGGAGAGAAACCGGTAGAAGTTCAGATTCAGAAATGCTAAGAAATGATAAGGGGTTGTCAGAAACGGCAACTCCTTTTAATGTCAATCGGAACTATTTGCAGAGTTTCCGGTTATTTTTTTTGATAGGGAAGGTTATATGGCAAAAGGAAAAACAAGTATTTTTTTCTGCCAGTCCTGCGGATACGAATCGTCCAAATGGATGGGGCAGTGTCCGGGATGTAAGGAATGGAATACATTTGTAGAAGAAGTGGTGGACAAAAAGAGTGCGGGCACACTGGCAAAGCAGAAAGCGACAGCGTCAGAGGCGAAGGTACTGCCTCTGTCCCAGATCGAGATGACCTATGACAAGCGTGTGTCAACAGACATGAAAGAATTAGACCGTGTACTTGGCGGCGGTATTGTGCAGGGTTCCATGGTGTTAGTGGGAGGTGATCCCGGAATCGGAAAATCCACATTGCTGCTTCAGGTCTGCAGGAATCTGTCGGAGCATAACATAAAAGTGCTCTATATTTCCGGGGAGGAATCTTTGCAGCAGATCAAAATCCGTGCGGAGCGTATCGGAAATTTCGGGGACAGTCTGAAACTGCTGTGTGAGACAAATCTTGACACCATAAAGGCAGTCATTGACCGGGAAAAACCGCAGATCGTTGTAATCGATTCCATCCAGACGATGTTTAACGAAGAGGTTTCCTCGGCACCGGGCAGTGTATCACAGGTGCGCGAGTCCACAGGTGTTTTGATGCAGATCGCAAAGGGAATGGGAATCTCCATTTTCATTGTGGGACATGTGACGAAAGAGGGAGTGGTGGCAGGGCCGAGGGTGTTAGAACACATGGTAGACACCGTGCTTTATTTTGAGGGAGACAGGCATGCGGCTTACCGTATTTTAAGAGGTGTGAAAAACCGTTTTGGTTCCACAAATGAGATCGGTGTATTTGAGATGCGGCAGGACGGACTTGTGGAAGTGGAAAATCCGTCTGAATACATGTTGAGCGGTAAACCGGAGGGAGCGTCAGGCTCTGTTGTGGCATGTTCCATGGAAGGAACTAGACCAATCCTTTTGGAGGTGCAGGCACTTGTATGTCACAGTAATTTTGGTATTCCGCGAAGAACAGCGGCAGGAACGGATTTTAACCGTGTCAATCTTTTGATGGCGGTTCTGGAAAAAAGACTGGGCTTAAAGCTGGGTGACTGTGATGCCTATGTGAATATCGCAGGAGGAATCAAAATGAATGAGCCGGCAATCGACCTTGGCATTGTTCTTGCATTGATCTCAAGTTACAAGGACAAACCGATCGATGAGAAAACCATCTGTTTTGGCGAGGTCGGATTAAGCGGTGAGGTCCGCGCGGTAAATATGGCAGAACAGCGGGTGCAGGAGGCAAAAAAACTTGGCTTTGAGGTCTGTATTCTACCGGAGGTCTGCAGAAAATCCATGACAGAAGTAAAAGGTATCAAGCTGGTCGGTGTGAGCAATCTTTTAGATGCCATGAATTATCTGAAATAAAAAAATTGTATGAATTTTATAAAAAATAAAGGAAATTGAAAAATCCTGCCGAATAATAAAAATATGGAGATTTTATTGAAACGATTTTTTATATGGTGCTTCGGGAGAGACTGTCAGATATCAGAGAGGTGATACATATGACAATACGGGAAGAACTTGAAAAAATGGAGCGGGAAACATTAAGCCCTTATGCAACGCTCAGTGTGAACACGAAAGGCAGGGAACGCGAGGAAGAACAGTGCGATGTCCGGCCTGTTTTTCAGCGAGACAGGGACAGAATCCTGCATTGTAAGGCATTCCGGCGGTTGAAGAATAAGACACAGGTTTTTCTGACACCGAAGGGAGATCACTATAGGACAAGACTTTCCCATACCTTAGAGGTATCGCAGAATGCGAGAACAATTGCAAAAGCACTGCGTCTGAATGAAGATTTGGTGGAAGCGATCGCGTTGGGACACGATATGGGGCATACGCCGTTTGGCCATGCCGGAGAGTATGTGTTAAATGAGATCTGTGAAGACGGATTCCGGCACAACGAGCAGAGTGTCCGCATCGTGGAAAAACTTGAGAAAAACGGTATGGGATTAAATCTGACTTGGGAAGTGCGGGACGGTATTTTAAATCATCAGTCTAAGTCAATGCCCCATACTTTAGAGGGAAAAGTTGTCCGCTTATCAGATAAAATCGCCTATGTTTACCATGACGTGGATGATGCAATCCGCGCAGAGATCCTGACGGAGGATGACATTCCGTCAGAGATCCGTAAAACACTTGGTTTTACAACAAAACAGCGCTTAAATACACTCATACATAACGTGATCATGAACAGCATGGATCAGGATGACATCCGGATGTCAGCAGATATTCAGGAAGCTATGTTTGAGCTGCGCCATTTTATGTTCGATCATGTATACACGAATCCAATTGCCAAGGGTGAGGAAGTGAAGGCTAAGGCAATGATCCGGCAGCTCTTCGGATTCTACAAAGACCACATCGAGTTTCTGCCGGAAAAATACCTCGCCATGCTTGATGAAGGGGAAAAGACGGAACGTGTGATCTGCGATTACATCGCAGGTATGACCGACCAGTACGCCATCACCAAATTCAGCGAATACTTCCTGCCGCAGGCATGGCAAGTGGATGGATATTAAGCCAATATAGCCTGCGGCGTGCGCAGGCGGATGGGTATTATAGACAATTGCGAAACTCATAATAACCTAAATTGAATTGTGAGAAATTGACAAAAGACATGAAAGACATTGGGGAGCCGCCGGCACTTAGAAGGCAGATACAACGGTAAGTTGTGTCTGGCTTCTTAGTACCGCTGCGAGCGACACATAGCGAAAGCGTGTCTTGAATGTTTTTGTTAATTTTGAACAATTTAAAGAAGACTATGAGGAGTTTCGCAATTGGCTAATAGATATTAAAAACGAAAGGAGGACACGCAGTATGCCATATTTTTCGGATGATATAATTGAAGAAGTGCGTTCCAGAAATGATATCGTGGATGTGATCGGACAGTATGTGCATCTGACGAAAAAGGGAAGCACCTATTTTGGACTGTGTCCTTTTCATAATGAGAAAACAGGATCGTTTTCTGTTTCTCCGAATAAACAAATGTACTACTGCTTCGGCTGTGGAGCCGGAGGGAATGTTTTCACATTTATGATGCAGTATGAAAACTTTACCTTCGGGGAGGCAATGGAAGCCTTGGCGGATCGGGCAGGTGTTGCCCTGCCAAAGCAGGAATATTCTTCCGCACAGAAGAGAGAGGCAGATAAAAAACAGCGGCTGTTGGAGATCAACAAAGAGGCAGCCAGATATTTTTATACATTATTGAGGAATGACCGTGGAAAACATGCACTCGCTTATTTCCAGAAAAGAGAATTGTCTGAGGAGACCATGAAAAAGTTTGGTCTGGGATATTCGGATCAGTACAGTGATGACTTATACCGGTATCTCCGTTCCAAAGGGTATGAGGATGAGATCTTAAAAGAGTCGGGGCTTGTGACGATCGATGAGAGACGCGGCGGCTATGACAAATTCTGGAACCGTGCCATGTTTCCGATTATGGATGTCCACAACAAAGTCATTGGTTTCGGTGGCAGGGTGATGGGCGATGGAGAGCCGAAGTATTTAAACTCACCGGAAACACCGATTTTTGATAAGAGCCGGAATCTGTATGGACTTAATTTTGCAAGGACAACAAAGAAACCACAGTTTTTACTGTGTGAGGGATATATGGATGTGATCGCACTGCATCAGGCAGGATTTGACAATGCGGTGGCATCGCTTGGAACTGCGCTGACGGCAGGGCATGCGAACCTGCTGAAAAGGTACACCAAGGAAGTGTATTTAACCTATGACAGTGACGGCGCAGGGGTGAAAGCAGCGCTCCGGGCAATTCCGATCTTAAAGGAAGTAGGGATTACGACAAAAGTGATCAACATGCGCCCGCACAAGGATCCCGATGAATTTATCAAGGCTCTGGGCGCAGAGGCGTATCAGGATCGTATTGATCATGCGGAGAACAGCTTTATGTTTGAGATACGCATTTTAGAACAGCAGTATGACATGAAAGATCCGGAGAGCAAGTCAGCCTTTTATCATGAAGTGGCAAAGAAACTCTGCTCCTTCACGGAAAAAATCGAGCGTGATATTTACGTTCAGGCAGTCGCGGAAAAATATATGCTGCCAACGCAGGATTTACAGCGGCTTGTCGGTAAATACGGAATGCAGATGGAAGGCATCCGAAAACAACCAACCCAGTTAAAAACCGGTATCAATGAGAAAAACGCCTCCGCCAGAGGAATCAAAAAAGAAGATGGGATGAAGCAATCCCAGAAACTTCTTTTGACATGGCTCATAGAGAATACCGGATTATATCATAAGATAAAAAAATACATCGCACCGCAGGATTTTACGGAGGAGATATATCATAAGGTAGCTGAATTATTATTCCGGCAGTTTGAGGAGAGCGGAGAAGCAAACCCGGCGAAGATCGTCAGCATGTTTCCGGATGAGGAGGCACAGAAAGAGATTGCGGCGCTTTTCAATGCAAGGATCCATGAGGTCGAGTCAAAAGAAGACCGGGAGAAGGCATTGAAAGAGACCATTATCCGCATCAAACAAAACAGTATCAAGTATCGGTCCGAGCATTTGGCACCGACAGATATGGCTGGTCTGATGCAGCTTGTAACAGATAAACGTGACCTTGAAGAATTGGAGAAATTGCATATTTCCATTGATTAGGGACAAAATAGTAGAAAACTTGAGAGGATGAAACAAAATGGCAAAAAAGACAGAAAAAGAGGTAAAGGAAACAAAAAAAGAAGCAGCAGTGATGGATGAAGCTGCAAAAGAAAAGTTTCAGCAGAAGTTAAAAGATCTGTTAGCCTTGGCCAAAAAGAAAAAGAACATGTTGGAATACCAGGAGATCAGCGACTTCTTTGCGGACATGCAGTTAGAGGCAGAACAGTTTGATAAAATTCTTGATTTTCTGGAAGCAAACAATATCGATGTACTCCGGATCACAGATGATGATTCTGATGATGAAATTTTACTCGATGTAGATGATGAAGACGAGATTGAAGTTGAAAAAATCGACCTTTCCGTGCCGGATGGCGTATCCATTGAAGATCCGGTCCGTATGTATTTAAAGGAGATCGGTAAAGTACCTCTTTTAAGTGCAGAGGAAGAGATCGAGCTGGCAAAGAACATGGAAGCCGGTGCTGTGGCAAAGGAAAAAATCGCAATCTTAAAGAGCAGAGAAGAGAATGCAACGGAAGAAGAACTTGCAGAGATCAAAGAAGAGATCAAGAATTTGCAGAAAGATCTTGATGCAGGGGATGAGGCAAAGAAACGTCTTGCAGAGGCAAACTTACGTCTGGTTGTTTCCATTGCAAAAAGATATGTGGGACGTGGAATGCTTTTCCTTGATCTGATTCAGGAAGGTAACCTTGGTCTGATCAAAGCTGTGGAAAAATTTGACTACCGCAAGGGATATAAATTTTCTACCTATGCAACATGGTGGATCCGTCAGGCAATCACAAGAGCGATCGCAGATCAGGCGAGAACCATCCGTATCCCTGTCCATATGGTTGAGACGATCAATAAGCTGATCCGTGTTTCCAGACAGCTGCTTCAGGAGTTAGGACGTGAGCCAAGTCCGGAAGAGATTGCAGCAGAGATGAATATGCCGGTAGAGCGTGTGCGTGAGATCTTAAAGATTTCGCAGGAGCCGGTTTCCTTAGAGACACCGATCGGTGAGGAGGAGGACAGCCATCTTGGAGATTTTATTCAGGATGATAACGTACCTGTTCCGGCTGACGCCGCTGCATTTACCCTTTTGAAAGAGCAGTTGGAGGAAGTACTTGGAACACTGACCGAGAGAGAGCAGAAAGTTTTGACACTCCGTTTTGGTCTGGAGGACGGTCGCGCAAGAACACTGGAAGAAGTTGGAAAAGAGTTCAATGTAACCCGTGAGCGTATCCGTCAGATCGAGGCAAAAGCGCTCCGCAAACTCCGCCATCCAAGCAGAAGCCGCAAATTAAAGGATTACTTAGAGTAAAATGGTAAAGATTTCAAATCGTTTAACGACAGCCGCAGCTCTTGTCACACAGGGATATACACTGGCAGATGTTGGAACAGATCACGGATATATTCCAATCTATCTGTTACAGCAGAAGAAAATTCTAGCTGCAATTGCCATGGATATCAATGAAGGACCGTTAGAGCGGGCAAAAGAACATATTGCTTTATATGGATTGCAGGCATACATACAGACACGTCTCTCAGATGGTGTGGCAGCTTTAAAACCCGGCGAGGTGGAAGCTGTCCTCATCGCCGGTATGGGAGGCGGACTTGTCATGCATATTTTAAAAGACGGGGAAAAAGTCTGTCAGTCTGCAAAAGAACTTATCCTGCAGCCTCAGTCCGAGATAGAGCACGTCCGTGAGTTTTTAAGAGAAAAAGGATATACCATTCTCGCAGAGGACATGGTGTATGAAGATGGAAAATTCTATCCGATGATGAAAGTGCAGTATCAGGGTGAAAATGAAAATGCACAGAAAGCTTCGGAAGTGTTGAAACTTTCAGATCTCTATGGTGGATTGCTCCTGCAAAACCGCCATCCTGTGTTGAAAACTTTCCTTGAAAAAGAAAGGCTCATATACACAGGCATCAAAGAGAATCTTGAAAAACAGCCGGTGTCAGAAAAAATCAGGATGCGGCTCGCAGAAGTGGAAGACATACTGCATTATAATGAACTTGCATTACAGTTTTATCAATAATCCCCCTTATTTCAAAAACATCCGCATCATCTTTTCTTTCAATCCGGTATATTTCTGATACCGGATCGGCAGATCCATCCACGTTTTCTTATCGACAATACTGCGGTAATGGCTGAAGGTTTCAAAACCAACCCTGCCGTGGTAGCTGCCCATGCCGCTCTCACCGACACCGCCGAATGGCATATCGCTCGTTGCAAGATGAATGATCGTGTCATTGATACAGCCGCCGCCAAAACGACAGGTATCTAACACTTTCTTCTGTGCAGCCTTATCCTCACTGAAAAAATAAAGCGCAAGCGGATGAGGGTGGGATTCCACGGTATCAAGCGCTTCGTCTAATGTGTCGAACGTGAGGATCGGAAGCAGAGGACCGAAGATCTCTTCGCCCATCACAGCGTCGTCCCACGTAATATTATTGAGAACGGTAGGCGCAATGCGGAGCGATTCAGGCTCGGACTGTCCGCCGTACACAAGCTTTTCCCCATTGATCAGCCCGAGAATGCGTTCAAAATGCTTTTCGTTGATGATCTTTCCATAATTCGGATTTTTCAGAGGTTCTTTCCCAAACTGCTTTTCAATCTCAGCTAAGATCGCAGTGATAAGCTCATCACGGATGCGTTTGTCACAGAGAATATAATCCGGCGCAACACAGGTCTGTCCGCAGTTTAAATACTTGCCGAAGACAATACGCTTTGCGGCAAGCCGGATCTTAGCGGTTGAGTCAACGATACATGGGCTCTTTCCGCCAAGCTCTAACGTGACAGGGGTTAAATATTCAGCCGCATGGCGGAGTACCTCCCGTCCGACAGTCTTTCCACCGGTGAAAAAGATCATGTCAAAACGCTGCTGTAACAGTGCCTGATTTTCTGCGCGGCCGCCATCGACCACTGCAACATAATGTGCCGGAAAACATTCTTCGATCATGGTTTTCATGACATCAAACGTGCAAGGGGTGTAGGCGCTTGGTTTTACGACCGCAGTATTTCCGGCTGCTATGGCATCGATCAGCGGATCGAGTGTCAGTAACACTGGGTAATTCCATGGACTCATGATCAGCACGGTTCCGTAAGGGGAAGGGGAGCGGAAGCTCTTTGCTGCAAATTGGGCGACCGGGGTGGAAACACGTTTGCTGCGCATAAGGCTGCGGAGATGCTTCTGCATCCAGGTAAGCTCGGATAGCGTCAGCCCGATCTCACACATATAACTTTCCATACGGCTCTTTCCAAGATCATCCTTCAATGCCGCAGCAAGGTCGGCTTCATGGCGGATCATAGCCTCCTTCAAACTTTCTAACTGTTTCAGGCGGAATTCCGCCGGAATCGTTTTGCCACTGGAAAAAAAGTGGTTCTGTTGTTGTAAAATATCCTTGATCTCCTGTTCGGTCATGAGGATGCCTCCTTTTATCTTTCGGGTCGATCAGATAATCACCTGTTCTGGATCAACCTGTATCCGTACATCTGATACTTATATACTATCGAAAATAACACACTTCTGCAAGTGCTTTACTTCCGGGCAGACAGGAAAAACAATTCTTGAAAAACGGCGCTTATAATGCTACAGTAATAATACTGATGATCTGCAGCAGAGATCATGGCGCAGATCAGTTTGATAATAATGTGACTGCCGGATACGAAGGGCAGATTGCGGAAAGGCATGGAAAATGAAATGAATGATTATAAAATAGGCACAAAATGTGTACAGGCAGGATATACCCCGGGGAATGGACAGCCGCGGCAGATCCCGATCATCCAGTCTACTACTTTCAAATACAGCACCAGTGAGGACATGGGAAAACTGTTTGATCTTGAGGCATCCGGATATTTCTATACACGGCTGCAGAATCCGACGAATGATCATGTCGCAGCCAAGATCGCAGCAATGGAAGGCGGCACAGCCGCAATGCTGACTTCAAGCGGACAGGCAGCGAACTTTTTTGCTATATTCAACATATGTGAGAGTGGAGACCATATCGTGGCATCATCCTCGATCTACGGCGGAACCTTTAACCTCATTGCAGTTACGCTTGCCAAAATGGGGATCACGGCAACCTTCGTGTCTCCTGACGCATCGGAGGAGGAGTTAAACGCTGCATTCCGTCCGAACACAAAGCTGATGTTTGGCGAGACGATCGCCAATCCGGCATTGACCGTATTAGATATTGAGCTCTTTGCAAAAACGGCACATGCGCACGGCGTACCTCTTATCATAGACAATACATTTCCAACTCCGGTCAACTGCAGACCATTTGAGTGGGGTGCGGATATTGTGACACACTCCACCACCAAATACATGGATGGACATGGTGCGGCAGTAGGCGGTGCGATCGTTGACAGCGGAAAATTCGACTGGATGGCACACGCAGACAAATATCCGGGACTTTGTACACCGGATGAGAGCTACCATGGCGTGACCTATGCAGAAAAATTTGGCAATGAGGGCGCATTCATCACAAAATGTACAACACAGCTTATGCGTGATCTCGGATGCATCCAGTCGCCACAGAATGCATTCCTGTTAAACCTTGGACTGGAGTCGCTGCATGTGCGTATGCCTAAGCATGTGGAAAACGGACAGGCAGTTGCAGAATTTCTGGAAAAACATCCAAAGGTAGCCTATGTGAACTATCCGGGCCTGCCTTCCAGCAAATACTATGAACGTGCCAGAAAATACCTGCCACACGGCGGATGCGGTGTCGTTTCATTCGGATTAAAAGGCGGCAGGGAGGCTGCGTCTGCTTTTATGCAGAACTTAAAGCTTGGAGCGATCGAGACACATGTGGCAGATGCAAGAACCTGCTGTCTGAATCCGGCGACTTCCACACACAGACAGATGACAGATGAACAGCTGAAAGAGGCAGGTGTTCCGGCAGAGCTGATCCGGATAAGTCTCGGTTTAGAGGATAAGGAAGATCTGATTGCAGATATTTCGAATGCGTTGGATGCGATCAGGGACTAATGGGATCCAATAGCGGATCATTCCTGCGGAAACATATAGGAAAAATAAACATCCTTAAAATTAGCGTAATTGTCTCTTGAAATCGGAATCTGTGCGCCGGATTTTGTGAAGAGAGAGGTTTTACCGAACTTTTCCACGCAGCTTAATGCTGCAATATAGCTGCGGTGGCATTTATAAAACCCTTTTTCTATTGTGAAAATTGTTTCACACTGGTGAAAGGGTTCTTTTATGGAGATCACCGAGCCGTCTTTCAATGTGACTAACACATTCTTATTCTGCGCTTCCAGATATTCGACATCCTGAAAATAAATCGACTGGTAGCCGGAATCTGTTCTTGCCGCAAAATGAGCCATGGAAGCCTTGTGGACTTCGTACCAGCTGTCGAGAACCGCATGGAAACGCACTTCGTCAAGAGGTTTCAACAGATACCAGAAAGTGCGGACTTCATAAGATTCCAGCGCAAATTCCGGTGAGGAAGTCAGAAAAATGATCGGAACGTGCGGGTCATGCTGGCGCAGTTCGCGTGCGGTATCCATGCCGCTCAAAAGGGGCATGATCATATCAAGCAGGATCAGATCCATGCCATAAGCCCTGTGTGCGGAGATCAGTTCGTCACCGTTTGTGAACCGGTAGAGCTGCAGTGTCAGCTGATGCGCCCGGCACCAGGAATCAAGACTGTCTGAAAGCAGATCCAAAAATTCAGTTTCATCATCACAAATCGCAATCTTTACCATAATAAATTTCCTCGCTTAAAGAATAATGCGGACTACAAAGTCCTCACCTTCCATGTAAAACTGGTACTGTCCGTGTTCCTTCTCTACATAATAAATGACGCTTTGAACACCGATACCGTGATTCTTTGCCGTTGTAACCGGGATACCGTTTGAAAAAACAGGTGTCTCTGAAGCCGGATTCTTCTGCAGGATCAGAAGGTGGTTTCCCTTTTCAAAAATGCTCAGATGCACGATACGTTTTTCCACAGGGAGCTTCGTGACTGCATGCATGGCATTTTCCAGAAGATTGGAAAGGATCGCACAGAAAGTCATCTCAGAGCAGCAGAGTGTCTGCGAAGTCTGGATCTGTACGTCAAAAACGATCTGATTTTCCGCAAACCGTGTCTGGTAAATGGAAAGAACCGAATTCAGCAGTTCATTTCTGCAGAAAGAGTGAATGACCGTGTCGTCATATTGCTTATTGATCTCCTGAATATAATCAAGCGCGCGCTCCGATTCCTGTTGGGAGATAAAAGTCTGGATGGCAGCAAGATGATGGCGCATGTCGTGCCGCAGGATCTTCATGCGGTGTTCGCTGCTGCGGACCTGCTCGATCTCCGAGTGCAGGGAGTTCAACTGCATATTGGTAAGCTGACCATATTGTTCAGCGCGGTTTTTCAACTCATATTCCTGAAAATAGACAAACAGGAAAATGACATAGGAAATACACATGGCAAATGCGAGAAATTCCACGACCACCTTATTTCCGGAGTAAAGAAGCATGGAGAACTTTGTGGTAGAGTAATCAAACACATAATAGACAAATGGCATCGCCCCGAGGATATACAGCTCCCGGTCAGATTTTGCAAAAAGCAGTGCGGTAGTCTGGCACAGATACCGGCTTAAGAAAGCGAAAACGGCAACAGTCACGATAATCCTTACCAGATAATAAACCCATTCCAATCCGCTCAGGGATACGGCAAAAATACCTGCCCAGTTGCTGAACTGGCAGCACAGATAGGCAGTCATAATAGAGATTATGGAAGGCAGCCAGCGGAAACGGTAATAAAACACCAGCAGCAGAAAAAGCGGCAGATGCACGAAAATCGGATAGACGGCTTCCGTGAACAACGAACCGAATACCGTATTGCAGATCAGAAAGAAAAGTCCGGATACTGCTCCACCGCCAAGAAGAATGCAGACATTTTTCTTATTCTGTTTTACCCCGAGAAAAAAGGCGGACAGAAAAATGCCAAACAGCATTGTCGTTAAGTGGTGTGTATAAGTTAAAATCTGAAGCAGCATGTGGCAGTCCTCCTTGTTTCACAGTTATGATACATCCATTATAAAAAATTCGGAAAACCAAAGCAAGCCTGCATCTTACAATTCACGTCATATAGTTACAACTCACGCCGAAATCCGGGTTTTGGGTGAACGCTGTGATAAAATGAAAAAAATGGTAAAGCGACATACTATTGCAGGAGGAGAATACACATGATAAGAAAAAAGAGAATGAGCGAAGGAATTGCAAAAATTCTTTCCGGTTTATTGGTGCTCGGAATGGTGGCAGGTGTTGTTCCGGCAGTACCGCACGGTACATTGCAGGTGCAGGCGGCAAATGAACATAGCCATCCGGTCTGTGGTAGTAGCTGTACTGACGACAGCTCCCACACTAACTTGGAATTTGCGAAACTGACAGGTTCAGAGGACACACTGAAAATAGGTGAAACAACTATACAAAGCACTGATAATAATTTAGAGTTACCGGCGGGCTGCTATTATTTATCAGATAGCTTTGAACCAAGCTATAGTATCATTGTAAAAGGTGATGTTAAAATTTGCCTAAATGGTCACAATATTAATATGAAGAGTGCAGGAAATGTTTTTGAAGTTGATAAAGGCGGTACACTGACTCTGACGGATTGTAAAGGCAGCAGTTCTATTTCTCATTCGGATGTGGAATGGGGAAGAGGCGTGTTGGTTTCTAACGGCACTTTTAATATGTATGGTAGTAAGATTTGTAATAATAAATGTGCAAGCAAGTATCAAGCAAACGGCGCAGGCGTGGAGGTTGATAAAGGCACTTTTAATATGCATGGTGGCGAGATTAGTGGAAACGAAGTTTCAAGCATGGGTGGAGCAGTTTCTAGTCTGGACACTTTTAATATGTATGGTGGCAGTATTACCGGCAATACTGCACAATATTTCGGTGGCGGTGTATCTGTGTATAAGGGGACATTTAATATGTTCGATGGTACGATTAGCGGCAATAAGGTGACAAGTGCAACGATGCAGTCGCACGGTGGCGGCGGAGTATGGGTGCACACAACCGGTACATTTTGCATGAAGGGAGGAAGCATCACAGGCAACACCGCCTATCCCTATAATTATGATTATAATAAAGCTAATGGTGGCGGTGTATATTGCAGGGGCAGTCTGGAACTTTCCGGCTCACCGGTAATCGAAGGAAATAAGTTGACAACTGGTGAAAGTAACAATCTTGTTAGTTATATGAATAAGACTAAAATCACTGATACATTAAACAGTGACGCAAAAATTTATGTTTATATGAAAGATACTTCTACGCAAGATCAGACTTTGGCAACTGTTGATCCAAGCGTATCTTCATTTGATGCAAAAAACATTTTCTACTGCGATAACGCAAATTTTGTAGCTGACTTTGACGCAGCAAATAATACAATAAAATGGACGACACACACCCACGATTGGGGAGCATGGACTTCCAACGGCGACGGAACGCATACCCGTATCTGCTCATCGAACAGCAGTCACAAGCAGACGGAAAAATGTTCCGGCGGTACAGCTACCGATAAAGACAGAGCCATTTGCAGCATTTGTAACGCACCATACGGCGAAATCAATGCGGGCTCAAATCCAGCGCCGACTCCAACCCCAACCCCAACGCCGGCTCCAAATCCGACACCGGAAGCAACAACCCCGACACCGGATCCGGCACCGGCTACATCAACACCGGCTACATCAACCACAACAGCACCGGCAGCTTCGGCACCGGCACAGGTAACGTATGATATTTTGGATGGAGCAGGCAGTTCATGGACACAGAATACAGATGGAAGCCTTGCAATCAGAGGAAGCGGTGAGATTTCAAAATTCCGTGAGGTCAAGGTGGATGGAGTAACGGTTGATCCAATCAATTATACGGTCACAGAAGGATCTACCATCATTACCTTCAAACCGGAATACCTTAAGAGTCTGTCAGCAGGAAATCATTCCTTTGAACTTATTTGGACAGATGGAACAGCGGCAACAAACTTTACGGTAGCCGAAAACACTGACCAGAGTGCAAAATCTCCAAAGACAGGTGAAGATTTCAGCATGGCACTTTGTACAGTACTTCTGATGGTTTCATGCGCAGGACTTGCAGGAATTTTTGCGAAAAGAAAAAGAAACCATGCCAGATAAGGCATTGCACAAATAATTTTTCAAATGAAAAATAAGCTGATTACAGAGATAAAAGTGGGCAGGAAATTTACAAAAAAAATTCTATTTTTATCAAAAATATGAATAGTAGAAAGAGGAGATTCAAATGAAGAAAAAGTTATTAACAGCATTACTTGTTGGAGCAATGGCTCTTAATATTACAGCATGTGGTGGTTCATCAGATGCAGCAGCACCAGCTGACAATGATCAGCAGACAACTACAACAGACACAGCAGCTGATGATGCAGCAGATACAGAAGAGGATGCAGTGGATGTGGAAGATGCAGCAGAAGCAGCAGACACAACAGAGGAAGAAGGATTTTCCCTTCTTGATGTAACAGCAGATCTTGTTGATGCAGCATTATATGCAGTGGATGATGATAATACAGAGTATGTGATCACACTCTTTAGAGATCCGGATGGATATAGCTATGTTTCATTAATGATCGTTCCACAGGATGGACAGGGAGATGTCCTTTGTGGAGCATATGATGATTCTAATGTAACAAATGTTACAGATGAAGATAACATTGACTGGACTGAGATCAGCACAACAGATGTTTATACAGGTGATGATTTCTCAGCAGTATTTGTAGAAGCAGACGACGGTTCCGTTGCAATTGCAAATTCAGATTTTTCCCTTGTTATGGAAGGTCAGTATCTGACAGCTGATGAAGCAATCGATTATATGGGAGCAGCAGCTAACTACATCAACTAGTTTTTTTCAGATATGCGGAGTAATGGAAGAACGGCTGCTTCGCATATCTTTACATAATGTAATTCAAAAATCCTGCACACTTTTATCTCTGTAATCAGCACTCATTTATATAGAAGCTGTAAAATTCACATTGAGTTTTACAGCTTTTTGCGTTTCGGCTAAAAATCACCTTTTCGTTACGATAGTTGGCGGAAAAGGCTGCGGTCTGCCTTTATTGTAGAAAATTTTCTCACTATCTCATATAAAAGTGTGATTAGTAAGCATTAAATTTTAATAATTTTGTGATTTCGGTTGTGATTTTCATAGATTTTGCATATAATAAAAGTGTGATTATAAAGCATAAAACTCCAATAAAAATGTGAGAAGTGATCCTATGGAACGATTTATCTTAAAAAAATTGCTGGATTGGAAGAATTCTCCCTACCGCAAGCCTTTAATCTTGAAGGGGGCATGCGTTAAAATAGGACTAAATCAAGAGAAACCTTATAAATAAAGGGTTTTGAATGATTTAAGTCCTATTTTTTTATCAATTTGAGGTAAAAATCTAAAATGTACCCTATAGATTGGACAGATTGAGTTTTTAAAACCCTTACCATTAGA
>OGFM01000822.1_pt1 | contig 22869 bp, 16 predicted proteins | sample 1570871 | NCBI WGS metagenome assembly OGFM01 (sample SAMEA2581957, study PRJEB24529) | metagenome | biome: Human gut stool | place: China | collected 2011
GTTGACCGATGGGAACGCTCTTACGAACTTTCTCAGCTTTATTCCTAAATCTATAACTCAAATGCTGACGAAAAACGCCATTTAAAGGCAATAAGTTAGAATATTTATTATACTATGCTAAAACGTACAATCGTCAGTGTGGTATTATCATCGAAGAGTTCGATTTGTGCATAAAACTCTTTCTTCTGTTTTCGAGCAGAGTTTTATCTATTTGAAAATTCTGAAATTTAGTATCAATTTTTATTTCCAATTTTATGAGGGGATTCAGCGGCTCCCCATTTCCCAAATATTTTCCAATATTCAAAGCAAACTATCCATTCTGCTGTCCAAGGCAAAATTGTCTCATGAATATTTAAAAATGGATTCCATTTATATTCTTTTGGATAATAAAGACAAAGTTCACCTTTTTTATATTTATGAATTTTACAATCTTTAATCTCATTATTGTTACGTATCCAAATCTTTGGAATTCCTAAAAAACTATAAGACAAAAATATTTTATATCCTACTCTTGTTGAAATGGGATATAAATATCCCGAACAAGTAAGTAGATTATTGCGAATATTTACTGATAAATTAGGGAAAGCGTCCTCTATTTTTTGCTTTTGAGACAAAAAATTCATATATTGTGCTTTTTTTCTAGAAAATTTATACACCATGAAATTTATGTGCTATATTTGATAAACCACTAAACCCTATCGTTCCCCAAGAAGATGTTTTAGCTTTCCCCGATCTGATTATATTCATCTTATCAACTACATCATCCCAATCTTCATTTAGAAATCCATCTGTTTTAAATACGTTATCCCATGCTTCCCTTGCATCTTTACTATTACACTCAACCTTTTCTAAAATAGACAATCCGTCTAAAACATCTTTAATTTTATCTCGAAGTTCTATCATTGATGGATCGGAACTTGTTTTTGTAAGCGTTTCTTTATCCCACAATGAATTATCTGCTAGATTTTTAACGACAAGTCCATCATTGTTAAATCTATTTGATAACTCCTTCATCAAATAATAGAAGCATTCATCATCTCTATCGTAATTTTTAAAGCATTCTACAGTAAGCATTGTTAGAATTAATCCACAGGGCATATTCCAACTAGGTCTACTTTTTGAAAACCTTTTTAAAAATCGAATCATTCGTCTTAATCTTGATCCGCTATCAGTTTTTTCTCTGTTTAAGGATTCTATTTTCCCCTTAAACCATTCATTGATTTGTTGAGGGTTTGACGCTTTCCAATCTGAACTTGCTAATTCAATTGTTTCATCCCCAAAGAAATCCGTTTCTTTTCGCAAGCAAGCCATATCAACATGATGTCCTTCATTATAATATATTCTTACGCAATTTTTAAGTTTCTCTGGAGCTCTTACAAAACGCTCATCCTTAACTGCTTCTAAGACTAAATTTTTAAGTTCATTGGCTGATAGATCGTTTCCATTTCGATTTTTAAGCAATGATGAATCAAATATTATAGCATCGTCAATATCATACTCATTGTTCTCTGCTTGTATTATTGTTTGCATAGCATAAGAACCTTGTTGCACAAAAGATGCTCGCGTAATTTTGTATTTTTCATCCAACCCGTTAATCACACGATCTTCATTTGATTCGCAATTTGACTTTAGCTTGGATTTAATCTCATTTGATATTTTTATCTTCTCATCAAAGTATTTTTTTAAGGGTGCTTCGTAATTATAAATATTCATAATATTATTTTTTAGTTGTTTTCTTGAATTTAGATAAGTCCTGTATTTCTATATAAGAACACTCTTTTGTTAAATGTCTTAATGATTCGCTAAAACACTTAATAAATTCCATGGCAGTTTCTTCTCCGTATGCATGATTGAAGATTTCTGCGGTATCAATTATGGTAGGAATATCGTACATAATATTTTCAGATGATCCTACTACAGAACGTTTTTCTCCATTTTTGAGTTCAAATGTAATATTTTCCATATTGATAAATGTATTTAGTCTTTCGGTGTGCGAAGCTTCACTATAATGAGAAGGGATTAGTATAATTAGTTTATCTGGTGGTGAAATTAGTTTGTTATTTTTGTTTTTAAATTCTCCACTTGCCTTTGCCATTTTAAACCGTTCAATAAATTGTTTGTTGTAAGTTAGTGCTGACCAGTAGGCTGCATTATATGGGCAAATTCTATCGATTAACTTATGAGGCTCTGTGCCATCTTTATAATATGAAAATTGCAAAAGAAACGGAACTATTCTCGTATTAAAAACATCGTCCTCTAACATATCGGAATGTCCCATTTCTGGGTATTCCAATGTCTCTATGCTTTTTTCATTGGCAAAATTAGTAACGCCTGAAGAACCAGTTCCACAGATTAATGATGCTATTTTAGCCCAACGGTCTTTCTTACATACGATATTTAACAAGCGAGTATAAGAATTACTTTTGTATTTTTCGGTGAAATTGAAATTACGCTTTACTATAGAGCCAGCAAGAATTATCTTGTCAAATTTCAAATCTGGAAATTTCACCATTGCGTTTGCTAATATAAGAGTTCCAAAACTATGTGCAATAATTGATGGTATAGCTCCATCGTTTTCTGCTACTATTCTATTGTACTCCTTTCTAAACCAATGATATTTAGAAGTTCGTAAAAATGGGAAAATAAGCTGTATTGCCAAAAAATTACCATAATCCAATGGATAATACTTCATCCCATTCAATTTAGATGCTAGATTTTTTTGCCAAGCTCCTCTAGTTTTTATGCCGTGTAATGATATTATAATTTGATTTCTTTTAAATGTCTTTGTTATATCGCTCATTAATTTCAAGCCTAATGTTTTTTTTAATTCGACGCGAATTAAAATCTCCAGTGCATAAAAGCTAAAGGAGTTAGACAAGCGGCTTAGGGAATGTAGAGTAGATGTTTTTCGACCAAGAAAAGCACTATGACAAAACCGAAATACCGCCGTCTAACATACGACGATAGAAGAGTAATAGAGAACATGTGTAAAGCTAAAAAAACGCAATCGGAGATAGCAAATGCGATAGGAGTATCGCAATCTACCATATCCCGTGAATTATCACGCAATCGTATTGAAGGCGTTTACACGCATGGAAGAGCATTTATGCGAACGTACTTGCGATTATTACTCAAGCCTAAAAAATATCTAATAGGAGGGAATGAAGCCGATATTTTAGAAACTTTTCTAAAGAAGAAATGGTCTCCAGAAACCATATCATCGGTTTGTTTTGACAATAAAATATCGCGCCAGACTATTTGCAATTATATTCACAGAGAGCGTCAATTAGGGGGAACGTTTTACAGATATCTATTTTTTAAGAAGCGGCGCAAGAAGTATGGCATAAAAGATTATAGGGGACAAATCCGCAACAGAGTGAGCATAGAAAGCAGACCTGAGATAGTGGCGGAAAGATCTAGATTTGGGGATTGGGGAAGGCGATTTGATAATGGGTAAAAATCACAAGGGTGCGATACTGACGCTGGTGAGCGGCGAAGCAAGTATCTATGTGCAACTTACTTATCAGAGAAGGATGCGAAAGCTACGAGAAATGGAGTAATAAAGTTATTGCGCGGAATGAATGTGAAAACGATAACCTTTGATAACGGCAAGGAGTTTGCTTATCACGAAGATATAAGTAAAAAATTAAAAAGTGAAATATACTTTGCACACCCATACACTTCTTACGAAAGAGGTCTTAATGAATATACAAATAGATTGTTGAGACAGTACTTTCCGAAGGGAATGGATTTGCGAAAAGCGACAGAAAGAGAACTAAAATTTGCATTGAACGAGATCAACTCTCGACCCCGAAAGACACTAAATTGGAAAACTCCAAGCGATTATCTTCACGAACTAATGTGTGCCGCCCCCTAGGGGGCAATAAGTAAATAAATCAACAACTTAAACTTTAATCTTTGCAAACAATCAACAATATCTAAAAACATCTACTGTCAGTTATGCACTGGCTCTTTGAAAAAAGATTGTCTACTCCATAGTAAACATATGATGGAATATATTTGATAAAAATATTGACAAAGTCCAAACCAAGAATCTATACTAAAAAAAACAGCGATTAGAAATCTTAAAGGACACTTCAATGAAAAAGTTATCGTATGTATTGGTATCAATGTTAATGATAGTTTCGGCGGCAATGGCCGAACGTGTAATCGGAGAGGGGTGGTACAATACATCCGTATTGGGAGATGGAGTGCGGATAGGAGATTCGAATATGACAATATCGGAAGGCTCTCCGATTTCAGAGGTGGTTCCGATAAGCACGAATTCGTCCAAGATATTAAGAGCCGCCGCCTTGAGGTCGACAGAAGTCCAACCTGAAGAAATAATCAATCTTGCGAAGATGTTGGATAACGATCCCTCCAAGATAATAGAATATGTTGCAACATCGATAAAGACGGAGCTCTATTATGGGATAAAAAAAGGTCCATTGCTGACGCTCTATGAAAAGAGCGGCAACGACTACGATAAGACGATGTTGGCGATGGCTTTGTTGAAAGCCGCCGGTGCCGACACTGATTTTTATATAGTAAAGACCATTGATCTCATCCCGCTAGACAACAATAATTTTCTAAACGGAGCATTTCTTACTCTGTCGGATATGTTTGGAATTACGGCTGATTTGAGCGTAACAGCAAACGAAGAGGCTCTTGTAAATAAGGCGTTTATAACAAGAGTTCCTATACAGGTCGGAAATGTCACAATAGACGGTAATCCGTTAAGGGTTGCCGTGATGCCAAGGCATAAAATAGGTAGACTCACAAACGAGGGCGGAAATTTCTGGGAATTGTGCGGCAAGAAAAAATCTTTGAGTGCGTCGTATGACGTAAAGGGGGAAATAGGCGTTGTAGCCTCGGATATATTGACATCTGCCGGCGGGACATTGAATGTTGCAAACAGGACGGTGACGACTTTAAACGAAACCAACCTCGGAACTAAGCTAAAAAATCTGTCGTCGAAACTTGCGAAGAATATGTCCGACGACGTTTCTCGTCCGGCATCTGAATTGACAGGAAGAATTGATTTTACAACAAACAAAAACGCGATAACGAGAATAAAAAACGGAGTGGGGCTTACGTTTGAGAATTTTTATGGGAAAGAAGTAGCACAACTAATTGGGATTTACAATGCGGCAAACGGCGACAAGGGGATATTCCTGAATAATACAAATAGGGAGGGGTTGATTGCGACGTTCTATAATACTATACAACCGTCCGACTATGCGAAACTCCGCATATATGATGGAACCGCGACGACTGCGTCGTACACAATGAATCTTGCCGATTTAAAAGGTGAAAGATTATGGGTGTACTTTGAAGGCAATACTGGGTATCTCAAGCTTGGAAATACAACAATATTTACAAAAGCCAATGTCGGTGAATCGATGGCGTTAAAATTTGAGATACAGCACGGTTACGACGAAATGTACGACACTGCCGACTATGTGAATCTTCAAAACACAAAATACGCGCAGTCTGAAACATTCCGAAAGGGAAATGCATTCGTATATAATATAGCCTATGGATATTCCGACGCAAACGCATTGCTTGCAAAACGTCAAGGGATTTATGCCGACAAGTTGGCGGCGGCAAAGGCGGTTTCCGGGAATTTCGACGCGAATGGTAAATTTGTAATTACCGGCGGAAATTTAAACGCGACACAAAAAGACTTATTGGCCGAAGGTTTGAATATAATGGGGCTGACTTGGTTGTCGGAAACATACAAAGCCGACAAAATGGTAGCCAGCGCATATAATACCTATTCCCAGTTTGAACACCGCATGGGAAAAATCGCCCAGGAAGAAGGATTTTATATAGATGTAAAACTTCAGATGGGCGGCAATGTATCGCCATCTTTGAGCGGAGACGACGAAAACGGAGCGTTTAAACTTTCGACTTTCTTTCTGAGTTCGATGGAACACGGGGTGATACAGCAGCTTCAAGACGGAGCCGAAGCTATTTCAACCGTCAACATATTCCATTATGCGAATACTCGGAACAATCCGTTTATCATTCTTAGAAACGACTCGCAGGTTGATTCTCTTTCGACCTATTCTGCAGCCGAAAAAACCGCGCTAAAGGCGGAATTTGGCAAATATCCATCTTGCGTTATACTAATTCCCCAGAACAGAACGTGCGTTCCTACCGCATGGGACTGGCAAGGGTATGGCTATGTAGTGTTGTCTGATTCCGTGGCGGGAATGATGATATCTGGAAGTTTGAACGGAGGGTTTTCCGCATATACGAGCGTCTATACGCCGGTATCGACTTATACGCAGATAGCATCGGCTCCGAATTACTCCTACGTTAACAGAGATTTTTCGTATGTAACGACGATAAACAATTCGTTTATCCCAACGATGTCCATTCCTAAATATTACGGAGCGGATCCAGTGGATATGTTTACTGGAGCGTATACATACGAGACGCAAGATGTTTCAGCCGGAAATACGTTGACTTTCAACAGGATGTACAATTCGAACCTTAATGAGAGCAAGGATTCGGGACTTGGTTTCGGATGGGTTCACAATTACGATATTAGTGCAACGCCCAGAACGGCTTGGGAGGAAAGCCTGGGCAACGGAACTGCTGAGCAGGCCTCCGCGCTCGTTGCATCTATATATGCGGCAAAGGAGGTATTCTCGGCGGCGACAACAAACGATGCGGAACTTGCAAAAGCATGGTCAACGGCGGCGCTTATCGCAAAATGGGGAATAGACGGAATGTTGGACAACTCCGTTTCGATACGCATAGGCAAAGAGGCGATGCAATTTGTAAAGCAGTATAAAAATACGGGGACTGCGGCAAGTCCGGTGTATTCGGAATACTACGCCGCACCCGCCGGAACGAATTATAAGCTGATTAAAAATTCTTCCAACAAATACGAATTAAGCGCGCCGTACGGCGAAAAAATGGTTTTCAATACAAACAACAAGATTGAATCAATAACGACATTATGCGGAAGGAAAACTAGTTTTACATACAATAGCGCCAAAAAGCTTACGACGGTTACCGATCCTTTTTCTAGAACGTTGACCTTGACGTGGAGCGGAGAGAAAATAAGCGCAGTATCTTGCATGGGGAAAACGGCAAGTTTTTCCTATACCGGAGACAATCTTACGTCCTGTACAGACGCTGTATCGAAGGTGTGGAATTACGAATACGATGCAAATAACCGCATGACGGTTTTGAAGAATCCGAATGATGGAGGAAGCGTAGTCGTGCGTAACGTGTATTCCGATTCAGGGGCTGTAATCGAGCAGTATAGTTGCGGGGACGACAATAAAAAATGGACGCTTTCCTATCTTGGAAACAGAAGTGAAGAAAAAGATCCGCTCGGGAATATCAAGAAATATTATTACGACGAGCGCGGATTTTGTACAAGAATAACCGATCCGAGAGGATATTCGACGACTTTTGAATACGATGCGCAGGGTAGAGAAATCAAACGCGGATATCCGCAAATGCTTCAGTCCGCTGCAACAGGGGAGAATGGTGTAATAACTCAAAATTATGTAGCGTCTCGCGTTGAAAGTGTGTATGATAATTGGCATAACAAATTGTCGGAAAAAGTAGTTGAGATTCCATTTACACTTACTATAACTCCGGGAGAAAACGATACCGCGACCATATCCAAAATCGACGGAACAGAATCCATAAAGGCGGAAACGACATTTGCATACGAAACGACTACGGACGGTAGCGTTCCTAGACTTTTAAGTGTTGCGCAAAAAGGGCTTCAACCCGGAGAGACTGATCGGGTAAAGACGATAAATTCGTATTACACTAAAAGCGCAGTCAAAACGAATTTGCCTTTGTCCGCAACGGACGAGCGCGGGATAGATACAGTATTTACATACGGAGATTACGGGGTTCTTCTTACGGAAACTGTCGGCGGAAGGAAAACGACATATTCCAATTTCCAGTACGACAATCCTCGAAAAATTACATATCCCGACGGAACCTATGAATCGGTAACCTTCAATACTCTTGGAGATGTCTTGACTTCTACCGATACAGCAGGGCTTGTAACTACATTTACATATGACAACAAGCGCAGAGTTGTTGCGACAAGCCAAACTGGAACCGGCATATCTACTCCAATTACGACGTCGACAACCTATGACAATGCCGGCAATATAGCCTCTCAAACAGATCCAGACGGTGTGGTTTCGTCGACGGTATGGAATGCGCAGCAAAAGAAATTGTCAGACACGATTGGAACTGGGACGGGCGCGCTTACTACTGCATACGGATACGATCTTGCTGACAGACAAGTCTCCACGACATTGCCCGACGGCAAGGTCGTTGTCGATACACTCGACGCTGCGGGAAATACCCTTACGACAACATCGGGAGGTCAAACTACGACATATACTTATGACGGGCGCAATCAGGTAAAGACGGTAAAATCGCATTTGGGAAATACGGTATCCTATGCGTACGACGTTTTGGGAAACAAAATCTCAATGACGGACGCCAAGGGAAAGACCGTTACATACGCGTATAATTCCTTCGGCGAACAAACTTCCCTTACCAATCGTCGTAACGGAATTTTTCAAATGGTAAACAATCTATCCGAGCGCAAGACAACTCTTACGACTCCCACGGGGAAGATTTCCACCACAAACTACGCAACCGGAACGTGGGATGTTGCAAGTACTGTAAGTCCCGCCGGAAATACCACAACCAATACATATAATACAACAACCGGCAGGTTGACATCAAGTGCGGACACTGTGGGTACCGTAAATTATACATACGATACGGCGGGGCGCGTAAGCGGAGTTACACAGGGAACCGATGCAATAACATACGTTTTCGATAAAGCCGGACGAATGACGACTTCTACCTCATCTGGAGCGAGCGTAACGTATGCGTATACGCAGGGGGGTAAGATATCCACAATAACTTATCCTGCGGTAAACGGAGTGGCGGCAAAAACGGTAACATATGCCTACGATGCGTTGGGCAGGTTGAGTACGATAACCGACTGGGCAAACCGCGTAACGACCTATACCTACGATAGCGGAAACAGACTTACGCGAATCGACCGTCCAAACGGAACATATCGCGAACTTACCTATGATGCTGCGACTGGCAACCTTACGGGGATATTTGAAAAGGCGAGCTCAACCGAATCAATTTTCGAATACACCTACGCCTACGACGGCGACAATCGAATAACGGGAATAACCCGTTCTCCCAAAGGCAGAATTTTCCCGAGAAACAGTTATACCGCGACCTACGATTTGGACAACAAGCTCCAGACCTTTAGAGGTCTAACAATAGCCTATGACGGAGACGGCAATATGACGTCGGGGCCGATAACGGAATCGGCGACAAACGTGACGCTTTCGTATAACGCCAGAGGGGAACTTACATCCACAGGAAATGTGGCATACGCATACGATGCCGAAGGGAATCGAAGCGTTGTAATGTTTTACGATAAAAGCATACTGACGCAGTACAAATATGTGTATAACAAGAGCGGCGAGATAAACGAAGTCTTGATGAGAATAAGACTCACGAGCAAGGAGTCCGAATCGACCTATTATGTTTACGGAGCCGGACTTGAATACGAGGTGAAAATCGCCACCGACGGAACGGAAACGGTAAGATACTACCACTTTGACCAACTCGGAAGCACGATTGCGCTTTCCGATCCGAGCAAAGCGGTTACGGACAGATTCCATTACGATTCTTGGGGATATTGTATACATTCAATGGGCGATAGCGACACTCCGTTTAAATACGTAGGAGCCTACGGCGTCCAAACCGACCCGAACGGACTGATAAATATGAGGGCGAGATATTATAATCCCGCAACAATGAGCTTCGTATCGTCCGATCCAAGCGGATTCGGAGGAGGTTTGAACTGGTACCAGTACGCCAGCGGTAATCCGATATCCCGCATCGATATTAACGGTATGTGGGACGGGAGTATCTCTTCGTCATATTCGCCTCCGTCAAAATGGAATGCAATGTTATCTCAATTGAGCCATACAAATACGGCGGACATAGCACAAACCGTATTGAGCGGATTGGGAATGATTCCTGTAATTGGAAATGCTTTTGATGTCGCAAATAGCGCAATAAGCGCAATGCGCGGTAATTACGGAGAATCAGCTATTCATCTGGCAGCCGCCATGCCTTTTGTTGGTCTCGGCGTCGGAGCCGCTAAAACGACTTACTCTGTCGTTAAAACAGGTAGCCATGTCATGAATGTTGGTGCTAAAATAGGGATGGTTGGATCTTATAATTCTTTAAAACAAGTTGCAAGAGGTTCTGGTTTGCAAGCTCACCATGTAGGACAATCTGCTGTTATGAAGAAAATCGTTAGTAATTATAATCCTAGAACTGCACCTGCAATTCTTGTATCAAGTAACGGGCATACAATAGGCAATGTAGTTTCTAGAAGTACAAACATAAACAATCCAAGAAGTCTTCTTGCTCGCGATATAATGGAAATCAGAAGAGTATATGGGAATGCAATTTCCAACAAATCGTTGCAAGAATTAATTAATTTAAATAAAAAAATGTATAATGAAATGAGGTAAATTTGAATATGAATACAACGGAATTCGCAAAAAAAGTTTATCATTTGTGCATTGAAAATGTAAACGAATATTGGACAAATTTCTTTAAGTCGAAGAATCAATTAGATTATGAAAAGATTTCTAAGGAGTATCAAGATTTTCGTGAAATTTATGTTACTTTATCTGCAAAACAACAATTAATTGTAGATAGAACGATAAGAAAAGTGTCAATTGATGCACTATCTACATTTTGTTCAATCTTAGACAATCGTGATGTCGGTGATTTTGATGAAGATTTCACTCTTTTATATGGTAAGAATAGTGAAAAATTAAATGATTTTGAACTCCTTGATGAATTTCAAAATTATGCCTATGATATCAAAAGCCGTAATGAGGACTAGCATCATAAAAGAAAAAATTTAGGGACTGGATTAGATAAGTAATCTCCGAAGGAGTAATATTATGAAAGAAAAGCTCGAAAAAATATTAACAATACTCTCGACAACGATCTTCGGATTGGCGTATGCATTGACTTATGCCGAAAACGAATCGTTATTTTTAGAAAATGTCGGCAATGTAACTAGCAATAATCCGCACATCTTGGGAGGTACGGTAGGTGTTTCTGGAGTAAAAAGTCCTACAAATCTTTCATTGGATATTATTCTTTCCAATGGGATGCCACTGAACATCGCAAATATTCCAGTAACACAAGACGGAACGTATAATGTCGCAGAGATTGTAGATCCTTTTTTAGTTCCGAGTGGGAACATAATGTTAAACATAAGTTCAAGTAAAGGATTGAAGGAGGAGAATTTAAATGTAGATTTGTCGGTATCTGAAATCCCTGATGATACCTCCGAATCCGATGGTTCAACTTCAAATGGATTTATTGCAAAAGTCGGAAACGTATCGGCAGGGACAATGTCATTGTCAAGAGCGGCAATAAATAACGCAACTTCATATGCATCGCCGCTTGCGCTTTCATCAGCGACTTCGGCAACTCGCGCAGCTTCCCTGCTCACTGTCTTATCCGAAGAATCCGCGATTTTGCCGTCTACACGTAGCGGAAATTCTGCGACCGATACGATAAGCTACGATGCAAATAACATGTTGTCCGGTGTAAATGCAAATACGATTTCCAGAGACGACGAAGGTAATGCTATAACATATGCTCAGACGGCGACGAACGCCGATGTAAATAATTCTTATCTTGAGGAATTAACTTCTACATTCGGATCAAAAAGCGCGGACGATTGGAACAGTTTTAATTGGAATTCTTCCATAACACAATCGGCATTGGATTACCTTCTTGCAGTTCATAAGGGACAAATAACTACGGGAATAAGTATAACGGCGGTACAGGCTAAAGCGATACGGCAGAGTCTTTTGTCTCGCCTGTCATATGTTAACCGTTCCTTGATAAACGGGTGTCTATCTGGATACGATTTGGACTTTACTGGAATAAATCTCCAATATTGTGATTGGCGTTATAGATTGAAAGAAATAACACCTGCGCAGTTGTTATTGGCCGCCCGCTCAATAAACAATGTAAGAAATGCATATGCCGGATTGCAAGGCGGTTGCTTTCCCGCTGTAACGTTCACTGGAAGTGAAGACTTTACTAATGTATCGTTGGCGTATGTGTATATCGGGTATTGGAGCGGCTTGACCAGCGCACAGATAATAAAAGTTGCCATAGTAAAGGGCGGAGTTGTTGGGCTATTTATGAGCCAAGCCCAATACAATGCATGGCTTTCTACAATAACCGCCAATAGCGCGACTATTTGCTATCTTGGAGGATGGAACGGAGCGGGGTATTGGGAAGATCCCTTCAATCAAATGTGGACGCAGAATTCCGGCGATGTCACTTATGGGACTAGCGTTCAAAATAATCCCAATCAGTTTATAATGTGCAATTATTAAAAAAATGAAAGACTTGTTCGTATTTTTAAGAAAATCCCTAAATTTCTTATTAGGATGTATTTTGGGCTCGTTTGTAACGTTTTTAATTACGCCAATCATGAATTGTTTATCCGGAAAAGCTCTAACTGAAAAGGCTGTTTACGCATTTGCCCATATTGCAATAATACTTTTATTTATTATAATCGTCATATTTTTGATGGCATTTATAATTTGGTTGAAACGTCGTTACGAAAATAAAGAATTTGATTATAAATATCTATGTCCATTAGATTCAGAATCATTAAACCGCTTTTTTAAAAACATAAAAAGAAACAAAAAAGAGATCATCAACGAATCTAGACCTGACGCAGTATGGTGTACTGAAAAGGAAAGATACGAGCAGATTGCACCTGAAAAATTTTTCTCCTCTGAATATGATAAGGATTTTGAAACTACATATTTAAGAAATATGGATCGGAAGATTCAATATAAGAATTGGTTTGATCGGTTACTAAACAAAAATCCGATTTTACCCACCGATAGATGCATTGTAGAATGTATTTTCATTCCGTTAGACGCCAATGATAATACTTTATTGATTTCAAGAGGGAATGAAAATCATACCGATATTGAAGAAAAAGAACTATGTTTAATATCTTTTTCGCCAATACCTAGAAAATTTGATATGAAATTTTCTCCCGCATCAATTTATTATAGAGAGGTTCCTTATCCGGCTTCAAACAACAATGATATAAAAGATCTTATCCCAATTATTTCTGATATAGGAGTGCTATGGAGATTTGATGAAAAGAAAAACACATTCTATCTTTTTTATGCATTTGTTGCAAAATACGAAAAGTGTAATTTCAAGCGCGAAAAAGAGATTAATTGGAAATTAATAAATGACTTATTTTCAGTACGAACCTATAATAATAAAAATGAAGAAAACGTGTATTTCAAGAAAGACCACGATAAGATTATCGGAGTAAAAACTATATCGGAAATTAAGAAAGATATGAAAGAACGAGAATATTTGAAAAAACGGTCAAGATTAAAACCGATTGAATCAAAAATAATAGACTGGCTTAGTGTGAATAAAATATGATGTGTTATAGTATCATATTGTAAATATAGCATAACCGACGTATCTAAATGATGTCGGTTATTTTTTTAATCCCGAGCGAAAAAAGAATTTTTTTTATTTTCTTTATATCGTTTCGAATAGATCCTCTACTTTTTACAAGAAGTTTCGCGGCATTTGAAACATTGTTATCCTTTAATATATCGCAAATTTGTCGAAGGTCTTCTGGCAGTTTGTCGAGAATTTCCCTGATTTCGTCTTCGAAAATGGAATTGTGGGCATCAAAACAAAAGAACTCGGAACAACTATTAGTTCCGAGTTCTTTGTTTTCAGCAATTATGTCTTCTATATATACGGTTTTTTGTCGCCCGCGTTTTTTCGCGTATAACTTTTGCAGTATATGAGAAAGTTCGCGTTTTATAATCATTTGTACAAACGACGGGAATCCCGACAAATTTGGGTCGAATTTTTCCAATCTCCTTTCTACTTTTACACGCACGATTTGCGCAATATCCTCAAAATCGGATAATGGCAATGCGTTTTTTTTAATAAACTCGCGCGTTTTGATTTGTATCTGTTTTTCTACATATTTTTCAATGCAGACCGACTCGTTTTTTAAGGCCGCCCGGTTCATAGCGGCCTTATATCTATTTTACACTATGTAATCAAAAATGAATAGATAGATAGATATTAAATATTTAGCCAAAAATTCAGTTTCTTCGGTATTTATTATATGAAGGCCAATTCCGGTCTTCAAAAATCCAAAGGAATCAAAATGGCAAAGAACATAATAATCTCCGAAGAGATTGTGCGTACCCGCGTGATGCGAGTACATTCGAACAGGCTTCGGGAGTCGATGAAGCACGGCTTTTTCAACAAAAAAGCCAAACCGCAGAAAAGGCTTTTCAGCAACAGGTCGCAGAAGAAGGGAGGCGCAAATGAATAGTTCCTCCAAATTCCGCAAGGCGACAAAGGACGCCGTATTTCTGAAACTCGCGATTACCGGACCGAGCGGTTCGGGCAAGACCACCGCCGCATTGCGGCTTGCGAGGGGCTTAACCGGCGCGAACGGAAAAATCGCCGTAATCGATACGGAAAATTCCTCCTCGCTACTCTACGCCGACAAGTACGACTTCGACGCCTGCGTGCTCGAACCTCCCTACACGGAAGAAAAATTCATCGGCGCAATAGCCGACGCGATTTCCGCAAAATACGACTGCGTGATAATAGACTCGTTCTCGCATGTATGGCAGGCGATTCTTGACTACAAGTCGAAACTCGACATGCGCGGAGGCAATTCCTACACGAATTGGGCTAACGCCGGTGCGAAGTTCGACAGCGTCTTGCAGGCGATACTCGTTTCGAAGCTGCACATAATATGCTGTATGCGCTCGAAGATGGACTACGCCATAGACACCGACGAACGCGGTAAAAAGTCTATACGCAAAGTCGGACTCGCCCCGATTATGCGCGACGGCATTGAGTTTGAATTTTCGCTCGTACTTGATTTGGACATGAACCACAAGGCGGTAGCTTCCAAGGACAGAACACGCCTGTTCGACGGCAAAATCGAGGAAATTACGGAATCCACAGGCGAAATCCTCAACAACTGGCGACTCGGAAAGTCCACTTTACTCAAAGAAACTGCGAGCAGTTCGGCGAGTAAAGCAACTAAAAGCCCGTCGTCAGATGGTCGAACCATGTCGGACGATGACGACGATATCCCTATGGATTTTCCCGACGATTTGAAATCCATAATCGGTAGCAATGAATGTGCGGCCAATATCGCCCTGCGTGCGTGGGGTTGGATAAAGGCCGACGAAACGTGGGAGAAGTTGTCGGCGGAACATATCGCTGCAATCAAAGAAAAACCGAGGGAATTTCTCTCGAAGGCGCTTGAAGTCGCAAAACAAATCGGGAGGAACAACTGATGAACTTCGAAAGACCTCCCGTATATTTCGACATAGAGACGGGGCCGTTGCCCCGCTCCGAAGTCGAACAGTTTATGCCCGAATTCGAAAAGCCCAAGAACTACAAGGACGAGGCGAAAATCGCCGAAGTTCTTGCAAAGAAAGAGTCCGAGTGGTTTGAAAAATCCGCGCTTGCCGCGACAACCGGAAAAGTTCTTGCGGTCGGATACTGCACGAACGAAAACGATGTTACAATTCTCGAAGGCGACGAGAGTACGATTCTTGTTTCGTTTTGGAACGCAATAACCTACCACGGGGCTTTTCTGCAAAAACTGATAGGCTTCAACAGCAACGAATTCGACATCCCGTTTATGGTAAGACGCTCGTGGAAGCTCGGAGTAAAAGTTCCGGACACCTTGTTTAAGTTGGCGCGCGGCAGAGTCTATCTGAACGAAAGCTGCATCGACATACTCGACTACTGGTCGTTCGGAACTCGCGACTCCATAAAGCTTAAAAACTTGGCGAAGTTTCTGAACGTCGGCGAAAAAAACGGCTCGGGCGCGGACTTCGCAAAAACCTACGAGACCGACAAAAGTTCGGCTCTTTCGTATCTCAAAAACGACGTGCTTTTGACGCTTCGCTGCGCGAAAGCCATGCAACTTATAAAAAACTAAAAAGGAAATATCATGAGACAAATTTCAATCCCCGGAAGATACAACGCAAAAGTGGAAATTGCGGAAATCCGCCAGTCGGAAGCTACGGGAGCGTATTATCTGTATTTGGAGTTCGTTACAGACGACGGCGAATTTACTTCGAAACGCCTCTATCTCTCCGAAAAAGCAATAGAGTACTCAGTAAAAAACCTGAACGAAGTTTTCGGCTTCGACGGAGAATTTTCCACCGTCGAACGGCAGCTTGTGGGAGCCGAGTGCCGCATAGTGGTTGCGGAGGCGGAAACCGCAGACGGCAAACGCTATCTGGAAGTGCGCTACATAAACCGCATTTCACCGTGCGACAATATGGCAAGCGACGATGCAGTAAGCAAATTGTCGGCGATGGCGAAAGGAACTCTCGCTTCAAAAGGCGGCAACCAACCGTTCTAAGTTATGGCAGAGTTGAGACCCTATCAAAGGGATTTCTGCGACGCCGTTTTGAAAGACCTCGTGGAGCATCAAAGGCTCCTCGGGGTTCTTCCAACAGGCGGCGGCAAATGTCTGGGGAAAGGCACGGACATTTTAATGTACGACGGCAATATCAAAAAAGTCGAAGATCTAAAAGTCGGAGACTTATTGATGGGACCGGACTCCAAGCCCCGCAGAATTCTCGGAACAACAACAGGCATTGAAGAACTTTACCGCATCGTTCCGGTAAAGGGAAATCCGTATGTCGTAAACGAAAGCCATATACTTTCCCTGAAAATCACGGGAATGGGCAAGTCGAAAATCGTAACGGGCGGGAACGGCGTGCGCTATAGTTGCGGAGGAATAGCCGACATATGCGTTTCCGATTATTTGCGGAGTTCAAAGACGTTTAGACATGTCGCAAAAGGTTGGAGAGCCGGTGTCGACTTTCCAGAAGGCGAAAAACTTCCGGCAAACCTCCCGCCGTATTTTCTTGGAATATGGCTCGGCGACGGGTCTTCGTATTCTACCGTAATACATAACCCCGACGCGGAAATACTCCGCGAAATGGAAATGTTCGCCAGGGCGAAGAACATGAAAGTTTGGACGGAGGAATCGCGTTGCAGGGAAATCCACATTCGGGGGAAACGGTACGGAGAAAGAAACATTATACGCAGGGAACTTCTGCGTTTTAAGCTCCTGCAAAACAAACACATTCCCCATATCTACAAGACGGCATCAAGATTCGACAGACTTGAACTTTTGGCCGGACTGATAGATTCGGACGGGAGTATCGAAAATAATGTTGTAGACTGGATATCGAAGTCGAAAATCATTGCGGAAGACTGTGCATTTGTCGCCCGTTCTTTGGGTTTCGCGGCGTATGTCCATCCATGCGTAAAAAGTACCCAAAACGGGTATAGCAACACATATTATCGTATTTGCATAAGCGGTGATTTGTCTCGAATCCCTACGAGAATTCGCCGGAAAAAATGCGAAAAACGCCGGCAAAAAAAGAACGTTCTCCATACCGGAATTTCCGTTGAAGCAATAGGCGTCGGAGAATATTTCGGATTCGAAATCGACGGAGACGGAAGATTTCTGCTCGGAGATTTTACCGTAACCCACAATACCGTCTGCGCTGCGGAAATCCTCAAACGCTACAACCGTCCGTCATTATTTTTGGCGGACGCAAAGGAGCTTGTGTATCAGGCGGCGGACAAAATCCAGTCGTGGACTGACATAATTCCCGATGTCGAAATGGGCGATTTCAAAGCCTGCGGAAGTTCGCAAATTATAGTCGGCACTACGCAGAGTCTGGCTCGGCGTCTCGAAAAATACTATCCCGAGGACATTTCGCTTATCGTAATTGACGAGGCGCATCGCAATACGCTCGGTTCACAGGCATTGCGCGTATTGAATTATTTTTCAAGAGCCAAAGTTGTGGGTATTACCGCCACTCCATACCGCAGCGACAAGAAACTTTTGAGCGCATTTTACGAGAAAATCTCCTATGAAATCGGGCTTTTCGAACTCATAGCGCAGGGATACCTTTCGCGCATCGTAGTAAAAAGCGTTCCGGCAAACATCGATTTGAAATCCGTCCGTTCCCACGGCGGAGACTACGACGAAGGCGACCTTGCAAAGGCTCTTTCGCCCCACTTGAAGCAATGCGCCGAACTTCTCAAAGAACACGCCGCAGACCGCAAGACGGTCGTCTTTTTGCCGCTTGTGGAAACGAGCAAACTCTTCTGCAAACTGTGTCGCGACATCGGGCTAAACGCGGTGCACGTCGACAGCAATGACCGTTCCGCTCTCCGCTCCGACTGGCGCGTAATCTGCAACGCGTCGCTACTTACTACGGGTTGGGACGAACCGAGCGTTGACTGCGTGTATATTTTGCGCCCCACAAAAAGTCAGGTTTTGTTCAGCCAGATGGTCGGGCGCGGCACGCGAATTTGCGAAGGCAAAGACCATCTGCTATTGATCGACCCGCTATTTTTGACTGACGACTTGAATTTGATTCGCCCCGCGCGGCTCATAGCAAAAGAGCCGGAAGAGGCGAAATTCCTCCAGTCGCGGCTCGATATTGAAGGCGGAGATTTGATGGTTGAGGCGGAACGCGCCCGTGCCGACAGAGCGCGGAGCATGCAAGAACAACTCATTGCGACCCGCCAGAGAAACGCCCGAACGATAGACGCAATGGAGCTTGCGCTGTCGCTTGACAGATTCGACATCGTGGACTACGAGCCCGAATTTTACTGGGAAAGACAACACATTACCGACGGGCAAAAAACGGTGCTTGTAAATAGCGGCTTCGACGTTGAAGTCCCCGAAATGTGCAAAGGTCTTGCCTCGAAAATTATCGATTTGCTTTTCCAACGCCGCGAAATGGGACTCGCATCTCCCAAACAGGTACGCCTGATGCACAGGCTCGGCTTCAAAAACGTTTCGACCATTTCATTTGAAACCGCAAAGGAAAAGATTTCCGCAAGACTCGACAGAAAGGCGCGCCATGACAACTGAATATGTCGCACGCCTTTTCCGCGAAAAATACAACACCTCGTGCATTCCCGTAACGCGCGACAAAATGCCGCTTGTAAAGTGGAATCGCTACCGCGATGTGCGGCCTACCGATGCGGAAATTCGCCGTTGGTTTGCGCGCGGCAACTCGATTGCCGTGGTTGCGGGAAGCGTCCAATGCATCGACTTCGACGAAAAGTACTTGGCGGGAATATTCGAAAAGTTCAAGGCGCGTTGCGCCGAAAACATGGTTCACACGGTCGCAGATGGTCTACTATGTCAACGAACTCCAAGCGGCGGCTACCATCTGATTTTCATTTGCGAGCCCGACGAAAAGAACCAAAAACTCGCCGTAACCGAAAGCGGAACTGTCGCCATTGAAACTCGCGCATCGGGTGGATATTTTCTGGTTTCGCCGTCGCAAGGTTATGAAATTGTAGGCGGCAATATCGACCATATCCCGACCATAACTTCCGAAGAACGCGACGAGCTTTTTTCCGTGGCGCGCTCTTTCAACTGTTCGCACAAGGAAAGCAATTTCTTCGACAGCTCCGCCGAAAAGCCCGGCGACGACTACGACGCAAAGGCAAACATTCCCGAACTTTTGCGCGAATACGGCTGGACATACGTCGGCGGCAACAACTGGCGGCGTCCCAACAAAAGCAGGGGAATTTCCGCGACGTGGAACCATATACCGAACAGATTTTTCGTATTTTCGAGTTCGACGCCGTTCGAGCCTAATACGGCGTATAAGCCGTGGCATGTGTTCGCGGTTCTCAAATGCGGCGGAGACTTCCGCCGAGCCGCCAGAGAACTTTCAAGAATGGGATATGGTTTACATAGTCAAACCATATCGACTACATCTACCGAATATCCGCAAGTTTCCGAAAAGTTCGGCAAACTCGCAAAAAAGGACGGTACCATGGTCGGAAATTTCGACCATGTAAACGATGTAAAACTGCCGCCAATTTTAAAATACATCGAGGCTCTGTCCAAGCCCGAATGCAACAGGATTCCGGATGAAGTTATATGCGGCGTTTTGCATAAGGGCTGCAAGATGATACTCTCCGCTCCTTCAAAGGCGCGAAAGTCGTGGACTATGCTCGAGCTGGGACTGTCCGTTGCGGGCGGCCAATACTGGATGGGAATTGCCACAATGCAGACTCCCGTACTCTACATCGACTTTGAATTCCTTTACGGTCTTTTCAGCGAACGAAGAAATAAAATTCTGAAAGCCAAATACGGCGATATGGACATAGACTTGCCGTTTTACGAACTTGTTTTGCGCGGCTACGACGCCTCGTTTCGGGCTATAAAAAAGCATATTGAAAGTTTCTGCCGAGAAAAGGAAATCGGGCTTATAATCTTCGATCCGGTCTACAAGCTTGCCGATGACTTCGACGAAAACAAGGCAAAGGACGTCGCGGCTCTACTGCGGGAATTTGAAAAGCTCGCAGCTTCATTGAACGCAGCAATCGCCTTCGCCCACCACTTCGCGAAGGGAAATTCGTCCGAAAAAGGCAGCATAGACAGGGCGTCGGGCAGCGGCGTATGGGCGCGCGAACCCGACGCGCTTTTGATGATTACGCCCCTCGACGACGAAAACTACACCCTCGAAATGCACCTGCGAAACTTTCCCCAAAAGCCGCCAGTCGCCGTATTTTGGAACGGCGGAGTATGGGAAGTAAATCCGAACGTGGATGTCGAGGAGGAAATCGTGGAACGCGTGCATAAACCGCGAGGACGTCCGTCCTGCGGCGTCACTGCCTGCGACTTAAAGAAACTATTGGAGTCCAGAAACGAAAGTTCCGTATCGCAAAGCAATATTGAAATTTTGGCGTCGAAATTCGGCGTATCCACCAGAACCGTCCACAAGCTGTGGAAACAGCTTAAAAACTCAAATATCGAAAAGAAAGAATCAACATGCGAATAGAAATAACCATAACCTTAATGCCTGAAACACAAAAGACGACTTTCAGCTATGACAGTTTTCAAATGGAATTGCCGCTCTTCAAAAGAGGTCGAGGACGTCCGTATTGCAAAGCGGATTGGCGTGACTTGAAACGTGCTTTAGACGACATAAAAGATAGCAAATTGAGATGTTCCAACATCGACGGAATTTGTCAAAAACTCGGCGTTCACAGACGGACTGCTTATAGACTTTGGAAGGACTTGAAAAGTCGTTTTGAACAAAATGCAAAACCCCTAAGTAATTGATATGCTCGGCATCTACGATATTTTTGAATTTATTCGGAGAATTATTTCAAAGGATTTTTCGGTTGTTTTTGAAATAAATCAAAATGAATTTTTTCAAAACGAGTCAAATTTCGGATTTTATGCGAGAAGAAAAACCTAGGAAAATTCTCTATTTATCGGCAATTGCGAGATTTCTCATACAACGAAAACTTTTTTGAAAAAAATGCCTTTGAATTATTTCAAAAAATTAAATTCCGCCTCCCCGTATACCTCCTTTGCAATAATACCTACTACCCCCTTAGGGGGTAGGTATTATTGCAAAGGTAATACGGGAGGTTTGCAAAAAATAAATACAAAACACCTCGACCTTGAAAAATGAAAAATGTCTTTTCAAAAAACAAAAAATACATTGCCGAATACAGGCGTTGGTTTGACAAGCTGCCCAAAAAGCAGAAGGCGCTTATGAAACAACTCGGCTTGGACAAACCCCACATCGACGACTACACCACACGTCAGAAGTTCGACATCTCCGACATCCAGATTGCCGACGAAACGCAAGTACACGACGAAAGCGACGAAAAAAAAGTCTACTCCAGAAGCGAACTGCGGAACCTCTTGACGGACTACACTGAAAAAATGCTACACGAAATCGTCAGCCGCAGAAACCTGAATCTTACTGTCGAAAGCATGCTATGGCTTATCGGCAGAAGCCCGTATTCCACCGAACAGCAAATAGCGAGTGCCTTGCGAATAACCCGAGCAAGCGTATCGGCAAGGTGCGTCGAGCTTAAGGACAAGTTCGGCTTGGAAAATTCATTTTCGGGCAAAAATATTTCCACGCGGGAGAAAAACCGTTCCGCAACTTCGCAAAATTAAGCAAAATGCAAAAACATTCACCGCGCGGTGAATATTCGGAAAATTGACAAGTCCCCTACTGGTATGAGCGAAAACACCATAATCGACATCGTAAACGAAAGCAACAACATCAACGTTTCGGAACTCGGCGTAACTTTTTCCGAAAATGCAACTATCGAAGAATGGGAAAGATTCGGAGAACAAATCGGGCGTGTGGTAAATTCGTCTCAGTTCATCATCGGAGACTGGCTTAACTTCGGACGCGACAAATGGCAGAATCGGGAAGAACTTCAGGAGCGCATAGAAATCGCCGAAAGAAATACGGGGCTCGACGCAAGGTCGCTTCAGAACTACGCTTCAATTGCAAGGCGTATTCCGATGGAAAACCGAAGCGTAAATTGCAGCTTCGACATGCACCGCAGCGTTGCTAAATTGGACTCCGACGACCAAAAAAAGTGGCTTAAAGTAGCCGACGAACGCAACATGACAACGAGGGTTTTAAAGGCGTCCATAAAAGCGGGAAAGCCAATCACAAAAGAGGAACAAAAAAGCGCACAACCCGAAAGCGTCCATACCTACGACGACTGCGTGGTATTTGTCCACAACATATTCCGCTGGTACACCCGCAAGAAGAACGCCGGATACTTCGACAAACTTTCCGTCGAGCAGCTCGTATTCCAGCGCGACAAACTAAAATCCGTCGCCGAAATCTACAACGAATTCAA
>OGFM01000832.1_pt1 | contig 22655 bp, 22 predicted proteins | sample 1570871 | NCBI WGS metagenome assembly OGFM01 (sample SAMEA2581957, study PRJEB24529) | metagenome | biome: Human gut stool | place: China | collected 2011
TACGAAGTGCCAGAGCCGTTTCGTCATTCATAAGCCATGTACCATGTTTACGGTATTTCTTATCCACGGATAGATACAGTTTGATGATTTCATCATAGCTGATAGCAGAATCACTCTCTGCGGTCACACCAATTTCTGCCCCGTCAGTGGCATGCAGAATGCCTGTCGGCTGATTTACCCCTGTTCCATTAATAAATGCCTGCTCCTCGCTTGAGCCGAAACAGTGTGCCATTTTCCCGATCACATAATCCTCAATAGCAAAGGACTGATCAGAAGTAAACACTGTTCCCAATTTAACAGCTTTGGTTTTCAGCAGGTGCCGGAGTTTTTACGTGAAAATCCCTTGCGTACTACCGAGCTATCAACGGAGCAGAACGAAAACATGATTGACGGCGTTATCAATAACACCCCGTCCATAGGCGAGTTAGAGGCCAAGGTAAAAGCCGGGGAACAGGTTTCCCTTACCGATCTTGCCGATGCTGCCAAGGCCGAGGCCAAGAAGCCCAAGGCCAAACAGTCCCGTAAGGCCCAGCAGAAAAAGCCCTCCATCCGGGATCAGCTCAAAGCTGCACAGGAGGCACAGTCCAAAAAGAAACCGGCGCGGGAAAAATCGCAGGAATTGGAGGTGTAACGGATGCAGAAGTTTGAGAATGTGGACGTGATTGCGGCGTTGAGTGAGATCATGCGGCAGAACACCGCGTTTTATCAGAGCGACTTTGACATTGACAAGGGTATTATCCAGCGGGCCGCCGCCAGCGATCAGGCCGTGGACAAAACTCTGCTGTGGATGTCCCGGCCCTCCGGGACGTACTGTTTCCGGGAACGTGACGTGTTCCTGAAAGATACCCGGCAGCACAACACATGGCGTTTCTACGGAGAACAGACCCGTGATAAGATACTTGCCTACGCCGTGGAGCTGACTGACACCAAAGATGATACTATCCGGGGCAATCTCTATGAGTTGGACTACCAGCAGCATTTCCGGCACGTTATTGACGCTGCTTTGCCGGTGAGTGTGAGCCGGCTCTTTTATGAGCATGGAAGCCGTGACATTCCGGCGGAACAGTATTTTGACGGAAGCCCTGACCGTGCGCTGGGCGATTTCCTGCACTATGAGTTTCAGCCCCACGACCCGGCTGTGCTGCAGGAGGCGCTACAGCAGGAGCAGCACGGACGAGCGCCGGGATGTGTCAATACGCAGGCCCCGGCCCTCTATCCGCAAGCAGCTCACCGACAGCAAACAGGCCGCCAGCCCGAAAAAAGCGGCGGCCAGAACCAAGAAAAAGGAATTGGAGGTATGAAAATGTACTTTACCGTGGAGGAAGAAAACCTGATCTGTATGTACCACAATGCTGACCATCGCAGGACGATAGGTAGGATCACTGCCGCCTTGCCGGATATGGACGAGGGGATACAGACGCTGGCCCAGCAGACCCTTTCCAAGCTAGAACGCATGACGGATGCCGACTATGACAACCAGAAGTTCAATTTCACCGATGAATAAGTAAAGCAGATGCCGGGCGTAGCGGCCATGTGGCCGCTTGCGTCCGACGTCTTTCTATTTATATGTTTTTTCCAGTGTACGCAATGCTTCTAAATCAGTTTCATAGCGTTTAATTGATGAATCCATGAGGTATATTCTGTTTTCGGTTGTCCATGTATTGAGGTTTTTCCTGTCATAATATAAAGAAAAATCTTGAATTGTTCCTGCTAATTGAGTATGCGCATTTGCCCATTCGTGGAGCTCTTTGGGCGGATATGGGAGATCACTTTGTTCCAAAAACAAGCAAGTGATTACACGATTGAGCGGCTCAACAGCATCAATTAACTCACTTTCACTTAGTACGCCATTGCGATATTCGCGATAGAGTTTAATAAAACTTTGAGCAGCATTTACCAATTTTTCTGTAATTAAATGAGTTTTCTCAATTAAATTCTCCCTACTCACCACTTTATTATGCAACAACTGGTTTATCATTTCGTATGACGGATTTGTTTCTAAATAGACATTATTGACAACCCGAGAATTCTTATTTTCTCTATACCACCATTTTTTATCTTGTGTATTATCAACCCATGTTGTATGGCAAATATAATTACTATCTATAATATCATCTTCGCTGTATCCAAAATAGCACCAAATAATGTTCGCTGGTTTACCCCTGTGACGAGATTCTGACAGAGCATTTTGGTAAACATCGGCATACTTTATTTTGTTTTTAACTTCATTTGCGATATCAGCTATTTCTTCAAAAGAACTTTCATATCGCAAAATTACTTTCGCAGATAATCGTTTTGCTAGTCCTGTATGTACTGGGGTAACATTGTATATGATATATGTTTCTGTTTCTTCATATACGTTTGCGACACGGTATGGTTTGTATTCTTCTACATCAAAGAAAATTGTTCCACCAATGTTGGAACGAAATATTGGCGTTTGTGTCTGTGAAGGATGTTTAGTGTTCCATATTTTCGCAAAATGAAAAATTGCCTCGTTGATAGATTCTAATGATTTTTTCCCTTCTCTTATCAAAAAACGCGAGGTAAGGGCATCAACTAAAAAGCTGGTATATGTGCTTAACTGTCGGTTGGGTTCAAATCCAGATGTTTGTTCCGCACTGCATGAAGCAAGAACAGCATAACCGCATCCAACAAATGTCTCAATAGTTTCTGATAAATCTAAGGCAGGTGTATCGCTTATTGCAAAATATCCTGAATGGCAGCTATCTAAAATAATAATCTTATTTTTGGCAGGTATCTTTTCAATTACGTCAATCAATGATTGAAGATTCAAGTTACCGTCACTCAACGCTAAGACATTTTTTCCTCCGTGTCCAGAAAAATAAAAAATAAAAGTATCTTCATTATCAGTTCCAGAAATTGAGGAATAAAGTCCTGTAATTAAGTCTTTTGTAGTCGCTGTTCCATGATGACCACAAACCATAATACTAGATTCTGATACGTTTAGACCTGCAATAAGAGCCTTTTTTACAGCTTGTACGTCATTAGCGCAAAGAGGCAATGCAGGATAGCCGACAGCAGGGTACATACAAACCCCCGTTAATAACGCTGTTATATTGCTCAATATAAGTACCTCCTACAATTACTCTGGAATTATCTGTGCCAAATCATCCTCAACATCGAGTCCGTATGCCTTTGCAATTTGGCCGATCATCACACCAAACACGCCACGCAGTTCTCCAATAGCAGATGTAAAAATCCAATTGTCAATGTTGCCGGGCTGACAAGCATAGCAACGAAACTCCTTTTTGTCTGGGCATTTACTTAAAAACTTATTGCAAGCGTTTCTCATAGATCGAACATAGGCATTTAGCTCCGATTGCTCGTCTATATTCTGCAATTCAGAAGTGAGATAGTTCTTGATCTCTGTTACTGACGTTATACATGGGCAAACAGATTCATAGTCATATGCGGAATATAAAACGCGACGCGGTTCGAGAAAAATAATAATCCGTCGTGCAATACTTCTTTCAGTATCGACGGGGTTCCATGATACGCCAAAGACAGGGCAACTTATCCCTGTAAGGCGGTTGAGCAATTCTGTGAATCTCATAGCTGGCCTCCATTGTATATTGGAAGAATTTATAAAAATAATTATAGCACAAAATTGACGAAAAGGCTAATAAAATGCCGGACGCAGCGACCATATGGCCGCTTGCGTCCGGCATCTTTTACTTTGCCATAGTTAAAATACAGGTCACCTCTTCCATCTCAAAGAAATTGGCAGTATAGTGAATGAAAGCTAAACAATGGTCAGACGAAGCGTTAATCAGATTGTTCAGCAGAGAGATATTCTTTTCTTGCTGTGGAGATAATGATGCCATTTCTTTTTTAATTTCCGCTAGTGTAGATACGTTTGCATAAAGCATGAGCTTTCCGATAATTCCAATTATTACATCTGAAAGTTGAACCATTCTGTTCTCTGTGGATTTGACAAAAGAGAAATTATGCAATTCATTTCCGCCCAGGATAATAGGTGTTGAACAGATTTTTTTCATAATATCTGTTTCTTCATCAAAAATATGTTCAGAATTTGGGAACATATATATCGGTTCCATATATAAACTTTCGTATCCATCCATAAGCATAAGGTTTTCATTATCGGTCAGGAAACAAAGGTTTTTCTTTTTCCGTGCGCTTTTTAGAAGCTGGCGCACGGATTCCAGCGCAAAATCGTCAGCTTCATTTTCTGCTTCGATTTCTTCTATCCATCCGATCAGCACCTCGCAAAACTCGCGCACACTTTCGTCAGCGATATTGGGATATCCATAGTGTAAAAACACTTCGTGAATATAAGCAATATCTGCGTTAATATATTTGTATAACGCGTTTTTCATGTGTGTTATATATTCCCACGGTAGCCCAGATAATTCAGTGTCGGCTATTAAAGAATCCACAATGTCAACAACGCCATAGTATAGATTGTTCATGGCCATAAAATGAATGTATATTTTGTTTTCTATTATCCACTCCAAAAGAATTTGGAGTTTCCGGGAATTTACACATTCAAGGAATGAATTGCCGGGTGCAATGTGCTTGCGTTTAACCTCTTTCATAGTTGGCTGCAATCTGAGTGATTGAAGCAGTTTTTCCATATCAAATGCCTTGTGTTTTCCCTCATAAACAAGGCCACCCAAAACGAAATCCTCGTCTTTAGAAGCATTAAAATCTGTTTCCGTTATCCGAAAGAGCCGAGAATTATTGGTCTCATCATAGAAAAACGTATATTCATTATCCATGTGTGAAAGCCCTGAGAATGCTATGGTCATTTCACGAATTTCAGAAAAATCTATTGAAGCTGACATAGAACCACGCCCTCCCTTATATTGATATTGCTTTAATCTTAATAAAATAATTATAGCACACTTTCTAAGTTTCATCTATTAGAAAGCCGGACGCAAGCTACCACATAACTGCGTCCGGCGTATTTTCTTTTTGCCTATTTTTACGCATTTAGAACAACGTTTCGCCGGGTATATGATAAATCATCCCACCACCCCACCGACCATGCAGGAAAAGCCCCGGAATACCGGGCGTTTTAAGGCCCTAAATGCGTAGATTGCCAGTACCTTTTCCGCTGTCGTTCTGCCTCTTTGCGGCGGCGCATCCGTTTGGCGCAGGCTGGGCAGTATTTGGCCCGATTGGACTTCGGCATAAATGCAGCGCCACACTCGGAGCAGCGTTTCACCACGTCTCGGTCTTTCGTGATCTCGGCACACAGGGCCGCATCCAGCGGGAGGACAGCAGCCCGGAACCACCGGCATAGCAGCGAATAGGAAATGCTCTGAACACAAACACATTCTTCGCCATCGTCCAGCAGCAGACAGTTCCCGTCACAGTAATTGCAGCACTCCCGCACCAGCTTCCGGGCCTTGCGGTATTGCGGGTAATTCATTCTCGGTATGCTCATCGTTCTTGCGACCATTCCTTTCCCGGTGTCACCCTCAAAATGCCGTCCACATTTTGCTTGATGATACCGTATTCCTGCATCTGCTTTTTTGCTTCGCCGTACTGTTCATACAACCGTTCTTTTTCTTCGGCCAGCCGCTTGTACTCGGCTTTCAGGTCATACAGATCAGGGAGCTTTTTCACGCCCTGTTCCTTTAGGGCCTTTGCCGCAGCTTCATACAAAATCAACGTGCTTTCATGCTCACGCCGGAATTTGCCCTTGTCCGCTGCCTTGCGATATTCCAGCGCCACGGGCCGGAAATGCTTATAGGTAGTGACGTTCTTTATCAGTACCGCCATATCTGCAAGCCGATGTTCCGCAGCTTTCAGGGCAGCGGCGGCCTCGTCGCTAGCGGCGGTGATCTCGACCACTCTGTTTTCCAAATCCGGGTAAGTGTCTATTCCATGTTCCGTCAGGAAATTCAGTGTCCTTGCGGCCTGCTTCAAGTTGTGGAGCTTCGCCCACTTCTCATAGCCCGCCGACTGCTGGGCCTTGATGCTGTTTTCCAAATCAATCCGCAGAGAGATTCCCTTGCGTTCTTTCGGCCTCCTTGTGATAGCGCGGCCCTTGATACGCTCTTTGATTGCTTCTTCGGTGTAGGCTCCACCCAGCGTCTTGCATCGGGTGAAGCGTTCCTGTCCGGGGGCGCGGAACGAAATAAATTTGCCCGGTTTGATCTCATAGCCCTGCGCCTGCATGAGCCGCAGAAAATCGTCAAAGTCTTTGACCTGCGGGATGGCAATATCAATGGCTGCTTTGAGCTTCGCTTTCCAGCTTGTCCCTTTCCGCTGGGCGTCCCATTCGGCGTAGCTCTTGCCCTTACTCTGGTCGGGCTTTACCACGGACAATCCGTTTTCCTTGCACAGCCGATCACTGGTGCGCCGGATGTAGGCATAGCTCTGTTTGTTGGAAATGTACTTGCGCTGATTGACCATATCCACGGCACAAAAAATCAGATGATTATGGACGTGGCCCTTGTCTATATGGGTAGTCAGCACATAGGGATATTTCCCTTGCAGCACTTCGTCGGCAAGCTGTTTCCAGATCTCATGGGCCTGTTCCGGCGTGGCCTCGCCGGGGGCAAAGGACTGTATCAGGTGATGGGCCAGATTATTGCCCTTTTGGATGGCCTGGGCCAGCAGCATTTCAAATTCAATGTCCGCCGTTTCGTAGGAACAGGCAAAGGAGGACACCAGCAGCTTGTCGTCGGTCTTGTCCGGGTTTTCGATGTAGTCCAGGGCCTTTTTCAGCGTTGACTTGTTAACCGTTTCTACAAGCCACTTTGTTTCAAGAGTGGTACTTAATACCCACGATATTATCTTCCTTGAATATAAATCCATTATACTTGTTAAATATACAAAACCTTCACATGTCTAGATATATGTTATATCTGAGCACCATACCGCATCTGGTTCATCAGGATTAAATTGCTCAGCAAGTATATTTATATATTCTTTATTATAATTAAAAGCCGTAGTCGTTATTGTATATGGTTTTACCCATTGAGCTTTTAAGCCCATTTCCCTCATATAATTTCCTACTGTTTTTTCACTGATGATCTCACCGCTTTCTCTAAGTTTTTGGCTATCTTAGGAGCACCATAATTCTGTTTGGATTCATCATAAATATCACATATTTTATTTTTAATTACACACTTTCTTTGCTCGCGGCTGCTTGGTATTTTATTTTTCCAACTGTTATATCCGCTTCTTGAGACTCCTAGATGTCTCAGCACACCGCTAACATTAAGCCGGCGTCCACCTTTTTTTCTCATTGTAGCTTCTGTATTCGCTGTTTCAAGGTATATAAAGGGAGGTGTACTTATACTTCAGCAGCAATTTGGTCAAGTTATCAAACAATATCGTAATAAATTAGGTCTAAGCCAAGAAAAATTTGCATTAAGCATAGATATGGATCGTACATACTATTAGATCAAATAATAAATAACTGGCTACATTTTACAAAACGTCTTCTGATGAAATTTCATCAAGCTTATACGTCCAATGATAGACTACCGGATCAGCATTTACTTCATCAAAATATTTATAAATTCTGTCCTCAAGTTCCTGCTTTGTGTTAACCCGAATTCCCTTCAGCATCTGCTTTGTCATCTTGCTGAAAAAGCTTTCAATCAAATTTAGCTAGGAACCATGGGTTGGTGTAAATACAAATATGTAGCGTCCTTCTGGTTTTGTTGCAAGGTAGTTCTTAACCTCTTTGGACTTATGGGCTGAATGATTATCACATATGATTCTGATGACATCTCCGGTCGGATACATGTCATCAAATTTCTCAAGCAGTTTAATGAAATCAGAACTCTTGTGTGTGTTACTTACCACCGGAACTGCAAGACCAGTTAAAAGATCAATCCCTGCAAAGAGAGATAAGGTACCAAGACGTTTATATTCGTAATCTCTGTATATACAGCCGTTTCCGTCCTTTGGACGAAGATCCTCACTTGTTGTTGCTATAGCCTGAATACCTGGCTTTTCATCACAGGAAATGGTATGTACCATTGGCTGGTCGGTTGGAATGATAATGTTGCCTTCCTCATCAAACTGCATGGATACCTGTTTATATACCACCAGCACATCGTGCATCTTTGACTCGAAGTCAGGATCACGTCTTTCACAGTAATGCTTGATTTTAAATGGCTTGATGTCGGAACGCTTCAGAATCTTCTGGATCATAGGTTTTGTAATCGTTTTTAATCGTGGGAACCCCGCTTCTTCAGCATGATTCTGAATGTGCTGATGCAGATTTTTCAGCGTCCAAAGTTCCTGTGAATAACCAAGATCTGCGGGACGCTTACAGGCAACATCAATAATCCAGGCAACAGCATCATCTGTAATTTCTACAGGTCTGCCTTTTCGTTGATCATCAAAAAGAGCACGCTGCACGCCTCCTTCTTTGAATTTGGAAAGACAAAGCTTAACTGTATTTATGTTGACATCCAGACGGGTTGCAATATTCCTATTAGATTCTCCTTGGGCTTTGTAAAGAAGCATCTTAGCCCGGCCAACTACCTGAGCCTGAATAGTTCTTGTACGGACAAGGGACTGGAGATATTCAACATCATCAGAGTTTAATTCAATTGCTTTTGCGTATGCCATACTGGTACCTCTTTCTTCTTGATAATACCAGTATAGCATAGAACTCATAATATAGCTAGTTATTTATTTTTTGTTGTACTACCAGACTATGCCCCGTTTTGCCCCATTATTCCTTGATTTATAAGGCTTTTCACAGTCCTGCTGTGGCAGATGAATAACACTCTAAATCATAGTTTTGTTTCTCCTTGTTTTTCAAGAAATTCTGGAGTTATTATGATGCAATCTGTATCCCTTAAACCTTAATAGCCAATCCTAAAATAATCCAAGTATGCCTTATACTTATCCTGTGCCGTCAGACATGTATCCGTCAAATAACCTTTCTCTCTGTCCAATTCTTTCAACCCACGATAATAAAACATCTTCAGATTATCCTCAATAATAAATGGAACAATATTATATTTCAGACATTCTTTGAATATAATCAATAGCCCTACACGACCATTACCATCCTGAAATGGATGAATTCGCTCAAACTTCACATGAAATTCCAGAATATCTTCAATATCAATTCTACTTTAAATATTTTACTTCTCTTTATTGTTCTTCAATACCAGTCTCTTATGCTTTGAAGAATATACCCAGTATTTTGAAGACAGTTTCGGACAGCTCTTTGTCTTGATTGAAGACACTTTCACTGCTTTTGCCAGATATGGTTTCCACGAAATACCAGCTTCTCCATATGCTTTTCCTGATTTGTAGTAGTTGTCATAAACAGCCGCTTTACCTGAAATTCCTGCCACTTCATAGCGTCCAATAATGGCACCTTTTACTACTTTCTTTCCTCCTTTAACTGTACCGATATTATAATTGCAGGCTGCCGCTTCTTTTTCTCTTCCTCTCGCATACGCTTCCTGCCATCCTGCTATTCCACCTATGTAACTGACTGCATTTGTTTTTGTAGAAACACTTCCTGTATTATAACAGTTACGCACATTACAGATGTCTGCCGCTATACCGCCTACTTTTACCCCACCGTTTTTTACATTTGCTGCAATCTTTCCTGTATTATAGCTTTCAGTGATTGAGGCTACATTTAAACCACCTATACCGCCTGCTCCTGATTCGATACCTGTTTTGCCTCCTGCCACTCCCGATATCTGAACTGCTCCCGTATTATAACATCTCATGATTCTTGTGTCTGTTTTGCTTGCAGCACTTACAATTCCTGCTGCAACTGTTCCAACATCATTACTGTTATTTGATGCGCTAATCTTTCCGGTATTGTAGCAGGATACCATCTTCTTACCAGCTCCATACACTTCACCTGCTATGCCAACTGCCAGAACTCCCCCACTTGCATAATCACCTTTGCTTACATTTTTTGCAGTGATAGTTCCTGTATTTTTGCTGCCTGTAATCCCCTTTATACTGCCAAACAGACCAATTGCACTAATTTTTTCACTTGCCCAGCGAAGATCGCCGTTTATCGTAATTTTTCCTGAATTTGAACATTTCATTGCCGTACTGTCATATGCTAAACCTGCAATTCCGTTTGCATCACCGCCCTGGTCGTCTACGCTGTCTGCATCCTCACTATTGGTAGTGTCATATGCATTTACCGTAATATCCGCTTTGTTTACGCATTTTGTAAATGTGCATTTGCCGTTGGCTAATGCTACTACTCCGGATGCACTGCTTGTAGTACCGCTGACTGTTATTTTTCCACTGACCGTAATATTTGAAAATGTACATTTGGTTGGATATGCTGCAAGTGCACTTGCCTTTCCACTCTTTTTTAACGATATGTTTACATTGCTTAACGTCAGATTTTTAAATGTTGCATTTTTTGCATATACAAAAAGACTCGCATAATCTGTGTATACACCGGCAGAATAAGTATAACCTTTAATCTTGTGCCCTTTTCCGTCTAATGTTCCTTTAAACTGCTTGTCCCATTTTGTAAATAAAGACGTGTTTGCTGGAACAGTAATATCTTTTGTCAGATAATAACTTCCTGATGGATTATCCTCAATCTTCAGGAAATCATCTGCCGAACTAATTGCTACCGCCTGTGCCGCCTGCGTTTTCTGTGGATGTGCAATTATAAAGCACCCTGTCATAAAAACTGCCGCAAATATTCCTGTTGTCACTCTTCTTTTCATGGCTGTTCCTCCTTGTTCAATGCTTTTCTAATGAATTTACAAACATTATACTGTGTTTAACATCAAATCAAGAAGGTTTGCGTGAGTGGTACATATATGGTGCGAATTGAATGTTGGCGACATTACTTTTTAAATATGAAGTTTTAAAATTACAAATTTCTTATCTCCTATTTTCTGCCCTTCCATCTCCACTTTCCAAATCCACAGTTTTGTGCTGATTGATAAACCGGCAGAATAATAGATTTCAGTTCTCCTGCAAATTCCGCATAATCAAGTCCTTCTCTGTAAACACGCTCCCTAATCTCGTCATTGTTAATATGTTCTCTGGCACATTTGACGAATTCATCATGAATTATGTCATACTTCCACATCAGCCGATACGATTGATACTCCTGTCTTGCCAATTTTTCAAAATATATATCCCACTCAGGCAGATTGTTGCTTTTAGAACTGTTGATACTTTTTGTTGTCGGATTCAGATTCCACATTTCATCGTGCGCCACATACGACCACGGAACAAAATGGTCAATCGACATGTCTTTTTCATTCAATATCTGACCACCATATATATCCCGCACCTGTTCTATTGACAAAATCATCTTCCAATACTTTTTAATCCTGTCAAGTTTACGTTCCTGTGGCGGGTATAGTTTATCTGCAATTCCAGGTACACTTGGATTGCGCTTTTGAAGATATTTAATCATTTTGCATTCAAGCCATCCCCGGATAATTTCCTTATTTTTTACAATATATTTCATCCAATCTTCTTGGACTGTTATTTTAGTAGAAAGACCTTCAAATTCTTTAAAATAATAAATCAGCCTGCTTTCCTGATTAATTTTCGTAATCAGTTTACTTTCTCCTATATCCCATGTTTTTCCCTTTATATTTACCATAAAAGGTGCCTGCAGACGATACGGAACATTCCGTGTTAAAATTCTTTTTTTACTTATAATTTCCCTGTCATCAGTATTCTTTAAAAACTCTAATATAGTCGATTTTTTCTCACATGATTTTAATTGCGGATTTTTAGCCTTGATTAAATCTATCAGCCCCTCCAATGTATCTCTGGGTCCGAGGTTAAGATGATATTCCGTTACCATATACCATGCTTCTGCTATCATCTCATCGACCATCTCTTCATAATCTATTTCATTTTTGCCGTCAATTACCTTTGTAATAAGTGCATCAAACCAAAAGAATTTATAACATTCACTGGTATTATCAAATAAACGTCCGAGATATTCAATATTTAGTTCTTCGGAATATGGTAACTGCATACACTCACCCTCCTTTCATTTATCTGCCGATTGCCTTTTTTATTTATCCGTTACATTATCCCTTTCACCTATCCCAATCGCACCGAGTCTCTTCTTCCGTCTATCTGAAGCACTGCTTTGGATGCCACAACATGACTGTCACCGTTTTTAAGCCATTTGACAACTTTTCCATCCTGCAGTATTAAAATATCAGCTTTCGAGTGGCTCTCAATTTTATATTTTTTAGCCGCCGCGTCAAATGTCACCGTACAATTATTCTCTGCTATGTCATTCATGTTTTTAAGGCTATTTGATGCCAATGCATCCATTGCATCACCCGTTGTTCCGATTGTTACAGTCTGTTCATTTCCATCTGTGAGATTCCATGTAAGACCGTGGTAAATTCCGTTTCCGTCACTTATCTTTCCGACAACAGCATTACTGTTTTTATTTTTCTGTTCATCCTTTTTGTCGTCTTTTTTGTCATTGTTCCTGTCAGAACTCTTATCTTTTTTCTTTTTCTTTTTTGTTTTCTTTTTTCGGCGTGTTTTCCTTTTTGTTCTCTTCCGACGTGAACCGTCATTGTAATCATCACTGCTCTTGTCATTATCATTTCCATAACGTCCAAGTCTTCTATCCGGCTGACTGTAGCCACCTGTCAGCCAGCCTGCAAGTATAAATATCAGTGCAAATACGTTAAGCAATGTAAAAAGATAAACTCCGACCATTAAAAATGGTCTTAACTGACTAAATAACAGCAGTACAAGCACCATTTCCGCTGATGTTGCAAATGTAAATACCGTCGGCAGAAACATTGTCTTTTTTCCCTCAGCCATAAACAACATTATCATTGAAAGAAAACATAATATTATCGGAATTACTATTGCCGCCCCACAAAATACCATTATCTTTGCTCCGCCCGCATTATTTATATACAAAACACTTTGTTTTATATCTCCCCATGTGTATGGTGATTTTAGTATATAATCATCAGAAAGAGCACCTGTTTTAAAATATGTATAACCAGCTTTTCCTCCGGTTTTCAAAACTTCCACTCCTGAAAGCGTCATGTCGCCTGCTCCTGCATTAAACTTACAAAACGGAAGCAGCAAAGACAATAATGCCAGCAACAGTAAAAGTCCTGCTATATTCTTCACCAGCCTGCCATGAGTTCTCATTTAAAAATCCTCCTTAGATTAATATGATGCATATTTTTGCACACAACAAAGTTTCGATATAAACCTTTACGATGAACGCTTATGCTTTAATTATATCATGTAATCATACGCAACATTCTCAAGTTTCCATTCCCCTGAAACTTTCTTATATGAAAAATCATATTCTGTCATTGAACTTCCTGTATCTCCATTGTATTTTTCGGAAGTTTCACGCACTACCAGCACTACATTTGCTTTATTTTTTCCAACCTTTGAAGCAACCTGTCTTACACATTCAACCTTAGTAGACTTTACTCTCTTATCAGGAGACATTTTCATTTCATTATCAATAATTTCCTTTATATCATCCTTTGTCATCTTATAATACGAAGATTTTTTGTCAATATTATTTAGCAGCTTATCCATCATATGGGAAATCTGCTCATTATCACTTGTCGATAATTTCACACATTTCTTATCATAAATTTCAGCCGGATGGTAGACCTCGTTAAGTTTTTTAATATAATCCACCGATTTGCTTTTAAGTACACTTTTCTGATACTGATTTTCCGCTGCAAATGAAACTCCTGCAACGACACATATTAACGCTCCACAACATAAAACTCTTAACATTTTTTTACCCATATTATACCTCTTTTCCATACATTTCGCCTTACCAAAAAATTTACTCATTGGTGCACAACCTGACATCAGGTGTCATGCTTGCGAGTGAACAATAACCATAAATTATCTCTTATATAATAACCTAAACAGATGCAACATAAAATATATTTTTTATTACATTTTCTGTGTTTTTTTAGAGTAAACAGCTTATCATTGTTAATTTTTTAAATCATTTTATGATGTAAGTGTCAAAAGACCTTTTAACCACAACATCCTTTTATAGTTCCATAAAAAATGCCACAGGAAACACGATAGATTCGTGACATCCTGTGACACTTGTTTTTTTATTATTCAAAATAATGCAGATATACATCATCAAGAGACAACTGCATTTCTTCTGTTATCTCATTATCCGGTATATCATCTATAATATGAAGTGAAAGCCCATCATCTCTCTGAATGATATTTCCAATTCTGTATTTCTTTTCATACTCTCCTAATTCTTCTTTAGAACAGAGCATTTCCTTCACATAAGGACGCACCTCATTTATCAGCACAGACGGTGCCTGATTTTGTATTACCTTTCCTTTTTTTATAAGTATTACGCTGTCTGCAATACATTCTACATCGGCTGCTATATGCGTTGCCAGAATGATTATTTTCTCCCTTGCCATATCGACAATCATGTTTCGCATGGCAATGCGTTCCTTTGGGTCAAGACCCGCCGTTGGCTCATCAAGAATCAGAATTTCAGGCTTTCCAAGAAGTGCCTGTGCAAGCAGAAGACGTCTTTTCATTCCACCTGAAAATCCACCTGCTTTCCTCTTTCTGTCATCATACAAATGCACCGATTTAAGCAGTGTATCAATCTGTTCCTTAGTCTCTGTTTTTTTAATATCTAATCCCTTTAAAACTGCCATATACCGTAAAAATTCATACGCACTAAACTGTGAATATCCCACCTGCTCCTGGGGCATATATCCTACAATCTTTCGATAATCCGCACCCATTTCAAGTATCTCTTTTCCATCATACAAAATCTCACCGTCATCACGTTTAAGATTGTCTGTCAAAATATTCATAAGTGTTGATTTGCCGGCACCATTGGGGCCTAAAAGTCCATATACCCCCTGAGTCATAGTCACTGAAAAACCGTCAAGTGCTCTCACATCATTATATTTTTTTATCAGATTTTTTATTTCCAGTTTCATATTTTTCTCCCATTTAATTGTATAATTTCACACCCACAAAAGCAAAATAGGCAGAATGCCAAATCCAAACAAAAGAACAGCCGCCACCAGACCGTTTTTTATTACCCTGCTAAGAACTTTAGTTATAAAACCGATTGCCCAAAGATACAGCATATGAAGTACAAAAAATGCTATAATCACTGCAGACAACGGAATCCATACCGGAACCCTGAAAAACATCTGCAAACTGTTTGCTGGTGAAGAAAGTCCTGCACAGCCAAAAACAGAAAACACATTATAAACCCATGGAATATATGTTATTACAGCAACTATCATACCACTCAGCATAACATTTCCATATTTATAACAGTCTGTTTTTTTTGTTCCACATGTTGATATTCTGATAAGACAATTCATCCTGCCGGTCTGTTCAATATACCATATCAACACGGACAACAGAGCCATCAGCATAAGACTGGCACATCTGCAAAGGAACAGTGCAAACTTCCCGTCTCCTTTTCCAAACAAAATATGGTATCCCTGCTCATAAATAAAGTCACCACCATTTTTATTCAGATATTTTCCATAGGCAACTGCTTTTTTCAAACCGGGTTCTTTTTCCAGCTGTCTGCTGTAATACGCAATCACAGCGCCGGTATACCTTCCGCCGTTTTTCTCTATTTTCTTATTTATTGCTGATAATTTCTTTTCTTTCGCATAAAGAGATTTCATTTTTTCTTCGGTATACTTTCCCTCTACCTGTTTCACATAATATTTATAATAAATCTCTTCCTTAGTAAAAAGTCTCTCACTGACAGGCTGATACACAATAAAGCCTATAATCATATAAAAAACACAGAACCAGATACCTTTTTGGTAAAAGCTCCATTTTCTGCATTCATATCCCCAAAGACCATGACCGCCAAGCAGTCTGCCCGCAATACACTCACGCAGTGCAAAAATCTTTTCTGACCCGCTCTTTTCTCTGAATGGCATAACATTGCAATAAAACTTTCCAATCGTACATATGCATATTCCCAAAAACAGGGCACATACTATCAGAACAAAATGCATATACCCTATAGGATAGCCAAACATCATTAAATTTCTGTAATCCGATATTATAGAATCTACTGCCAGAAAAGCGGCAGGATTCAGCCATTTTAAAATTGCTAAAAAACTGTTGGCATCAATCTGACTGAAAAGAATCCAGCTGACTGCCATAATGCTCAAACCGATTATGTAAAATTTCCATGTATTTCTAAGCAGTAAAGCTGCAGTAAAAAATACTGCAAATAATACTATTGTCACAAAAAGTTTCAAAATAAAAACCAAAAGCATTGCCTGTCCTATAGATATTTTCAGAGTACAGCCGGAAGTTCCTAACACTGACTGAAAAGCCTCTGTAAACTTAGGAAATCCATATGCAATACCCGCCAGCACGAAACGCAGAACATACATTATAAACTGCACACAAAATAAAAGCACTGAACCACTTATAAATTTTGCATATGCCGTTTTTGCCCTTCCGTTTTTCGTGCATCGAAGGAGGCATATTTTATTTTCTTCCACTTCAGCAAGAATACATGAATGTACCAGTATCATTACAATGGCAACGACAGCTAAATCCCACAAATCTGTTTTCATATACATCTCAACAGCGTACGTTCCCAAAAAGTGAGGTTTAGTTTCCGTCATTTTTTGAAAATCTTTTTGAACCTTTTCCTGCTCACGTTGTGTTCCGTCACTTTCATCAAAAAGACTGATACCCGCCTTCTGAGAATTGTCTAAAACAGTTTGTACATACTTCGGATAATCCTCTGACTGACCGAATTCTTTTATAACCTGTCCGTATAAATTTAATTCACGACTATAATTTTTTTCGTATTTAATCTCTGTCTCTGCTATCCCCTGCATCATATTTTTATAGCTGTCAGACACTCTTTTATATACCTTATCACCTGAAGAACTCTTTAATTCTTTGACAATCTTATGGTACCCTTCTGTTGAAAAACCACTCCCCAACTCCGGAATTTCAATTTTGCATTCAAAAAAAATACCACATACCAACAACAGTCCAACAATCGAAAAGAAAATCTGCGGCGATTTTATTATCTTTTTCAATTCAAAACAAATCTGTTTTATCATTTTATAATATCCTCCACCGATTTGACACACCCAAGCTTGCTATTCTGTTTTTCATCTATATTTTCTATATATACCGTATTTTCAAACACTGTTTCTAATATGACATTGTCATTAATAAATCCGACCTTATCAACTTTACTGCCATCATAACTGTATATCATACTTTTCTTCTGCTTTTTATCATATTTTTCAAAATACACCTCATCCTTCTTAAAAGTAGGAATAAACGTCATTTCATCTCCAAGTTCTTTAGTTATGTTCTTCTGCATATCATATGCGTATAATTTACCCTTATCATTGTAAAAATATTGATTCTGCCACAGTTGCAAGGTCAACGGATTATCAGGATTCTGTATTTTGGTATTTTTATCTCCCGAAAAATCACTGCGATAAATACTCTCTACTATATGTTTATCCAGATAATCCCAATCTTCCGAATGTTTCAACGCCTGTTTTTCGCTTACATCATACCCCAAAAGTGAGTAATAGACCTCACCTGTTTTTGTAATGTCTATTGACAAAATTCGGGCATTACACAATTCTTTTTCAAATATCGTTCTGCCTTTTTTATTTTTCATATCATATACATAAACTCCGGCTGTCTGAAGCGGCAGATCTTCATAATTTTTTTTATCATATTGATTATAATATCCGATAGCAATATATCTATCTGTCACAGCAGCGCACTCTATATACTGAATATTGTCACTAAGCATACATATTTTTTTTCTGTTTTGTCCGTTGACAGATGATTGATATAAATAAACTTCACCTAACTTTTTTGCATTGTAATCCGTAATCAATAACAGTTTTTTATTTTCTTCATAAGCTATCAATTGAGTAGCATCAAAATAGGCAGAACATGTCTCTTTATCATGTTTACAGGATGCATCATTACAAATTAATACATCCTTGCCTGTTTTTGCATCCAGATAATGAAGATAATTACTTTCGGTATAAAAGCACCCATTTCCACTATATGATTTTTTTGCAAAATCTATATACCATTTTTGTCCTTTCTGCTGACCGGTTGTGTTTTTTCTTAACACTCCTTTATATACTGCCACAGCAATTACTAAAACCACCAACACTATAAAGCCTGTCATAATTCGCTTTTTACTTTTTTTCATATCTACACTCCATTTTCAATACTAATCGCACTTATAACCTCTTATCATTTACTGCGCCATTTACTAATCTGACTGTTTAATTCCCTTTCCACTTTCTTGCTCTCAGAAGCATTGCAGGCTTTTACCGCATCAGCAAGTGCTGAATCAAAATCTTTCTTCTGCCAGATTTCTTCGTATTTTGATGTAACTTCATATAATTTTATCATTTTATCATCAAAATCAGTTAAATCCGGTACAAACCCCATCAATGTAGATTTCTGCATGGCTGGTGTCCCAAGTAAACTTCGCTTTTCTTTTGCCCGGTTTCTTGGAAAATCTTCTTCTTCCCATGGGTAAACATAATCATAAATACCTGTAATAAAAATTTCTGAATATTCACTTTTTACATTTCCCTCCATATCATATGCATAACCATTTTTGAGTTGATATGTTTTTCCTTTTTTCCCATGAATCAATAAATTAGCGTACTTTGAATCCGTATACAGCAAAGACAACAACTGTAATGCCTCACTTTTCTTTTTACTTATCTTATTTACACCTGTGCTGCCACTTGTACGTGTAAAAAAGAGATATGGAAGCTGTACTATTTTCATATTGTCTCTTACACGCTCAAATACCTCATCCCTTGTATATCCCATCCAAACAGCAAATTTCATGCTGCTAATCTCACTGTTTTCACCATCATCCAATGCTACAAGTTTTTTTTCCTGATACCATTTGTGCAGTAATTTAAGATACTCAACGATTTCAGAAGTTTCAAACGGACATGAAACCACACCTGTTTTAATGTCGGTAACTACTCCATTTTCATATACATATCCCAATTGTTCACAAATATCTCTAAATGCTAACTGCCACAAAATACCGTTTGTTCCTTTTGGCAGCTTCACTTTATTAAGAATATCATCCAGTTCCTGTATTGAACTGCCGTCAAAAGCTATATTTTTTCCAAATATTTTTTTATTAAAAGCTGCAAATGAAGTTCCATCCTGTGATGTCTGACCAGGTATTGCACATATCTCCCCATTGATTTTTACCGTATCCCATATCTTATCATGAAATGCGCTGTGCAGTTTCTTTCCTTCGGCTGATTTTAGATAATTATTTAAATTGAGAAAAACACCACTCTTAATAAGCTTTACAGATGGCTCCACCTTCTCTCCTTTCGCATCAAGTCCAAGAGAAGCAATATCTGCCGTATTATTTTTCATCTCTTTCATTACATCTTTATAATAATTATTTCCTGTCCCGGAAACACCTTTAAACGACACCGAAAAATTATAACCGTCTTTTTTTAACTGCTGATTTAAAAATACTGTATTATCCTGCAGTTTTGTAATCTTTATAAATTCTTCCGGCAAAATCCATACAATTTTATTTTCACTTATATTCTCATCTTTATTTTCATTTTTTTGTGTATCTACTTCATTTGATTTTCTAGAAGAATCCGATTTTGTGGCAGGACTGCCGCATGCTGTAAAAATAAACACAAAACAGAGCAATAAATTTATCAATATCTTTTTTTTCATATCTACACTCCATTTTCAATAATATACAATACTAACTTTGAAAAAGCACAACTAAAACAAGATTTTGTAATTTTACCCTGTTTTAGCCGTGTTAATTTTTTATTTAAAATTTAATATATTAACGAATTAAGATTCAAAAGTAGAACCTGACCATGTATCACCTCCTGAACTAGCCATATGGTTTGAAGATATACTCACACCTTTACAGTTTTTTGGTGCACTAAAAGATAATGTTGCCGCAGCAGTTCCACTCTGACTTCTTTTAACTGTAATCAAATCATTATCTCTTAAATCTACATAAACATATGTCGATGTAACCTTTGTCTTTAATTTTGGTGACGAGCTGACTGTTCCCGAACTTGCCGTTGTTCTTGAAAGATTACTGAATGCATTAAAATTGATTCCATTTACTTTTCCGCTTTTAGTTTGTGCAGAAACTGCCATTGCATTTGATGATATTAATACTGCCATCATTCCCATTGCTACAATTTTTTTAATTGATTTTTTCATAATACTTTTCCTACATTGTTGTTTTTTATTTCGAAACAACTATACCTTAACACATTAAATCCCTCTTATGTAAAATCATGTCTAAATGGTCGATTTTCGTGTCTAAATGGTCGAATATTGTCTGTGTTTATTTTTTCTAAAAGTCTATTGCTGTCCCCACAGTAATAATAACAAAAAACCCCCTCACTTTCCTTATAATTATCTCACAAGGAAAACAAGGGGGTTTTAATTCTTCTTTTAAATCTATTTTATTACTTTACAATCGGTGCAAATCTTATTCTTATCTGAGGAAGTGATTTAAGTTCCGTATAATAATTTGTCTGCCAGTCATCTCCCTGACTTTCATCATTTTCACCTGATGCAGGTGGTGCAAATATTTTAAGCGTCATATCTGCTGCCTTATCAAGCGGCTTTTTAAAGAATGCACTCATCATGTCTATGCATTTCACACCCGGCGCTTTATAGAACCAATGTCCGTTTAACTCAATCATAAGGTTCATATCAACATTATCATCATCAAAATATGCTTCACAGAATACAGGGTTGCTGTCAAAGTGAAGATTTATGGCTACGCCATCTGCATCTTCTGAGCCGCCCCAGCGAAGTTTTGCAGGAAGTTCAATATCTGCGCCTGTCTCCATTGAAGGACTGAAGAAGTCATCATGAATAATCTCTCTGTATGTATCCATAAGCGGCTGCTCAATTCCAACGTCCTTATTATTTGGATCTTCTATTTCAAGACCAAGACGTCCTCTGTCTCTGAACTGATACATTGTAAATCCTGAAAGCCACTTTTCATCATCTTTCTTAAGCATTTCACAGAATTCCTTGAGCATAGCTGCCTGGTCATATGGACCTGTTACATCACCGTCTGAATTGAATTCTGATAATACCATAGGCTTTTTAACGCCGTTATTTACATATGTATATCTTTCATAACTGTTTTTTGCAAGCTGATATATCTTACTTACAGCGTGGCGTGCAAATGTTGTACCGCCTTCTTCTGCAACATCATAAGGCCATCCCCAATGAAGTGCCATATATCTGTCTACGGATACTATATCTGCTGCCCTTGAAGCCTCTGCAAATATATCTTCCATCTCCATCTTTTCATCCTCAAGTTCTTTACAACCGTCAAGACAAATGATTGTTTTTACATTTGGAGCTTCTTTTCTGATTATCTCGCTTGCATGTTTAAAGAATGCCGCAACTTCCTCATAGCTTGCTCTCTTGTTGAATGAGAACCAGTTTCCTGTTGCTTCATGATTTATACGAAGCTGGACTCTTCCGAAAGTTCTAAGGTCTTTAGCTATCGCTACAAGATGCTCGTCTGAAACCTTAGGGTCTATTGTCATTGTGAGAAGTACATCCTGTCCATGTCTGCGGACTGCGGATATTGATAGACGTCAGCTACCATATTCAGCAATGCCCGCAGTCTCGTCAGCTCCGCCCGATATCTTTTTGTCCCGGTATCTTCTGTTTTCATGTATATCAAATACTCTTCCATGATTTTCCTGTCCAGCTTTGAGCAGGAATCTACTTCTTTATTGTTTTCCTTCAGATATCTTGAAAACCTTCGAATGGCAGTCATTTCTTTTTTTACAGTACCGATGCTTTCTGTTTTCAGTTGAAAATAAATTGCCTTTTTTACTTCCTCTCTGAGATCCTGTTGGGAGATTTCCTTAAAATTTATAATTCTGGTCGTGCGCGTCAGATCCTGTTTCACTTGTATATCAAGTTTTTCAAGTTGCCAGACATCCTTTGTCATCTCATCTACATCAGCATCTCTTAAATCAAGGAAATAATCTATTAATCGGTCAATATAGTGTAATGTCTTTGCCTGTGATACCGTTTCATTCCCACAATGGGATTTTGAAATTTCTGTCAGGGGCAATCCCTGCTGTAAAAGCCATATTTTCATCTGCTGCTTCCATTTTTCTTTGTCCCAGTCCAAAAAACTTTCCGGTCTGTCTCTTCTGGTTTGCAGCATTTTACATAAATGATGGTAAAATCTTCTCTCAGTATAAAATTTTTCCGCCCCAAGCTGTTGTCCTCTGTATTTCAGGAACTTCCTCATTTCTTTCTGCATCTGTACAGACGGCAGTAAATCAAGGTCATACGAAGGTTCTGTTCCCATTCGTATTTTTGAAATTTCACTTGCTTTCTCATAGGAGTCCAATTTTTTTATGTAAAATTTATTTTCCACGTTTGCACTTCTTGATTCCTGATGCCAGGCTGTTTTCTCCTTTCCTGAAAAACTCCTGATTCGCTGCTGAAATTTTCTTTGGCATAAAATCCACATACTGCTGTGTCATCTCTTCATAATCATGTCCCAGATAGTCCCGGATACTCTGAAGAGGGACTTCGTCATCATATAACAGAGTCGCTATCGTATGGCGGAAATCATGTGATTTAAAATCATA
>OGFM01000847.1_pt1 | contig 22335 bp, 15 predicted proteins | sample 1570871 | NCBI WGS metagenome assembly OGFM01 (sample SAMEA2581957, study PRJEB24529) | metagenome | biome: Human gut stool | place: China | collected 2011
TTTGTTTGGTCCAACTTCTGTAAGCTCTACGTCGAACTCGTCTTTCTCAGCTGCTCCGTCAGCACCTGCTGCACCTGCTGCAACTACAACACCTGCTGCTGCAGAAACACCAAATTCTTCCTCACAAGCTTTTACTAAATCATTTAATTCTAAAACTGTCATGCCTTTGATAGCATCGATAAATTCCTGAGTTGTCATCTCATTACCTCCATAATAAATATATTTTATAAATTCGTTGCATCAGTTTAACTGATGTAGTTTCTTTGGAAACCTACTGTTTCCTTTTCGTTCAAATAATTAAGCCTCTGCAGCTCCATCACCCTTTTCAGCGATCTGATTAAGAACACGAGCAAGATTTGTGATAGGTGACTGTAAAGAACCAAGTAACTTGGAAATAAGTTCCTCTCTTGAAGGGATGCTTGCAAGAGCCTTAACACCATCAACATCATAAAATGTACCTTCAACTACTGCACCCTTGAACTCAAGTGCTTCAGCTTCTTTTGCAATGTTGTTAAGGATTCTGATAGGAGCAGTTGCATCCTCTTTTGAAATAGCGATAGCAGATGGTCCGTCAAGTAAATCATCTAACTGAGCAAAATCAGTTCCTTCAAAAGCACGCTTCATAAGTGTGTTCTTGTAAACTTTGTACTCACATCCTGCCTCTCTAAGTCCTTTACGAAGCTTTGTATCCTGCTCTACTGTAAGTCCACGATAATCTACAAGTACAACAGTTGCAGCACCTTCAACCTTTGCCTTAATCTCATCAACTATAGGCTGTTTGATTTCAACTTTTGCCATGAGTAAGTCTCCTTTCCTGGGTTTTCCCCATAATATCCACTGCAGACAGACAATATAGTTTGTCCTGTAAAGCCAGCTATTCAATATCAAATAGTCTCTTTTCAGGCAAAATAAAAACCTCGTCGCATATATCCAAGCCGAACGAGGTGAAAATAATTCATATAGAAATTCATCTTCCTCGGTAGGCGTTTGTACTTACACCGGTTCACCGGCACCTACTGTCTACGGCAGTGTGTCCTGCAAATCACAGAACAAAAATAATATTACCACAGTTTAAATATGTATGTCAAGTACTTTTTTGCATTTAATAATCTCCGCACTTACTCCCTCGCCTTTCTATTTATATATTCAGCCTTATATTTAGAATAAACTATAGTCTGGTCATGATACAGCCCATAATATCCGGACAAAAGATAACTAACGCTTATGGCAATAAGAAAAAATGGAACCGCTTCATATCCAAAAAGCTCAAATGCTATGAGCATTGAAGTTATAGGACAGTTTGTTACACCGCAGAATACAGCCATCATTCCGACTGCGGCGCAAAGTGACGGCGAAAGTCCCACTATATTTCCAAACAGACATCCAAAAGTTGCTCCTATAAAAAACGACGGTACTATTTCGCCACCCTTAAAACCGGCCTCAAGAGTCAATGCTGTAAAAATCATCTTCCATATAAACGCCATTGGATTCACTTTTCCGCCAATTGCCCTGACTATAACAGGTACACCTGCGCCCATATAATCATCAGTATGTAATATTACAGTTAAAATAATAATTATAATACTTGAAAAAACAATTCTTACATACGGATTTTTTATTTTCTCTCTATATAAATCACCCAGCCCGTGAAGTACCATACAAAAAACAACACTTATAGCCGCACAGCACATTGCCAGTACAATTATTTTTAAACTCGGAACCAATTGAAACTGTGGTATATGTAAAATATTAAATGCATTCGGTCCAATTCCCATATGCGTTGCAAATTTTGAAGCAATCAACGCCGCAAATACACACGGAACAAGCGCAGCATAATACATAACACCGACACTCACTACCTCCATTGAAAATATTGATGCCGCTATAGGCGTTCCAAATATCGCTGAAAATGCAGCACTCATGCCACACATGACAACAATTCTTCTGTCTTTTTCGTCAAATCGAAATAATCTGCCAAGCTGATTGCCTATACTTCCCCCAAGCTGCAATGCAGCTCCTTCTCTGCCGGCAGAACCACCAAAGAAATGCGTTATTATAGTAGAAATAAAAATAAGCGGAGCCATTTTGAACGGAATTTCACTCTCAGCATGAATTGTAGATAAAACAAGATTTGTTCCCTTATCATTTTTGTATTTAAAAATTCCATATAAAGCAACAATCACAATGCCACCTAAAGGCAGTGCAAATATTATCTCCGGATGCTGCGTTCTGATTTCAGTAACAACTCTCAAGCAATAAGCAAACAATGTACTGAATGAACCTACAACAATCCCGACTATAGCCGAGAAAACTCCCCATCTTATAAATCTGTATATATTTTTATAAATTCTTGATATATAAAACTTTATCATCTGATATTTTTTCATTTTTTCAATTATTCCTTTTTATTATTTTCTTATATGATTCTAATCCTTAAGATATTGGGCTCAAAAAACATTTTGAACCTTGCATCATAATTCTTAATTATATAAGAAGAAACACTTTTTTGCAAAATTATCCTATTATTATTCATTTGTGCCATATCTTTATTAGTTTCGTTCTCCTTTATTAGTATTCATTACTATTTGTTAGACATTTATAACCCAGATGCATATATACATCGCACCTCTTTCCCTTAATCTGGAAAATATCTGCAAAATAAATATATATTTTTCTAAAAATGTTATTTTTTCTTTTCTGAGCAACACATTCACCCTTAAACGGCATTTTTCCGTCGTTTTAAAAAAAATGTATTTTTTTTGTTGACAAAGTAAATAATAAATGATAGTATATAGCACATAAACAGTAATAATTACTATTTAACTTTTTAAATTATTTTTTAAACAATTTTACAAACAATACAATTTTTTAAGAAAAGGAGATTATTATTATGGCAAAATGGGTATGTTCAGTATGCGGTTATGTTTACGAAGGAGAGACAGCTCCTGAAAAATGTCCACAGTGTGGAGTTCCTGCTGAAAAGTTCAACAAACAGGAAGAAGGCGAGCTTACATGGGCTGCAGAGCATGTTGTAGGTGTAGCACAGGGTGTAGATGAAGAAGTTCTTCAGGGTCTCAGAGACAATTTCAACGGAGAATGTTCAGAAGTAGGTATGTACCTCGCTATGGCAAGAGTTGCTCATCGTGAAGGATATCCTGAAATCGGTCTTTACTGGGAAAAAGCAGCATATGAAGAAGCAGAGCATGCAGCTAAATTTGCTGAACTTCTCGGCGAAGTTATCACAGACAGCACAAAGAAAAATCTTGAGATGCGTGTAGATGCAGAGTGTGGCGCTACAGCAGGAAAGATGGCTCTTGCTAAGAAAGCTAAAGAACTCGGACTTGATGCTATTCACGATACAGTACATGAGATGGCTAGAGATGAGGCGAGACATGGCAAAGCATTCAAAGGCTTACTTGAAAGATACTTTGGATAATTTCACAAACCCAAATTAAAAATATAAATATAAAAAGCAGCTGTACTTTAATTATATTTGATACCTGAAAAATTTAAACTTTCCAAGGTAGTACAAAATATTTAAATACAGCTGCTTTTTTATTACAGTTATTTTCTTATTCAGTTATTTTTAATCCAGCAACTCAACTATATGCAAATCATTTCTCAATGCAAGATCCACAAAACCTGTTCCTATCTGTACAAGCGGTCTCAATATATTATATTTATTAAATAAAATTATTCTTCCCTCCTGACCATTGTTCAGCCTTACCTTACACTGTATGAATGTCTGTGCAAGTCTCGATGTAAATGTCAAAAGAGCGACCGGGTCAAAATTTTTACTCTGAGTTTCGCTTAACTGTATCAAAACCTCGAAAGGAGACAGCTTTCTAAATCCTATTTCTTTCATAAGCATAGTATCATATACATCGGCTATCGCAATAACTCGTGCTATCGGATTTATACTTTTATTGTTAACACTAAGCGGAAAACCGGTTCCATCGGCATGCTCATGATGTGTTAAAACCGCCTGCTTAATACTCTGGTCTAAATCTTTATTTTTAACTAATTCATACCCATACATTGTATGTTTTGTAAAAGGTCCCTGCCCGTCAAGTTCCTTATGGAAAGAAAATCCTTTTAATTCATTTTGTGCAAATTTAAGAATACCAATATCATGCAGAATTCCCGCAATTGCAACTCTGTCAATCATTTCATCGCTATATCCCATCCAGCCTGCAAGTATCTGTCCCCACAATGCAACATTAACAGAATGGTTATAAAGTCCCGTTGCATTCTCTTTCATCTTTGACAGTAACACGCACAGATTTACTGTAGTATCAGCCTTAGTCACGACCTCGTTCAACGAATCAAGCAATTCATTAACATCTACATCCTTATCATTTGATGCAATTTCTTTAAGATTTCTTGATACAGTGTCCTCTGCAATTTGAAATCCCTCTTTAAAAGCCTTTTCCTGTTCAGGTGTTATTTTACTTACTTCCTGATTGCTTTCTTCAGCCACACTATATTCAACATTTACAAAATCTATAAAATGCTTTGTCAAAAGTTCAATAATTTCCTGTGTAACAACCGTTCCTGAACCAATCAAGAACGTACCTGTCTTTGAATAGATATTGTCCTTTATTATCATTCCGCTTTTCAGCCTATTTAGCCGAATACGCATTTGTGCCATTTTTACTCTCCTTTTATCACTAATTTAATTTTACAAAATTATTTTTTTAAATTATATTCTTTAATTTTTTTACATATATATTATACAATATATTTTTTTTATTTCCACTATTAAGTAAATCAGTTTTTTTTGACATTCTATTATTTTATTGCTATAATATATTTAATTAGTAATTATTATTGTTTAGAACTTGAAAACCCTTTCTTTTATATTATTATATAGGAGTGATTTTTATGTCTGCTATTAGATACAGCAAACAGCGTGAGGCTATCAAAGACTATCTGAAATCTGTCACATGCCATCCGACGGCTGACACAGTTTACGCAAATATTCAAAAACTATTTCCTAATATAAGCCTTGGCACCGTCTACAGAAATCTAAATTTTCTCGTTGAACATGGAGAAGCTATTCAAATAGATTGCGGTGACGGTTTCGTTCACTTTGATGGAAATGCTGTTCCTCATAATCACTTTTTTTGCAGATCATGTAAAAAATTATTAGATATCGAAATGGATTCTATAAGCCATATAGACATCATTGCTAATGCCAATTTTCCCGGAAAAATTGAGGGACACACGGTACTTTTTCATGGTCTTTGTGGTGACTGCTGTTCAGATTTAAACAAAAATGAAAATTTAAAGAATAATTAAATACCACCCCCCAATAGTTAGATTTTTAGGTCTAACCTTTTGGGGGCGGTATATACTTCACATTCGGTATCTTATTTTTGTATATTTATTTTATCAAATGCAGCTCTTAATACAGATACATCCGCATCTTTGTCTATCTGCAATGTTATTCCCATCTTCTTTGAGTATATATTTTCCTCCGAAAATTCAGATTTTGACATTGCTATTATAGGAAGATACCCTCCATTGCTCTTCTCGTATTTTCTTATCTGCAAAGCCAAATCATAACCGCTTTTTTCAGGAAGCTGAGCATCTGTTATTATTGCCGAATAATATCCTGCTCCTCTTTCCTTATACATACACAGTGCTTCGCTTCCAGTAGACGCACTTTCAACCAGAAATCCAAGATATTTAAGTTTTTGCCTTAATAAGTTTTTTAATGTTACAAGATTTTGGACTATCAAAATTCGTTTTATGGCACTTATTTTTTTACCGCCTGATTCTGCCATGATTGCTTTAACAACCGTATCTTCATCATTCTGAAAATAATTTTTATCCGTCGAAACAGGTAAACTTATAGTACATCTCGTTCCAACACCTAAACTGCTTTTTATTTCCAGATCACCATTTAAAACTCTTACAATATTATTAGAAAGCCACAATCCCAATCCGATTCCGCTTCTTTTTTCCTTTTGTGAATAATTTAAAGGAATACTTTTTACAGCTTTATCAATAATACCTTTATCAATTCCCGGACCATTATCTTCTATAATAAATCTATATATATATATTTCTCCAAATTTTTGTCTGCTCTCCACAACTTTAATTCTTATATTTCCATTATTATCCGTATACTGAACCGCATTTAACAAAATATTCTTTATTACCTGCTTTAATCTCATTTTATCAATAAAAACATAGTGATGTACAACTTCATCAAAATTTACACTCAGCTCATGTTTTTTTTCTTTAATAAAAACAGCAAGTTCATTTATAATTTCTTCTATAAGCTCTTTTATGGATATTCTTTCAAACAAAAATTTTATGTCACCTGTTTCTATTCTGCTTACATCTACAATTTTATTTATATTTTCAAGAAGCAATTCAGAAGCCTCTCTTATCTTTTTTATATAAACCTCATTAGCCTCGCAATAGTTTTTTGACATACTTAACATATCAGTAACTCCCATAATATAATTTACCGGAGCTTTCATATGTTGACCGATATGTCTTAGAAAAGCATTTTTTGCCTCGTTTGCTACATTTGAAACATCATAAGCAGATTTAAGAGACTTATTTTTCATAATTTCTCTCAGTTTTTCCTTATGAACATCTTTGACAGTCATAACACACTCTCTTACCATGCCATTTTCATCTGAGTTAAGCCAAATAAAACTCATTCGACTCAACAAAAACTTCTGCTCTGAATTTATATATCTCATATATTCAAAAGATACCACTCTTTTTTCTTCTGAAAGAACTTTTCTTATATGTTCCAGCTTCATAAAATTTCTTACATCTTCAAGATACTCTTTTGATATTATTTTTTGTGTAATATTTGAAACATATTGCGTATAATTCATCATGTGACCTGTATCATGCTCATCTCCACGCATCTGTTCAAAGATGTAAATATTGTCCTCTTTCATATTACATATTGATACTACATAAAAAACTTGCTTTATCGCAGCAAAAATATTTCTGCTGCTAACAATCTCCATTTCTTCCCTAAATACACATATACAATAATTTTTATCTCCAGCCAGATAAAACTCTGCCGAAAAATATCCGCCAAGTTCTAAGTTATATGAAGAAATAACCTCTGTTTTCTTCACCCCATCAAATATATCTTCAATTGCACATATCAACTGATTATATTTATCTTTAAAAAGAAAATAAAGAATATTATTGTCCGTCTGGGCTATCAGACTTTTCTTTTTTTTAAGTGCATCATTTAAATAAACTTCTTCAAAACCAATATTTTTTTCTAAATTTCGTTTGATTACAATAACACTGACAGGCATATTATCAAACGCTTTTGTAAATTCCAATTTTGCCCCTCCATTATCACATTTGAAGCCCCCTGTACTCCACGCAGGTCGAAAAAACGATAAGTGTCTTTGTTCTGCCATATTTCTGTAATTCTCCAATAAATTGATCTAATTCATCTGTACTTGGAAACAACACTTCAAGAAGCATCGAATAATCACCTGTTACACAATTACATTCTACAACATTTTTACAACTGTTTATATAAGGATAAAAATCCTTTTTGTCGATTGGTGACACCTCAAGATTTATAAATGCCTTTATGTGATATCCCAGTTTTATCGGATTTATTCTTGCATGAAACCCCTCTATATATCCATTCTGTACAAGATTTTCAATTCTTGCTGACACAGCAGGTGATGACAGATAAACCTTTTGTGCAATCTCTTTCAACGACATTCTTGCATTTTCCTGAAGCATCGTTATTATCATTTTATCAATATTATCTAATTCATCATTTTTCATTTTTTCCTCCATACTGCCGGCATATTTTTACTATATTAATATCAATATTCAAAATTTATTTCAGACTTTTAAGTTTATTTCGGATAAAACGTCTGATTATCAGCCTAATAAAATTAAGTTTTATGTTTTTATACTTATTATAATAGCATAAAACTCATTAATTCTGTAAATTATTTTTTATTGCCACAATACTCTTGACCAAAACCGATTTCAGGCGTAATATCACAAATGTTGATGTGTCAGACACAATACAGATATAGAGGACTTCTATACATTTACGAATGTTACTTTTATCTGATGATGACAATACAGTGACACTCATAAATTTAATTTAATATTTTTTAACGCCCAAAAGAAATCAGGAATAGTTATTTTTTTCCTGATTTTTTTATTTAAAAAATTGTTCACATTTAATTAACAAAAACAACATTGCAGGTTCACATTCGATTGTTATTATAACATCATCAAATGAAACGAAATCATTTGATAGTGCTTAAATTTTTTTCATACCTTCTCCTTAAGAATCGTCACTCCAGGCGATTCTTATTTTTTTCTTTAAAACATTTCAAACAACCCGGTCAATATATGCTATAATTGCAATGAACAGAGAAAAACAACGGAGGTTAATAAATTAAAAATGAAAGATAAATTTTTAAAAGCAGCCGCCATCACCCCTGACATAAAAGTCGGTGATACGGATTTTAATACAGAAAACATAATAAAATCAATGAATATAGCACATAAACAGGGCGTAAAACTTGCCGTTTTCCCTGAACTTGTAATATCCGGCTACACATGCAGCGACCTTTTTTTACAGGATATTCTTCTTAAAGGTTCACTCAACGGTTTAAAAAAGATAATAAATGCATCAGAAAATCTTGATATGATAACCATAGTCGGTTTACCTTTTCTATTCAATTTCAAACTTTATAATGTCGCCGCCGTAATATTTGATGGTGAACTTCTTGGAATAGTTCCAAAACAGCATATTCCAAATTATTCAGAATTTTATGAAGCAAGACACTTCTCTACAGGAAATAAAGAAGTATCATATATAGAAATCCCTGAACTTGGTGACACAGGTTCATTTGTTCCTTTTGGTGCAAACCAGCTTTTCAAAGCAGAAAATCTTCCTGAACTTGTCATTGGCATCGACATTTGTGAAGACTTATGGATGCCTATTCCACCATCATGTTATCACGCTATGGCTTCTGCCACTGTTATTGCCAATCTTTCAGCCAGCGACGAAACTACAGGCAAAGACCTTTACAGACGTGAACTTGTAAAAAATCAATCAGCAAGACTCGTAAGTGGCTACATCTATGCCGATGCCGGCGAGGGCGAATCCTCAACCGATCTTGTATTTGCAGGACATAATTTAATAGCTGAAAACGGAAGTATACTTGCTGAGACAAAAAGATTTGAAAACGGTATCGCAATAAGTGAAATCGACCTTGGCAAACTTGTAAGTGAACGCAGACGAATGTCAACATTTACCATAAACGCTCCTGAAGAAAACGGCTATGAAGTAACTGCATTTGAGTTTAAAAATATTGGCGATACAATTCTCACCCGTTATTTTGAAAAAACACCATTTGTTCCTAACGACAAAAATGACCGCAACCGCAGATGTGATGAGATATTAAACATTCAGGCAAAGGGATTAAAAAAACGTCTTGAACACACGCATTGCAAATCGGCTGTTATCGGAATTTCGGGCGGACTCGACTCAACACTTGCCCTTCTTGTAACTGCAAAAGCTTTTGATATGCTCGGACTTGACAGAAGCGGTATCTGTGCAGTCACAATGCCTTGTTTCGGAACAACTGACCGAACATATCAGAATGCGTGTATTCTGACTGAAAAAATCGGTGCTACACTTAAAGAAGTCCCTATCCATGAAGCCGTAAACCTTCATTTCAGAGACATAGGACATGACAGTTCAATCCATGATGTAACTTACGAAAATTCCCAGGCAAGACAACGAACACTTATCCTTATGAATCTTGCCAATGAATTAAACGGAATGGTCATAGGAACAGGTGACATGTCGGAACTTGCACTCGGATGGGCAACCTACAATGGTGACCATATGTCTATGTACGGTGTAAACTGCTCAGTACCAAAAACCCTTGTAAGATACCTTGTCTTATATTATGCCGAGACAACACCTGACAAACAGCTTCATAATGTACTTATGGATGTACTTGATACACCTGTAAGTCCGGAACTCCTTCCACCTGACAAAGACGGGAAGATTGCCCAAAAAACAGAAGACCTCGTTGGTCCATATGAATTACACGATTTCTTTTTGTACTACATTATGAGATTTGGGTATGCCCCTTCCAAAATATACCGTCTGGCAAAATACACATTCAACGGCGAATATGACAAAGAAACAATCTACAAATGGCTTAGAACATTTTACTGGCGTTTCTTTGCACAGCAGTTCAAACGCTCATGTCTCCCTGACGGTCCAAAAGTCGGAAGTGTCGCGCTGTCTCCAAGAGGTGACTGGCGTATGCCTAGCGATGCATCGGTAAATATTTGGATAAAAGATATTGAACAGTTAGAAATATAAACTCAAAAAGGGTAGGTACCATTTGGCATCTACCCTTTTATCATATCACCTCGTCTGTAATAAAATCCAAAATTTCATCAGGTGCATTTTTGAAAGGAACCAAGAAAAAATCCAGTAACCCATCCTCATTATATTAGCCCACCTCAATAATCTTCCCAAGCGAAAATGAATAAATAAGCTTCTCATTAACCTTTTTTCCTGTCACGCTCTCAAGCGCTCTCGCATAATAATCAAGCTGTGTTTTATACCTTTCTGCCAGTTTTTCTTCCTGCCCTTTCATAACAAAATCCGTCTTGTAATCAACAAGAACTATGTCATCACCTTCGTAGAAAAATGCATCAATTATTCCCTGTATCATTATGAGTTCTTCACTGTCACTCTTTTCAGAATATACTTCATTTGCCGGTATTCCTATCATAAACGGCTGCTCTCTTTTAAGTTCACCCGAAACTGCTGCCGCCCTCATCCTGCCGCATAAACTGCTTTTTGCAAACCACTCAAATTTCTTTACATCCAAGGCAGATGCATCTTCATCCGTCATGTATCCGTCCTGCACAAGTTCTTTGATAAATACTTCAAAATCAAAGTTTTTATCAAGTCTTTCATACGGTATATGCTCCATAACAAGATGGTAAAGAGTTCCCCTTGCAGCCCCCGTCTTTACTTCCTCTTTTTTCATAAAATCAGGTCGTGGAATGTCTAAGTCTCCCAAAAGCAAAATCTCATTCTCCATGACAGGATTATTTTCTACATCCCCGGCATTAAACTCGTCAAGTTTTTCCATTGCAAGTCTTTTAAGTTCAGATACAGATGCCTTAACAGGAATGCCAAGTTCATCCTTATATTTATACGAAAATTCCTCGTTCTGTGATATATAATCCCTCATTTCCTCATCATAAGTCTTATCCGCATCCCAATTGACTAGCTCAATTTCCTTCTGCTTTGCAAGTTCACGGTTTTCTTTTGATACACTCACAATATTGTTGACTGAAACTACTTCAAGTTCAAAAAGTTCATCATTTGCTCCATAATTTTTTTCTGGTTCGAGTTCTTCAATACACTCTTTAAATACCGGTCTGTCTGCTATCGCCGCCATTACCATGTCAATGTGTTTTGTAAGTGAGAGAAGTCCTGAAAATTCGAGATTTTGACCTTTTTCTTTCCATGTTGTTATCTTCTTTTTTCCCTCACCTCTGGATCCCATATTTCCCTGTAAAATATTTGCAGACACTCCTGTAAGAAAAAGTTTTTCCTCGGCTCTTGTCATAGCAACATACAACATTCTTACTTCCTCGGAAAGTGCATTTACTTTTATCCTGCTCCTTAAAAAATTATTAAAAATGCTTTTCTCTGTATACATAAGTTCAAGATTTACATAATCAGTTCCAACACCATAATCAGAATTTATAATAACCCGGTCATTTGCCTCCATCAGATTTACACTTTTTCCAAGTCCCGACACAAACACTACCGGAAACTGAAGTCCCTTACTTTTATGCATTGTCATAATTCTTACGGCATTCATACTGTCGTTGTTTACCGATGCCTCTCCTATATCAAGAGATGCTTTCTTTATATTCTCAACAAAATGAGTAAATTTAAATATTCCGTGATGTCCGTTTGCCGCATAATCTCTCGCCTGACCAAGCAGAATATCAAGATTTGCCGCCCTTTTCTCGCCCGCAGGCATCGCAGACATAATGTCATAAAAATCCGTTTCATCATAAATATTCTGTATTATCTTATCAACAGGAAGTTCCTTTGCCAGCTCACGATAATTATTTAATTTATCAATAAATTTTTCCAGCTTTTCCGCAAGTTTTTCTGCCTCTTTCTCATCAAGAACTATATCTGCCGTATATTTTTCCGTCCCCTCTTCTCCGTTTACAGTCTTTATATAAAGTTTCATTGCATCCCAAAAATCAAGGGTTCTAGGCATCACGGCAATTGCCGCAAGTTCATCATCACTAAGTCCCACAAAAACCGAACGAAGCACTGACACAAGAGGTATATCCTGTCTCGGATTATCAATTATTCTAAGCAGATTTGTCATTGTTAAAATCTCAATTGACTCATAAAATCCTGCTTTTGTACCCGCTGATACCGGTATACCCATGTCAGATAATGTTTCAAGAAAAGGTTCCGTCCACCCCTGAACACTTCTTAAAAGTATCACAATATCACTGTATGTAACTCTGTGATACCCCTGTTTTCCCCATACATAAAGCGGATTTTCTCCCTGTACCATATCAATAATTTTATTTCCAATAGCGGCAGCTTCAAGTTCTTTATCCATCATTCCGTCATCATTGTCCGCTTTCTTGTCAATAAGAATAATTGACGTTTTCTCTGCTGTCCGTTTGTCAGTTTTCTCGTAAACTCTTCCGGGCACAAGCCTTGCCTCTTCATCATACTCAACACCACCAAGACAAGGCTTCATTATCTTTTCAAAAACGGCATTTGAACTTTCGAGCACGTAATCTCTGCTTCTGAAATTCTGTTTGAGGTCAATTCTGTGCTCCTTTGTGCCCTCCTCAAGACTGTAACTGTTGTATTTATTCATGAACAGTTCAGGTCTTGCCAATCGAAATCCGTATATGCTCTGTTTTACGTCACCTACCATAAACATATACGGTGCCTGTACCGGCTCCCCGGCTATACTTGTCAGAATAAGCTCCTGAACATAGTTACTGTCCTGATACTCATCCGTCATTATCTCCTGATAATACTCCCTAAGTTCTTCTGCAACCTTACTTGGAATAACCTCTCCGTCCTCATTTTCGTCTGTCAGTATTGACAGTGCAAAATGCTCCATGTCGTTAAAATCTATTACTCCATCTTCCCTTTTTCTCTCTGCAAATGCATCAATAAAATCTATTGTCAGATTTACAAGTTCCTTTACGGCAGGAGCCATTTCATTTAATTCTTTTATCTGCTGTTCTACAGTTTTATTAAAAAACTTCTCCTGAAGCTTTATAATTCCTCCCTGACTTGAAAAGTAAGAATCCCTGAATGCACTTGCCAAATCCTTTTTTTCTGCATCAACATTATCTTTTTTAGTTATTCTTCCTTTATCTGCTCTTGAGATTTTTCTAAATGCATCCGATAATTCACTAAAATTCTCTGTCTGGCAGATATTATCAAATTGTCTTATATCGTCCTCAAAGGCTGTTCTGTATTTTGCCGGGCCATCCGCTTCATCACATATTTTTATTGCTTTTTCGGCAAGCATTTTATATGAATTTACAAGTTCTTTGACATAACTTACAAGCTCTCCTACCCACTTTGTTTTCTGAAATTCTTCCACGCCCGCACATTCATAAATTTCAACAATTGATTTAAGCCATTTCTTTGGCCATGGATAACTCATTGCCTTTCCATATAATTCAAGCACAATTGACTCAATCTTACTGTCATCACGTCCATGTGCAAACATCTCTGAAAACAGATAAAAAGAAGAATTATCGTTTTCTTTCTCGATTTCATATCGCTTCTCAATAAGCTCAGAAAGAATTTCACTCTGAGCAATTTTCATATCATTCTCATTTGCAACTTTAAATGCAGGGTCTATGTCTATTACATGAAAATAATTTCTTATAATATACTGACAAAAACTATGCATTGTCGTAATCTGTGCATTGTGAAGCAGCGACGCCTGTCTTTGAAGATGCTCATTGTCAGGTTCATCAATAAGTCTGCTCTCTATCGCCTCACCAACTCTCGTTTTCATCTCTGCTGCCGCCGCATTTGTGAAAGTAACTACAAGCAGCCTGTCAATGTCAACATCGTTTTTTTCATCAGTTATCAATTTTATAATTCTTTCAACCAACACTGCAGTCTTTCCTGAACCTGCTGCCGCCGAAACTAACAGATTGCAATTTCTGGCATCTATAACTCTTTGCTGGTCATCCGTCCACCTTGTATTGCCCATATTTTTCCCCTTATTAATATTCTTACACGTTTATCTTTCAATCCTTTAGTGTTTTTGTTTTTAACTTTTAACTTTTAATTTTCAAATCATATGATGATTTATAATTACTTTATTTATCACTTTCTGAAAGCTCACTGTGAATTAACCTCATAACATCATCATCCGACAATTTTTCAAATACCCGGTAATCATTGCCGTAAAGCCTGCTGTCAAATCTGCACACACTTTTAAACGCACAATACATACAGGCCGACTTAGGCTGTGAGTCCATTGTTTTATACGGATTTACACTTGTATTTCCGTCAAGTATCTCCTCCGACATATCCACAACCTTTTTTTCCGTAAAATCAATAAGTTCATTAAGACAATCCGTATTTGTGATTCCTGAACTTTTCTTAATCTGACCCTTTTTACCCGTTTCAATATTGCTTACTGACGAAATATAATCCGGCTGATATACTCCGTCATTTGATTCAAGATTTTTGTCACTTCCCTCAAGCATAGGCGAATCACCGTTCACAAGTCCATTCATTGCAAGTGATTCCAAAATTTTTTGCTCAACATTTTCAGTTGTTACCCTCTCATTCAAAATCGGGTCTTTTATTCTGTAATAAAGCATTCCCGCCGGCACAACAATCTTTTTTGTTTTAGCCGCCTTATCGACGCTTGCTTTAAGATAAATTACAAGCTGCATCTGAAGCCCATAATAAAGTTCACTAAGTGACAATTCTTTATTTCCTGTCTTATAATCAATAACTCTCACATAATCTTTTGAACCGTCAGTAAAACCATCAAGCCTGTCAATTTTTCCGACAAGTTTTATAAGTTCCTCATCCGTTTTATCAGACTTTCCGACAGTCTCAAAAATAAGCTCACTGTCAATAGTATCAAAACTTCCCTGACTCATTTGCTTTGAAATAGCCCATATCGTCTTATTAACAACATTGTGAATACGCTTTATCATATATTGATTTCTGCTTGTATCCCTCATAATGCCATCCTTGCAAAGACTTACCGCTTTCTCAACACATTCACCGGCAATTCGCTCCTGCTCTTTTTTATCAACATCCTGCCATTTCATGTTGTTTGCAAGGAGTATCTTTGTATACATATCAAGTGTATCATGCACGATGTTTCCTATATCATATGCTTCAATACTGTGTTCCTGTCTCTCCTGAAGTTTAAGCCCATACTGCATAAAATATGAAAACGCACAAGCTGCATACCTCTCAAGCTGTGATGTGCTCCCCTTCAGATTTTCAGGATAAAGACTCTTTGCAACTTTCTTTGATATACTACTCTTATTCTCCTTAAAAAAAGCCGCTTTTAAAATTTTATTTAATGTGATTTTATCGTCCTCTGATTTAAAATAACGATTATATATCTCCTGCCATTTTTTATCTGAAAAATCTCCGTTTCTAAGTCCTGCAATAAGATATTTTTTTCCATCATCATCAGACCATGCATTTTCCTCATTTTTCTTTCTTTCCTCAAACTTAACATTTATTGTCGGAAAAATTTTATTTATTCTCGATATAATGTATGACGGCTCATTTACACTTCCATCCCTCTCACTGTCACAATATGTTATATACAAATGTTTTGAAGGCTTAGTAAGGTTCAAATAAAGATAAAACTGTTCCGTATATACCTGCTGTCTTGCCGTAGGCGCAAGTTCAAACTCGTTCTCCGCCAAAAAATTTCTCTCAGACTCAGAAATAATTCCTCCACTGCCACTTCCTTTCGGAATATTTGACGAATTTGCCCCTACAAGAAACATATATTTTATATTTGAAATTCGTGTTCTTGACAAATCACCTGCCATAACCTGGTCTATCCCCGGTGGAATAACTCCTATCCTCGCCTCAGAAAATCCAACATCCAGAATATCCTTAAATTCTTTGAGTAACATTTCCTCATCACCCATAATAGAAACAAGTTTCTCTAAAACCTCTATAACCATATCATAAAGCTGCCTGTACTCACTTGCCACATCAAAATTTTCATTTTCCTCATAATCATCGGCAAATTCCATAAGCTTTTCATAAAAATGCTGTCTCTCAAAAAATTCAACCAAAGCTGTCGCATAATCCCTGACTGTGTGTTTTCCCTTTGCCACCTTCTCATAAAACTCCGACAGATTTTCAATAACACTAAGCCTTACATTCTCAACAATCCCGTTTGCAAATTCTTTTGACTCATCAGTCATTCTCCTGTAAGCATATGATGTATTCCACTCTCTGTTCCACGCCTTAAATCCTCTTATTCCCGTGGCAAGAAGATAATTGTCTAAAATATCATTCTGGCTGTCACTTGTCCATGAAAGACAGCCTTTTAAATAATCCATAATATCTTCATATGAAAAATCTTTTATAATAATTTGCAAAAGTGCATCTATTGCACGTACCAGAACACTTGACTGAACGCCTCTTTTTTGGTCAATAAAGCAGGCTATTCCCGCCTTTTTCATCGCATGCTCAATAATATTTCCATATGTCTCAAGACTTCCCGCTACTATTGCAATGTCTCTATAACGACACCCTTCATTTACAAGAAGCCTCTTTATTTTCTGTACCACAAAATCAATCTCATCCTCAGCATATTTGAGTACATGACAACTAATATCTGATACTTCACATTCTTTTCCATTGTTGTATCTTTTATATGGATATCTGAACAAATTTCGTTCAAGCCATTCAAGTTCCTTTGACGAGCCAAATCTTGTCTGACTTATTTCTTTTCCAGTCCAAATATCATCTAAAACTTCAACACCCGTTTCACTCGCAATCAGTCTTATATTATTGACAGTTTTTCTGCTCATAAAAAACAGCTGATAATTTTTCCCCTTATTTATAACTGACTCTCTCTCATCAGCAGTCACTGTAATATAAACTTTCTCGGCAATCTTTATAAGCTCACGCAAAAGCCTGTACTGTAATGGAGTAAATCCAGTAAAACCATCGAGACATATAACTGCCCCCTTGAGAAGTCCGGACTGTGAAATAACATCCGCAAATACACTTAAAAGTTCCTCAGAAGTAATATAATTTTTATCGATATATTCCTTAAATGCCGAAAACGCAACAGACATATCCTGTAACTTATATTTAAGGACAGTCTTATTTTCTGAAGCCTGAATCATTTTCTCTATCTCGTTTTCATCGGCACCATATTGTATAAGCTCAGACATAAATGACTTAATCTCAGAAATATAACCATCCTTATTTATATTTCTTCCAAAATATTTAAGGTCATCCTTTTTATTAGAAAGCACCTTTTTTAAAATCATAATCTTGCCAAGGTCATCAAGAATCTGAACATTTCCCGCACCTGTCTCAGAAAACACTCTGAATGCAAGCCTGACAAAACTCTGTACATCGACATTCATAATTCCATGTCCCGGACTTATTCTAATCATGTCTTTCTGCGTCTGCATGGTAAACTGTTCCGGAACTATCATTATATAATCTTTTTTAGGATTTTTTACAGCTTCCTCCATAATTTTATGCTGCAAAAAATAAGTTTTTCCTCTGCCGGAACCACCAAAAATAAACTGGACTGCCATTCCCCTATCCTCTCTCCTGTATAATTATTATTGTATTTTAAGCTGTTACTATCTATTATTGTTCAAAAAAATCTTATATGTAGTATAACATAAAACAGAGGGCTATTGGTTAACATTCACTTTATCACAGTGAAAACTAACACTCATAGCACCTCTGTTTTATATTAATCGTTTTTACAAAAAACATTTTATTATTTTTAATCTGCTTAACCATTTGGTATGACGAAAATTATACCACTTATTCGTTATACCGATAATTTACAAAACACAGCTTATAATTTTTGCTCGTCAAGCACTGTCTTAACCGCATCAAGAACGAGTTTTTCAGTGTACATTGAATTTTTTGACAATACAACTTCATCAATTGAAACTCCCGAAGAAAGCTGTTTTGAAACATCCTTAACTGCCGATTTCATAAGCGGATACATTGTTTCCACTGACTCATCAAGATTTTTCACTTTAACAGACTTTACCTGTTCTTCATCAAGAGCAACCTCCAGATTTATTGTATTTTCACCTATTACAAACTGACTTTCATAAATTCCCGCCCTATATACCGCATCATTTTTATATGTACTGCTTTCATTACTTATGTTACTCTGTGTACTCTCACTTTTAGGCGAATTCTGCCTGCCAAACATAAAAAATAAAACAATCAGTAGCAAAATCCCAAGCCCGACAAATACTGCCGTATATACTACTTCCTTCATACGCAAAACCACAATCTTTGTTTTCGACATGACAACCCCCGTGAATTTTTTGGTTAAATTTAATCAATCAACCTATACTAATATATAATATGCGATATGAAGAAAGAATATTACTTTTTCCTACTACTGAATTACCATACGGACTGCACCATACATTCCTGCATCGTTGCCAAGTTCGGCAAGTCTGAATTCCGTATTTTTAAGTGCAAACATTACATTTTTCTCATACTGTTTCTTTATAAGTTCTATTACTATCGGACCATTTTTAGAAAGTCCCCCACCGATTACAAATGCCTGTGTATCAACTACAGAAGCTACATTACCAAGTCCCATTCCAAGATAAGCTGCGAACTCATCTACAGCCTCAGCTGCAAGCTCATCTCCTGCCTTATAAGCGTCGAAAACTTCTTTTCCGCCTATTTGAACATCTGCAAACTTTCTAAGCTCAGAAGGCTTGTCAGAAGCTTCAAGACGCTCTTTTGCTAATCTTATAACACCTGTAGCAGAACTATACTGCTCAAGGCATCCCTTACATCCGCATCCACATGTAAGTGTCTCTTTAGGATTTACTGTAATATGTCCAATCTCACCTGCTGCACCATTCTCCCCGGTAAGAATTTTTCCATTCATGATAATTCCACCGCCTACACCTGTTCCAAGTGTAACCATCACAATATTGTCAAAGCCACGGCCGCCGCCACGCCACTGCTCACCAAGAGCTGCAACATTTGCATCATTACCAACCTTAACTTTTTTAACACCTGTAAGTTTACTCATCTCATCAGCAACCGAGAAAATTCCCCATCCGAGATTTGCACATTTGAGAACTCTGCCATCCTCTGTTATAGGTCCCGGAACTCCCATTCCTATACCAAGAATATCATCTGTCTCAATAGATTTCTCTGAATTTTTTTCTTTGATAGACTTCACAATGTCAGGAAGAATGTTTTCACCGTTGTTTTCTTTTCTTGTAACAATCTCCCACTTTTCAAGCATATCACCTTTTTCATCAAAAAGTCCCATCTTTACTGTAGTTCCACCTATATCAATTCCATAAATATATTTTGCCATGTTTTTCTGCCTTTCTTCTCGTTTTTATTTATATTATTTTTTGTGCTATAACTAATGCCACGTATTGCTTCATATAATCTTAGTTATATCTTTAATAAACATTTCTTCCTTTAATATACATTTCTGCCTTAAAATAAATATTCCAACTTCCACCTATTTTGGATATTTAATCAAGGTCTTCTACTGCCTCATATCTAATGCGAAGTTCAGGCATTTTTTTCATCTCCGTATAATAATTAACTGCCCAATCATCGCCCTGGCTTTCATCATTTTCGCCTGTTGCCGGAGGAGCAAACATCTTTAATGTAAGAACCTGTCCCTCTTTTATCTCTGACTCAAAAAACGCCGGCATAAGGTCAACTGTTTTAGTCTCCGGTGCCTTATAAAACCATTTGCCATTTATTTCCATCATAATATTAAGTTCTTCTTCAAAATTAATCTCAAAGAATTCAGGATTTCCCTCCATCTTAATATCGACAGCAACACCATCGGCATCCTCTGAGCCGCCCCAGCGCATTTTTGCCGGAAGCATAACCTGTTCTTTTTCCTCAATAACAGGCTGGAAATAAGGGTCTTTCAATATTTCCTGATACTGTTTAAGTAACGGCTGTGCAATTCCCACTGATTTATTATTCGGGTCTTCTATTTCAAGACCAAGACGTCCTCTGTCCCTAAACTGGTACATCGAAAATCCATCAAACCAATCGGCATCATCAGACTTTATCCTGTCAACAAATTTTTTAATTGACTCGCCCTGTCGTCTTGGCCCTGTTACATCACCATCTGTATTAAACTCAGATATTACTAGCGGTTTACATACATTATCCGCAACCTTAGTCAATCGCTTTGAAGTCTTTTCAAGTCTTTCCACAAATGTATCGAGAGGTGTCACAGCGTAGCTGCTGCCGCCCTTTTCACAAACATCAAACGGCCATCCGTAATGAAGTGCAAGATAACAGTCATTTGACCAATAATCAGCCACCTTATACGCCTCAGTAAATTCTTTTTCATACTGAATAGGTGCATCATCCTCAAGGCTTGTAACACATCCCCCACAATATACAATAGACACATTAGGAGCTTCTTCCTTGACAATCTTTGCAAATCTCACAAAGAAATCACCTATTTCCTGATATTAAAACCTCTGATTATGAGTAAACCAATCACCTGTACATTCATGATTTATGCGAAGTCTCATTCTTCCAAAAGTTCTAAGTTCCTTTGCAATCTGCCTTAGATATTCATCTTCCAGAGAACAATCTATTGTAAGTGTAAGCGCAACATCTTGTCCATGTTTTCTAATATCTCTCATCGAAGTAAACGGCTCACCATCCATACTTCCGCCGATACCGCCAAGATAAGGGAAATAATCATCATATGGGTAGTCCCACTGAAAATGTATTTCCATATCTTTACATGCCTCGCTTATTCTCTGAGGCCACTCCTTATCCTTAGGATAATATGTATACATAATCCCAATGTTTCTGTGAGGTCTGCCAAGCACATTTAAAATATAATCCTGATTTACATACTCAGCTCTCTCACTTCCATCCCCAAGGTCAAGTCCACACCTCGCAGGATTTAAAGTAATTCTTTTTAAGTTGTCCATAAATTTCCTCATTTCTCATAAACTTTAATTTATCATACCGTTTAACAAAGTTACACAAACCCCCTATGTGTTAATATCTCATAATACTACACATCTTTTTGCACAGTATTATAAACGCTTATAAATTTATTATATCATTCTCAAAGATATTCCGCCACTAAATTGTCTTATTTTATTACTATTTACTTATCACACAGGACTTACAAAAATTCCAAACCCAAGCGGATGATATGTTAACAATACAAATGCTATAAACTGTATTAAATTAACAATCAACAGTATTTTTCCACAATTCATTGTCTGCTTTTTATGTGAATTTATCAATATATGATATTGCAAACCAAACGCAATAAAAACAGCAATAAAAAATGTGCTTATATCAATCCATGCTACCTCAAATCCAAGAATACCCTTATATCCATAAAACAAAAACGGTATACTCCATGTACCGACTATATTTCCGAGCAAGCCAGTATATATAATCTTGCATATCTCATTATTTTTTTCATTTTTAACATTCACACTTATTTTACTGTCTTTGGAAAATATTTTCATACTGTTTTTATCTGAAACATATTTACAGCCAACCTTTTTCTTAACATACTGAAAACAAATTGCAATATAAATAAACATAGGAATAAAAAGCAATTTCATATGTTCCCATGTTGACTCATTGACCGGCACAAATAAACCTATTAACCTTGCCTGCCTACACCAACCATACACAAAATGAAAAAGAGTTCCCAATATCCCAACAAATAAAAATCCTGTTACAATATAACGTTTATAAAATTTTTTATCATCACATTCAATAAACATACAATCTATCTCCTACTCACTGCAAATTTACTATAAATCCTTATTGTTAATCCAGCTGCTGATTTTAATTTACTGTATTATTATCTGTTATTAATTTTATTGTATGTAATGATTTATATTATATGTGGTGTAAATGCTTGATTTAATATAAAGGCAAAAAAAAGAAGCCTTTATACAAAGACTTCTTTCACGATTATTTTAATGAGACACGGGGGATTCGAACCCCCGACAACTTGATTAAAAGTCAAGTGCTCT
>OGFM01000853.1_pt1 | contig 22221 bp, 27 predicted proteins | sample 1570871 | NCBI WGS metagenome assembly OGFM01 (sample SAMEA2581957, study PRJEB24529) | metagenome | biome: Human gut stool | place: China | collected 2011
CATTATTGAATGTGATAAATATTTTGAACTTCTAAAAATGAGAAAGGGGGATTTTGTGTATAATAATTTTCTACTAATCAGGAAAATGAAGCAAGGTGATGATAATGCTTTTGATTTATTTGTCCACAAGTATTATCAAGAAATTTTAAGCTACTGTCATCATCATTGTTTCGATAAAACGTATGCGGAAGATTTAACGCAGGAAACATTTATACGTTTTTTTACAAGATTGCCCGACTATCATTATAAAGGAAAAACATTGAATTACTTATATACGATAGCAGGTAATCTTTGCAAAGATTATTTGAAAAAAACAAAAGAAATACTGTTGGAAGAAAATGAGTCTCTGGAAGAAAATCAGGCAGAAGAAAATCAAACGGAACAGATTTTGAATAGAGTTTTGATAGAACAGGTTTTAGGACAACTTCCAGACGAATCAAGAGAAGTGCTTACGCTTTATTATTTTCAAGAGCTAAAACTGACAGAAATTTCGGGTAAATTGCAAATCGGGCTTCCACTGGTAAAGTATCGTTTGCAAAAAGCAAGGAAACAGTTGAAAGAACTTCTCGGAAAGGAGGAATTACATGAATCAGAAAGAAAAGATTGAAGCAAGCGAAGAAAAAATACAGGAAACAATCTGTAAATCAAAAAATGCTTTTTTTATGGCAGAACAGGAACGAATGCTTTCTTATCATGATTTTTTGTGGATACAGCTTCGTGTCATACAAAAAAGATGGTGGGTTCTTCAATTTATAATTTTAGTGGCATTATGGATTGCTTTAAATTCTATCCATGATGAAATGTATATAAAAAGAAGTATGGGCGTAGTTGCGGCACTATTTGTAATCCTTATTATTCCGGAACTGTGGAAAAACAGGTCATGCGAATGTATGGAGATAGAAGCAGTCTCTTATTATTCACTAAAACAAGTATATGCAGCACGTATGCTGTTATTTGGTGTTACAGATATTTTTTTCATCACTTTGTTTTTAGGAGCCGCGTCAGCAGGTCTGCATTATGAATTATCAGAATTAGTTGTTCAATTTCTTTTTCCGCTTTGCGTAACTGCCTGTATCTGTTTCGGAATTTTGTGCAGCAAGCGCTCTTTTAGTGAAACGGTTGCGATTGTTCTGTGTGTTATATGGAGTGCATTATGGCTTTTCATTGTTTTAAATGAAAACATATATGTTATGGTTACAGTTCCTATATGGTTAATGCTGTTTGGTTTAGCAATGATTTTTCTTGGTTTTGCTATATACCGTATTTTAAAGAATTGTAATCAATATTTGGAGGTGTTATTTTATGAAATTAGAACTTGATGGTTTAACGAAAGAGTTTGGAGATTTTACAGCAGTTAATCATATAAATCTCACTATGACGAATGGTGTATATGGTCTTTTAGGTGTAAATGGAGCAGGAAAAACAACTTTAATGAGAATGTTGTGTACCCTTTTAAAGCCAACAAGCGGAACGATATGCTGTAATGGAAAAGATATTTTCAGTATGGACAGTGAATATCGCAAGTTATTGGGGTATTTACCGCAGGATTTTGGCTTTTATCCTGAATTTACGGTAGAGGATTATTTACTTTATATTGCAGCACTAAAAGGAATACGTCCTATTGTTGCAAAAAAGCGAGTGAAAGAATTGATCGCTAAGGTTGGTCTTTCAAAAGCAGATCATAAAAAAATGAAAAAATTATCCGGAGGTATGAAGCGTAGAGCCGGAATTGCACAGGCTATGTTGAATAATCCTAAGATTTTAATACTTGATGAACCAACAGCAGGACTTGATCCAAATGAAAGAATCCGATTTCGCAATCTGATTAGCGAACTTTCAGAAGACAGACTGGTGTTATTATCGACACATATCGTTTCAGATATCGAGTATATTGCGAATGAAATCTGGTTGATGAAAGACGGGGGAATTCTGCATAAAGGAAGTATTGACGAACTGATAAATTCTATGACAGAAACAGTATGGGAATGTCTTGTGCCGAAAAACAGGGTATCTGATTTTATGGAAAAATATAAAATTTCCAATATGAAATCAGAAATAAATCAGGTTATGCTGCGAATTATTTCTCACGAAAAACCGGTTGAGAATGCAATGCGTGTAGAAGCGTCACTGGAAGATGTATTTTTATATTATTTTGGAGAGAAAGCAGGTGATGAAAATGCTGCGTTATGAAATTAAAAAAGTGTTTTCTAAATCAAAAAATAGAATTGCTGTCATAGTGTTATTCGTAATACTTGCGATAACCAGTATATTAACGATTAACAGAGTGGAGTATGTTGATGAAAATGGAAATTCTTCTGTTGGAATTTCGGCTGCAAGGGATTTAAGAGAAGCAAAAAACCAATGGGCAGGTTATTTAACAGCAGATACATTAAGCAAGGTATTGGAAGAGAACAGGACAATTAACAGTTCGAAAGAGGCATTGTCGGATGACATTACAGAACAAAATAAGGCATATGCAAAAAAGCAAGGCATAGTAGGTATTATGGATGTCATTATTTCTGCTTTCAGCGATTACAGAGATTATAATTATTATGTAACGGATCAGATTTCTGATGATGAAGTTGGAACAATCTATGAAAGAAGAATTTCTACTTTAAAAAATTGGCTTGAATCTGGAGAAGAAAGATTTACACAGGCAGAAAAAGATTTTATGATTCAGAAATATAAAGAACTGAAAACTCCATTTTACTATGAATATATGGACGGTTGGGCTGCATTACTACAAAATATATCAACCTTTATTCTGATGCTGGCATTAGTGATCGGTTTTCTGGTATCCGGGATATTTTCAGATGAATTTCAGACAAAAGCAGATTCCATTTTTTTCTCTGCACGATTTGGAAGAAGCAAGGGGATTTCCGCAAAGGTAGGAGCAGGTTTTTGTATTGCTACGGGATTTTATCTGATGTTTGTATTTCTATATACGTTTATTGTACTTTTTATATTAGGTGCAGACGGTGCAAACTGTCCAATCCAGTTGGATTTGTGGAGAAGTGTTTATAATATTACTTTTTTACAGGCATATCTGTTTATTGTTCTGGGTGGATATATAGGAACGATATTTGCAGCTACACTCGGAATGTTGGCATCAGCGTTTACACACTCTACGCCAACTGCCGTTATTGTACCATTCATTGTGCTATGTGCATTTCCCTTTTTAAGCAGAATTATTACATTGCCTGGATTATGCTCTTTCTTTCCAGACCAGTTATTAGAAATTTATTTGGATATCAAAGAAGCTGGACTTATAACATTGGGAAGTAAAGTAACCACAATAGCAACTGTTATTGTTCCTGTATATGCAGTGGTATGCTTGATTTTTCAACCGATACTGTACAGGGTATACCAAAAGGTGGAGATAAAATAATTGAAACGATATGCAAGACGAAAAAAATTTAAAGTAAAAAAACTTTTTATCCTGTTATTTACAGTAATGTTATGTGTGATGGTAGGAAAAGATCTTCATTCATCTTTAACAACGCCTTTTCTTGGAAATATAACACACCATATGGCCAGTGAAGATCATGGCTGGAATCTGATTCTTGTAAATCGTGAGAATTATATTCCTGCTGATTATGAAGTACAGCTTACAGAATTATCAAATGGAAAAAAGGTTGATTCCAGAATTTACCCGGATTTGCAGGAAATGTTCGATGACGCAAGAGCACAAGGGTATAGTTTATTTGTCAGAGAGGGATATAGGACACAGGAAGAACAGCAACAACTAATGGACGAAAAAATAGAAGCATAAGAAAACAATATGGCAATGTGTAATGTCAACAAAAAGTGGAAAGCGATATTGTCCAGATAGTAAGGGAATCCCAGAACAAGTGATAGAGGAAGCATTTGTTGAATCTTATAAAATGCTATGTTTCGATAACAAAGATATACTAGAGGAATTTATTTCTAGGGTAGAGAAAACGCTCAGTGAAAATACTGCAAGAGATAAGCTGATGAAGTATCAGAAAAGTGCAGATAATCTTCAATCAAAAAGAAAAACTCTTTTGGAGAAGTATTTAGAAGGAGTTGTTTCACAGGATATATACGAAGAAACAGATGTGGGATATGAGAGAAAGTTATCCGACATAAGAGCGAATATAGAAATGCTGGAACAACAAATGGAAGATGAGGTATCTCTGAAACGACGAGTGGAGGATTTTAAGAAAGCATTATCACAAAATGAAGTGCTTCAAGAGTTTGACAGAGGTATTTTTGAAAGCATTATTGAAAAAGTCATAGTCGGTGGCTATGATGAAGATGGAAACAAAGATCCCTATAAAATTACTTTTATATATAAAACAGGATTTAGAAACGAGGTTGCAAACGCAAAACAGCGTTTTGACAAAGCAAAGAGTGTAGGTGATAAGGCGAAAGAATTGTGTTCCCATATCGCAGACGAGGTAAAAGATGTGTGTTCCTATGTTAGTGACAACACATGTGGAGTCGGTAGTTCTGATGCAGTATTGTGGAAAATAAGAAAAATAGGCATGTTAGACCACAAGATGTTGTGGTTTGAGGGCAAAAATTGGAGCAAAAAATGACCAGTTTTTGCCCTATTTTTTTCCACGTTTTTATAGATGCATAGAGGCAAAAAAGAGATTTTTAAGTATTTTGGGACAAAATTCAGAGAAAGGAAAAGAAACAGGGATGGAGAAAAAGCAGCACCCAAGTTACGGAATGATTCGGTTTGCAAGGTCCTCAATCGGTGGTTCAGGAACGGCATTGTTTGGAAGTTCCATCATGCATAATAATGTCATACGCCTGTCCATTTCAAAAGGCATGATGGAAAGGGAGGGCAACGAGGACTGGTTTTTGGCAGGGACAGACATCAATGACATGATCGTTGAGGTGGAGATGTCCTATACACAGTTTGCCGAAGCAATCACATCACTTAACATTGGAGAGGGGATACCGGTTACCATTACAAAAGTGAATGGGACATTCGTTGAACCATGCCCATACAGTGACAGGCAGAAAGTAATGCGCCGGGAAGTGGATGAAGCAACCCGTGACTTGGTGCGGCAACTGGAAAAGAGGTCAGAGGAGATTGAAAAACTTCTGGATGAGAAACGTGTCCTGAGCAGGGAGGACCGGAGAAATATCGTCTCGACATTGAAAAATGTACGGCAGGAGTTAAAAAGTAATATCCCATATCTGCAGAAACTGTTTGCTGAACAGATGGATAAAACCGTGACAGAGGCGAAAGGGGAGTTTGAAACTTACCTGCAGAACAAGATGAACAGCATTGCACTTGCAGCAATTTCAGAACAGATGAAGCAGGAGGAAATCAGTTTAAACAGAAACATGATACCGGAACTGGAAGTACAGGAGGGCGGGGAAGAGGCAGGGGAGATGGAAGCGGGAATGCAGATGAACATGTAAGGCAGTACTTATTTTAGAAATGAAATGGGTGCTGTCTTTTTTTATGGAAAAAGAAAGGAGACAGATTTGATGTCGGGATTTTTTTGCAACAGTCCAAGACTGCAGTTATTAGAACGGCAGATGCGCCAGCCGCCGGGATATCGTCCCAGAGGGCAGGGGTGGATGTTTGACATGGAAGAGTGGAAAAGCAGGGGAAATTATTCGGAGATTGTGGACTGTGTCATCAGCCGGATGCAGATGGAACACTTAAAGAAAAGGATACAGGAGGTATTTGGAAACGCAGAAAAGGAACTGATTTTTTATGACAGCAGGCACAGAAACGATTTTTCTTCCCTGCTGCTTGGCAGACGGAAAAAGAACCTGTGCGGATTTCCGAATTATGCCGCCGCAGTATTTCTTCTGTCTGCAGATGAAAACCTGTGGGAGAAAGTTTCTAAGCAGGTGCTGGATACGGGGATTTATTTTGACCGCATCCGGCTTGGCAGCGTTACGCTGGAACAATATATCCTGTTCCATGCGGCAAGGGATGTGTATCTGGGGACAAAGCATATCCGGCTGTCGGAGCTGACCGACAGGGAATTGATACCGGATGAAATCTTAAGGCTCATCGTCAATGCATTCGTGATGGAAAGGTATGGGGTGGACATCGTAGAACGGGAGGTGTGGAATGAAGATTAGAGCAAAAAATGGGGGACAGACTGTAGATATAACTCTGCCGGCAACGGACATGGACATGCAGTATTGCATGAAATGTATCGGGATAGAAGATATTGTACCGGTATGCTGTATCAGTGAGGTGCGGGATGAACCGTCCTATTTTGGGTTCCTGAAAGGCCAGACCGTCAACATGGATGAACTTAATTTCTTTGCCAGAAGGCTGGATGGAATGACGGAATATGAAAAAAGAGTGGTGGGTGTCTACAGCAGTGAGACAGGCATGCGGGAAATGAAACAACTGATTAACCTGACTTACAGCCTGCAGGGACTGTCCCTGCTCACAGACTTGACGGACGGAAACCGTGTCGGGCTGAGGCTTTATCTGGACCGGCACCTTGCAATCTCAGAAGAAGAAAAGAGCAGAATGGATTTTAACGCATATGCACAGAAGATTTTTTCAGAAGGAAAATGTAAGTTCCTGCCACATGGGATACTGGTAGATCAGGGATTCCACATGGAGGAGGTCTATAACGGAAAAACCTTTCCAGAATACATCGACAGACCGGATGAAACCGTGGCAGTTTTATCTCTTGGAAATGAGGCAGGGGATAAGGAGTACATTTATCTGCCAACGGACATCAGTGCCATGGATAAGGTAAAGAAAAGATTAAACATCGCAGCATTTGCCGAAGGCATTGTGAACGGGATAGAAAATATCCGGCTGCCGGAAAGCATCCTTCCTTCCCCGGAAGATATGTGTATGTCTCTGCAGGGTGATGTCCGGAAACTGACTCTTTTTAATGAGATGTGCCAGACCGTCAGCCGTTTTGATGAAGCAAAAATGGACCGGCTTGCAATGGCGGCCGGATTCGTGGGGACAAGTGAATTTACCGACATCACTTACATCGCAAAGCATCTGGATGAATTTGAAATGCATCCGCAGATACATACAGATAAAGAGTATGGGGAATTTCTGGTTAAAGAAGCGGGGATGTTTGAAGTCGATGAACTTCTCCTGCCGTATATTGATTATGCCGGGGTTGCCCGTGATAAAAGACAGGCAGCGATGACAGACAGCGGATTTATTTCCGAAGGCTTTGTTGGCACGCAGCGGGCAATCCATGAGTATCAGGAATATCAGGGAGAGTTTGCCGATCCGCTTGAAAAAAACGGGATACCCTGTGAAACGTTCTGTCTTTACAATTCGCTGATAGGGATGATGTATCAGAATGGAGAGGAGCAGGAAACGCTGTACCGGAGTGAACTGGCAGATTATGAGGAACAAATCCAGAAAGCCATCCTCAAAGAAAGGCATGTGGAAGAAGAACCGAGGGGACTTATGCATTATTTTGACGGGAACAGACAGGTGGCTGCAAAAGTGATTAGTGCATTCCCCAAAGTGCAGAACATCAGGGGAGAACTGTTCGGAGTTCTGGAATGCAGTATCTGCCAGCCGCTGACACAAAATGAAATCTATGAACTGAAAAATTACTGGGACGGACAGATGAGTGACGGCTGGGGAGAAGGCTTTGAACAAAGACCAATCTATACGCAGGAGGGAGAACTGTATGTCAGTTTCTGGACACAGGAAAGACACTGGGGCGTCATGACAGAGGAAGAACTGGACAGAATCTGGAATCATGGCATGACGCAGACCCTGTAAAAAAATAATATTCTGCTGGATATGTGCTGGTGTATGTAGTATTGTGTGTCCCAAAGAAACCAAGGAGGCAAACAGATGAAATTGGATGATACAGTCATGGTGCAGTTTTTTGGGGAGCTTATCGAATCATACCGCCAGCAGATCATGGATCAGGAAGAGGCAAGGGAACTTTCAAAGAAGGAAAAAAAGTTCCTGGCAGACTTAAGAAAAGAACTGGAGCTGTCAAACCCACAAGCGTACAGGATGGTGACAGAACTTTTTGGATGCATGTTAGACATCAGCCAGATAAAACAGGAACAGCTTTATATACAGGGAATAAAGGATGGAATACGAATCCGAAAACTGGTAAAAGAAATCGAGGAAGGTGAGGAATGTTAAGAAGGGAACAGATAGAACGGCTGAAGGAAAGATATCCTGCGGGTACCGTGGTCAGGCTGGGGCAGATGGAAGGGGAACACCAGATGCCGTCCGGCATGGAGGGAAAAGTAATTGATGTGGATGATATCGGACAAATTCATGTGGAATGGGAAAATGGAAGCACGCTGGCTCTGAATGTGGAAGAGGATGACTTTACTGTCGTACCGCAGAAGGAAACCCTGTCCGAAAAGAAATGCAGGGAGTTTTTAGGGAAAGTAAATGAGATATTAAAAGAAACAGATTTCTATCGGCTGAATGTGTCATGCAATGGAGGGGATACCGCCTATGCTGCCCAAAAGCTGCTTGCCATGCATCAGGCATTTGAAACCGTGTACGGGGAAGGATATGTGGATGAGGAGTATGGGATGGTGATGATGCCGGCGGTGGTCTGCGGAAGGGATTCCGGCATACGCACGCTGGCACTTGTCACGCTTGATCTGGAGTCTTCCGGGGAACACTTCGGAACGATTTTCATGACTCCGGGCGGCATGATGGAGCAGGGAAGCAGCTCTTTGAGTGAAAAACAGAAACAGGCACTGGCAGAGTATTATATCCCATATGACTACTGGTACACACCGCTTGTGGAAAGGGACCACCATGTGGATTTTACACAGATGCCGGAGGAGGTGGCAGACATCCGCAGGATGGTGGATGAACTGCTGGTGCAGGGGGAGGCTTTCCATATGAATGAACCAAAATAGGAGGAAAAAAATTTGAACAGCATCATAAGCTGGGTTGGCGGCAAGAAAGCACTGCGCGACCTGATCTATCTGCGCATGCCGAAAAACTATGACCGCTACATAGAAGTATTTGGCGGTGGCGGCTGGGTTTTATTCGGGAAACCGCCGGATAAATGCATGGAGGTTTACAATGATTTTAATTCAAATCTTGCAAACCTCTTTTATTGTGTCAAGGAAAGGCCAATGGCACTGCTTCGGGAACTGTCCTTCCTGCCGCTCAACTCCAGAGATGAATTTACAACACTGCGGAAATTTCTGACCATGGAAGAATTTAAGAGTGAACATCTTGCAGAAGAATTAGAGATTGCAACACACTTCTTGAAAGAACCAGAGGCGACAGAAATCCGTGACATTCTCATGGAGCGTGCCGCAGTAGGGGATGTAAAAAGGGCAGCGGCATTTTATAAGATCATCCGTTACAGCTATGGAAGCGGATGCACCTCTTATGGCTGCCAGCCTTTTGACATACGCAAAACTTTTACCATCATCTGGGAGGCAAACCGCAGGCTGAAGGATACCGTGATCGAGAATAAGGATTTTGAGGCACTCATCCGTCAATATGACAGACCGAATGCCTTTTTTTATTGCGATCCGCCGTATTTTGAAACCGAGGGACACTATGAGGTGGTGTTCCGTAAGGAAGATCATGTGAGGCTCAGGGATACCTTAAAAGGCATACAGGGAAAGTTCATGGTTTCCTATAACGACTGTGCCTATATCCGTGAGCTGTATCAGGACTTTCAGATTGAAGCGGTGACAAGGATCAATAACCTTGCACAGAGGTATGACAACGGAAGTGAGTTCCCGGAAGTGCTGATCGCCAACTATGACATGGAGGAAAGGAAAAAAAGCATGCCGATGCAGATGAACCTGTTTGAACTGTATGGGGAACAGAAAACGGTTCGGTGGAAGGGAAAGGAGACAGAGGAAGAGCCACAGGACACATAAAAAAAGAAAGAAGGAGGAAAACATGCTTCAGTTAGTAGAAATGGAAGGAAAGATGACGGAAAACGGGTGTATTGAGATTCCCGCAGTGGTGTTAGAGCAGGCTGGTATCTGTACCGGTGACACCGTGAAACTTGTGTATATGGCAGAGGACGGGGAACTTAAGAACACGGCAAAGGAGTTCCTGCTTGCAAGGGCAGGACAGGATGTGGCAGAGGAACTGGCAAAGGAGGAAAACATTGCGTTCCAGATACCGGAAGAATTATTAAGGGATGCCGGAATCCCGATGGACGCAGACCTTGACATTGTGTGTCAGGAAGGACGCATTATCATCCTGCCGTCAGAACTTGTGCAGGGGACGGAAGTGCCGGAGGAACTGCTTGCCATCTGCAGGGAGCTTGGCATCACGGAGGATAAGGTAAACATCATCTTGCGGACCACAGAGGAGGGAACGGATGAAAAAACCGGTGTATAAGCTGTTAGACGAAAAAGGACGCATCCTGATCCCGAAAGAATTCCGCCAGATGGCAGAGCTTGAGAGCGGGGATATCGTAAAGCTGTCCGTGAGCAGTGGAAAAATCATGGTATCCAAAGTAGATATCGTGGAGATGGGGAGTCAGGACCCGCAGGCAGTGGAAGCCTATGTAAATGCGGCGGTAAAACATATGAGTCCGGCAAAACAGGTGGCACTTGCGGCAAGGATTCTGAAATTCGCACAGCAGGAGGGAGGTACGGATTGTTAAGGAATAAGTACAGGGCATTTGAAATCAGGGACGATCAGGTCAGCCAGACGCTGGTGGACGGGAATCTCTGCTCCATTGCAGAATTTATCCGGCATTGCGATGAGGGAAGCATCATCACCCTGCACACCATGGAGGGCGAGCCGTTTTTGATCGGACTCTCCAAGATGTTTGTATTCTGCGGGGACAAGGCATTCTTAGACAGGCAGTTGATCCCTTACCTGCGCAGCATGGGTGGGGAAAGCGTATGAAAAGGATTTATGTTCAGAACGGGATCGTATTTTTTTATGGGAATCCGGCTGGCTATCTGGGAGACGGGAAAGCAGTCATTGACTGCATGTTCCAGAAAGAGGAGCTGGTTTCATTTGTGAAGGAACAGTTTTTGGTGGAACCCGTATTCCGGGAGGGTGTGTATGACCGGCTGTCGGAGGGAGGTGGTGTCAAAGAGACAGCGGAGGTCAGCATTGGGGAAGGGAGGAGGCTTAGAATCTATCAACTGGGACAGGACAGTCCGATCATGATGCGGTTTATCAGTCTGGCAGAGAGAAAAAAGAGAGGGTATGACAGGCCGCGTAGGGAGGAATATGTCAGAGTCTATGAGGGGGAGATAGAAAACTATAGTCTGGAGGAAGTCTGGGAAAAATACGGACGAAGAGTACCGGAAGGGTTTCAGGGACATGCATTGTCCATTTCGGATGTGATCGAGTTTGCGGATGGGGAAAACAGCCGCTTTTTCTACATCGAACCATCCGGGTATGAGGAAATCAGATTTTAACAAGGAGGAGCATTATGCCAAAGGCAAAAACTGCCCAGAGCCGGGCAGAAACCACAGAACAGCAGGCACCATCCGGAGCAGGGAACAAAGAAAACTCCCCACTCCAGTTTGATGTGCGCATCCAGTCCATCCGGCCGGGGGAAAGCATCAAGGGAACAGCATCCGTAAACATCAACGGGGCATTTGCAATCCGGGGTGTCAAGATTATTGAGGGAAGCAATGGACTGTTTGTTTCCATGCCAAGCTATAAGGCTGGGAATGAGTACAAGGACATCTGTTTTCCTATCACGCAGGAATGCAGAAAACAGCTCCATGAAGCAGTCATCGGAGCTTATGAGCAGGCAATTTCGCAGGGGCAGGATACGGTAGCAAAGCATCATGGGATGCAGGCACCGGAAGGACAGCCGATGGAGATGGCAGGAATGTAACCGGATAAAACCAGAGAACATAGAGCGGACCGCACAGAAATGGTTCAGCAGATCATTAGAAAAAATTGGAGGAAAAAAATATGAGAAATATGATGAAAAAAGCAGCACAGAATGTAAAGGCAGTTGCCGTGAGAGCAGGAATGTTAATGAAGGATACCAAGGGCGAGAACTACGTGGATACGGCGGTCAAAATCCTGATCGCAGTCGTTCTCGGCGCACTGCTCTTGGCAGGTCTTTATGCACTCTTCGGGGATGTGGTGATGCCTACCCTTACACAGAGGATTCAGGACATGTTCAACTACGCAGGATAAGGAACACCGGTCCAAAACAGGGAAACAGGAAAAATAACAGAAGGATATGGAGGAAAACAGATGCCTAGAAGAGCAAACACACAGACACAGCAGGAAGCAGTACAGGAAAATGCCGCAGTGCAGGCAAATGCAGGGGCAGACATGCAGATGGAGGCTACCATCACAAAAACACAGCCGGAAAAGGGTGTCCTTGCCCTTGCCGATGTAAAGATCGGGGATTTCATGACGATCCGAAATGTCAGAATCAAGGAAGATGACTACGGGCTGACCGTTGCCATGCCGAAAACAAAGACAGGGGCAAATGAACAGTACAAGGATGCGGTGTTCTTTGCCGACAGGGGAATCAAGGAAAAATTTGACCAGACGGTACAGAAAGCGTATGAAACTTTTATGCACCAGCAGACGGATCTGGACGAGGAATCGGAGGAGGCAGAGGAGCTGGAACAGGAAGAAGGCGGCATGAACATGGGAATGTAGCATGATCAGGCTGGCTTTCTTTTTTTCTGCTCTGTTTTTGGCGGCGGTCATGGATATGAGGACAAGGACCATCCCGGACTGTCTGGTCGTTCTGGTGGCACTTACCAGCATGCTGCCACCGGGACAGCCAAATCTTTTGGGAGTTTTTGCAGGACTTCCGCTGCTCCTTGCAGGCATTACCATAGGAGGAATCGGCGGAGGGGATGTGAAACTCATGGGGGTATGCGGCCTGGTTCTTGGAGCGAGCCAAGCGCTTACGGGACTGTTCCTTGCATTGTGCCTGCTGGTGCTGTGGCATGCGGCAGGGGGCATGGGCAGGAAAAAGAACAGAAAGAAACAAAAAGAGGAGAAGGAACAGGAACAGGCATACCCGCTTGTTCCGTTTCTTTTTGCAGGAATGCTGATTGGTATCTGGATAGGAGGTTAAAGAATTGAAAAAGAAATTATTACTGGCAGGGATTATGGCACTGCTTGCAGGAACTGTCGTGGCAGCAAGAAAGAAAAAATATACGGAGACATCGAGATAGGAGGAGAAGAGAATCATGAAACTGTTAAAAAACCGTACTGTTCTTGGGGTACTCTGCATTGTAGTGTCCCTGCTCATCTGTTTTGCAGTGACACCGCTTGTCAATGCCGGACTGTCCCAAAAGACCACAATCGTGCGTTTTGTAAAGGACGTTAAGGCAGGCGAAGAGATCAAAAAAGGAATGCTGCAGGAAGTCGAGGTGGGAGGTTACAACCTGCCCGAAAATGTGTTAAGGAGCATCACGGAGGCGGAAGGAAAATATCTGACCGCGGATGTTTATGCAGGGGATTATATCGTAGCAGAAAAAGTAGCGGACGAGCCGGCTGCAGAAAATAAATACCTTTACAACTTAAACGGGGAGAAACAGGCAATCTCCATCACCATCAGTTCTTTTGCGGAAGGACTCTCCGGCAAATTAAAGAGCGGGGATATTGTGTCGGTCATCGCACCGGATTACCTGGGCAGCGGGGAGACTGTGATCCCGGCAGAATTAAAATATGTGGAGGTCATCGCAGTGACGGCAAAGTCCGGCTATGATGCCAATATACAGGAGCAGGAAGAGGAGAAGGAGCTTCCGTCCACCGTCACGGTGTTAGTCAGACCAGAGCAGAGCAGACTGCTGGCAAGGCTGGAAGCAGAGGGAGAAATCCACCTGTCACTGGTATACAGGGGAGACAGCCAGAAAGCCGCACAGTTCATTGAAGCACAGGATCTGGTGCTGGAGGAGCTTATGGAAGAAACCGCAGAGGAAGAAGAGGTATCTGTTGTAAAAAATGAGGTGCCGAGGACAGGCGGGGAAGCGGATGCAGTGACGGCAGAAGAAACCTCGGCAGACGAGAAAAATGATACGGATATGGAGGAATAGTGTTTGAATTTCATGAAAAATTCTTTGTTCCAGAGAAATTTGGAGCAGGAAAGGGAAGAAGAGATGCCGGAAGAGGGAGGCGTGCTTGCCGTGTGGGGCAGCCCTTCCTCCGGCAAGACGGTGGTGTCTGTGAAACTGGCAGAGCATCTGGCAAAGAAAAAGAGAAATGTCATTTTAATCCTTGCGGATATGATCACTCCGCCGCTGCCTTACTTATGCGCACCGTCAGACATTGAACAGGAAAGGTCGTTGGGGAGCATTCTTGCCGCCTCCCATGTGACGGAAAACCTTATCAAGAAGAACTGCATGTTCTACCGGAAGAATGACTATCTTTCCATGGTCGGGATGTTAAAGGGGGAGAATGTGTTCACCTATCCGCCCTATGAAAAAGAGCAGGCGGCAGAACTGCTCCAGCTTGCAGCACAGATCGCACCGTATGTCATCGTTGACTGCACCAGCAATATCGCATCGGATATCCTGTCGGCGGTCGCATTGATGGAGGCAGATACAGTGTTAAGGCTGGCAGGGTGTGACTTAAAATCCATCAGTTACTTATCCTCCCAGCTTCCACTGCTCTCAGACCACAAATGGGATGCCGACAAGCAGTTAAAGGCCGTGTCCAATATCAGACAGCAGGAGGCGAACAGCTACATGGAACAAATCCTTGGCAGTGTGTCGTTTCAGATTCCGCACAGCAGCGAGGTGGAAGCACAGTTTTTAGAAGGGGAGCTGCTTGGGGAACTCGGTCTGAAAGAGAGCCGGGCATTCCGCAGGGAGATAGAGAAAATCAGCAGGGAGGTATTCGGGGTATGAAAAACAACCAGAATCTGTTCTTTTCCCCGGAGGAAAAGGGAAGGGCATTTTCGGATGTCTTAAAAGAGGTGCAGGAGTATATCTCCAGCAAATATTCCACACTTATGGTGGAAGGCGGGAGCGAGGAGGTAAAACAGCAGGTCAAGCGGTACATTACAAAGTATATCTGCGACTACCGCATCACGGTAAAGGGAAAAACGCAGGAACAGTTGATCGATGACCTTTACACGGAAATGGCAGAGTTTTCCTTTCTCACCAAGTACATTTTTGGAACAGGGATAGAGGAAATCGATATCAATTCCTGGCGGGATATCGAGATACAGTACAATGACGGCAGGTGTGAAAAGCTGGAGGAACACTTCGAGTCCCCGGAGCATGCGGTCAATGTCATAAGGCGCATGCTCCATGTGTCGGGCATGGTGTTGGACAATGCCTCCCCTGCGGTGTTAGGACATCTGAGCAAGAATATCCGAATCGCCGTGTTAAAGACGCCGCTCGTGGATGAAGATGTGGGGATTGCAGCATCCATCCGTATTGTCAATCCGCAGAGCCTGAAAAAGGAAAACTTTGTGGATGGCGGCACCGCAACGGGGGAAATGCTGGACTTTCTGGCAGAGTGTCTGCGTTATGGCATCAGCATCTGTGTCGCAGGAGCCACCAGTTCCGGTAAGACCACACTTGCAGGCTGGCTGCTTACCACCATACCGGATGGAAAGCGTATCTTTACCATCGAAAACGGCAGCCGTGAGCTGGCACTCGTAAGGGAAAAGGATGGAAAAGTGACCAACAGTGTCATCCATACGCTGACCAGATACAGCGAAAATGAAAAGCAGAACATTGATCAGGACATGCTCCTTGATATGGCACTGCGTTTTAACCCGGAGATCATCTGTGTCGGGGAGATGCGTAGTTCGGAGGCGTACACGGCACAGGAATCGGCAAGAACCGGACACACGGTGCTTACCACGATCCACAGCAACAGTTGTGAATCCACTTACAGCCGAATGAGGACACTGTGCAAGAGAAAATATGACATGGATGACGAGGTGTTGATGGACCTTGTAACGGAGGCATTCCCTATCGTGGTGTTCACCAAGCAGCTTGAGAACCGCAAGAGGAAACTCATGGAAATCATGGAGTGTGAGATCACGGCAGACGGAAAGCGGAAGGTCAACCCGCTGTACCGCTATGAGATCACCGAAAACCGGATGGAAGGGGACCGCTTTATCATTAACGGCACGCATAAGAAGGTGTGCGGAATTTCCGAGAGCCTCAAAAAGAGATTTTTGGAAAACGGCATGCCAAAAGATGTGCTGGAAAGAATTGAAAAAGGAGGGGAGAAAGCATGCTGACATTACAGGTCATTGCCTGCATCGGGATCATTACAGGGGCATTCCTGCTGTTCCACATCCGGCTAAATGACTTTACGGGGAACATTTTCCACAGGCTTTTGGACGCACCGAAAGGAATCCGTGAGGAGATACTGGAGGAAACCAAGCGCAGGAAAAAATCCTATTTCCGAAGGGAAATCGAGGAAGTACAGGCAATTTTGAAAACAACGGACAGGGAGGAGCTGTTCCCGCTTTTATGCACGGCATCCCTCCTGATGCTTGCCGCAGGAGCAGCCATTGCCGTCATGATCGGAAATGTTTTTTTAATTCCGGTGCTGGCGTGCGGATTTTTATTTCTGCCGTTCTGGTACATCAGGCTGACCGCATCCCATTTCAAAAAGGATGTGTCATCGGAACTGGAAACCGCACTGTCCATTATTACAACGGCATACCTGCGAAGTGAGGACATCCTTACTTCGGTGGAGGAAAACCTCGAATATTTAAATCCGCCGGTCAAGACCGTGTTTGCAGATTTTGTGTCAAGAATCCGCCTCATAGATCCAGACCTTGAAGCAGCCTTGGAGGAGCTTAAGGGAAAGATTGAAAATGATGTGTTCATGGAGTGGGTGGATGCCTTAAAGTCCTGCCTGTATGCCAGGTCACGAAAGACAACGCTGACACCGATCGGGGCGAAACTGTCGGACATGCGCATCGTGAATGCAGAGCTGGAATATCTGGTATTTGAACCCAGAAAGGAATTTATCACAATGGTGGTGTTGGCAGTAGGGAATATCCCGCTGTTATATTTCCTGAACCAGTCCTGGTACGATACGCTCATGCATACCATCCCCGGGCAGATTATGCTGGCGGTTACCGGCGCAATTATTTTTGTTTCCACGGCATGCGTCATAAAACTGACAAAGCCGATTGAATACCGGACATAAGGGGGAGGGATAAATTGAAAATCGTACTGATAGTTGTATTCATCCTGACGGCATGCGGACTGTTCCTTCTGCTGTCGGGCATCTTAAAGCTGCCGACACTGCGGACCGGCAGGGCGATGATGCAGTCAGGGAAGAAAGAAAAGAAACTGCAGAAAACACTGGATGCGTTCTACATGGACGGGGCGGCATACTTAGGAAAATACATCGGAATGAATGCCTACAAAAAAAGCAGGATGCAGAATGTCCTTAATGCGGCAGGACTTAAGATGACACCGGAAACCTATATGGCGTATGCCTATCTGAAGGCAGGGAGCATTTTTCTCCTGATCCTTCCGGCACTGCATGTATTTCCGCTGCTTGCCATCATGCTCGTGCTTTTAGGAGTCATGGTCTACTATAAGGAGACAAGAAAAGCAGAAGAGCTGGTAAGGGAAAAAAGGGAGCAGATCGAGGGGGAACTGTACCGTTTTGTTTCCACCATCACACAGGAGCTGAAAAACAGCAGGGATGTACTTTCCATGCTGGAGCATTATAAGGAAAATGCCGGGGAGATGTTCCAGAAGGAACTGGACATTGTGTGTGCCGACATGCGCTCCAGCAGCTATGAGGCAGCACTCACCCGTTTCGAGGCAAGGCTCAATTCCCCGCAGCTCTCCGATGTGGTCCGCGGACTGATCGGTGTGTTAAGAGGAGATGACGGTGCAGTGTATTTCCAGATGCTCACACACGACTTCAAGCAGGCAGAACTGCAGAGGTTAAAGGCAAAGGCGGCAAAAATCCCGCCGAAAATCCGTGTCTTTTCTTTTGCCATGCTCTTATGTTTCCTTGCAACCTATTTTGCCATCATCGGCTATGAGATCATAAAGTCCATGGGAACACTGTTCTGATAAAAGCGCAGGAAGGAGAAAAAATGAAGCAGATCTATAAAATCATGAGGGACAAAAAGGGGGAGGGATATATCGATGCGGCAGTCGTTGTATTCTGCGTGATGTTTGTCATTGCCCTTGGCGTCAGGATATTCCCGGTTTTTATCACGAAGATACAGCTAGACAACTTTGCAGACGAGCTGGTGCGGGAGGCAGAGATCAGCGGCAGGGTTGGAAGTGAGACAACCGCAAGGCAGAGAACCTTGGAGGAAAAAACAGGGATACATCCAGCCGTAAGCTGGTCTGGGACCGGAAAAATCCAGTTGAATGAAGAGGTGACGGTAACACTGACGTTACAGAAAGACCTCGGACTTTTTGGAAAGTTAAGGTCGTTCCCGGTAACCATAAGGGCGAGGGCATCGGGAAAGAGTGAGGTGTATTGGAAATGAGAAAATGCTATCAGAGTTTCAAAAGACTTCTGACAGGGCAGGAGGGAAGCATGGTTCCGGTTGCTGTAGCTGCAGCGATAGCCATGCTTTTTATTATCCTTGGTGTTTCAGAATACATGCGCCTTGTCATCACGGCAGCCGGAATCAAAGATGCCATGGAATCTGCCGTAGTTTCCGTGGTAAACGACAATTACAATGAAGTTTATCATGGTGTCAGGGAAGGATATGCTGCAGGATATGAGCCGGACGATACGGGATTTGCGGCATCCGTGGACCATGGGGATATCTATGGCAGGATGTGTTTTCTGCTTGGTCTGGAAGAGGATGGGAACAGTTATGTCCGCTATAACAACAGTGGTGAACTGGAGTACAGGCTCAAAAATCTTTCTGTGGACATCCACAACACGGCACTGGCATCGCCGGGAGGAACTTATTATGCGGATGCAGAGGTCACGATGGAAGTGCCTGTGCGTTTCGCAGGAAAAATCTTGTCGAATATGTCGGTCAGGTTGAAGGTGAGGGCAGCCTACAGGGAGAAATTTTAGTAACATGTTACAGATATCGTAAGACTTATTACATTTCCATAGACTTTCCAGACGTTCTATGGTAGCGTGTGAACTACGAAAATCAATCAAAAAAGCATAAGGAGGGAATGCCATGAAAGATAAGACAAAAAAGTGGCTGGCAGTCGCAGGACTTCTAGCAGTATGTGCGGTGCTTGTGTTTGGAATCAGCAGGGCGCTCTACCATGAGCCGGACAGGGAGGCACAGGTCGTGGAGAGAGAATCGGAGGAGACAGAACTTTTTGTGGAGACAGAAACACCGGAACCGGCTCCGGCAGAAAGCACAGAAGCAGAGACGGAAGAGCCGCTTGTGATCGAGACGGAGACAGGAACTTCCGTAAATGACAGGGAGCAGGAAATTCAGGAAACCCCGGAGAAAACGGAAGCGGAAAAGCCGAGTGAGCCGCCTGCACTGTCTGAGGGAACCGCCACGGACCAGCCGGATACACCGCCGTCCTACGAGGAGGAAAAACAGGAGGAACCGGATCCGGCAGAGAACCAGACACCAAAGACAGGTGATACCAAAGACGGCATGGTATATGTGGAAGGCTTCGGATGGATTACCGATGAAGGGGAAGGCTCAGGCACCTACGCAGATGACATGTATGAAAATGGCAATAAAATCGGAATCATGGACTAAGTTGGTGACAAGAAATGTTGTTTGATATAAACTGATAACAAGCGGACAAGGAGGCTCTTGGATTATGTACAAACAACGTATATCATATGCAGATTATGTGGAAGAGGTAGAAAGATTATATAAAATTGAAAGAAGAGAGATTTATTTTGGTTTTGTAATCCGAGATTTTATACAATCGATCCTTACAGAAAGTGAACAATTGGTAGCAGTTTGGGATAACAAAGGATACAAGGATGATACCAAAAATCCACTTCATAAGCGTAAAAATTATGCGGATTCACATAGCTTGCAGGATTTTATTATCGTTCCGGAACAATATAGCTATACGAATACTACAAAACCATATGTTTCAATTGAGCTGAAAAAACCCAATTTGGAAAATTATCAAGGGTTAGAATTGGGAAAAAACAAAAAACAGATAGAAGCAGAGTTTGAATATTGTGATTTTATTATTTTGACAGACTGTGTTACATGGATGTTCCTAAAAAAAGATGAACCTGTAAAAGATGAAAAAGTTGTTTGTCTGATACAGGAGGGAAAATGGTTACAAATGGAACAAAGGGATTCCAATAACGAGCGTATGGGGAACATTCATATGAAGGAACCAGAGCAATGGGATGATTTGGTTAATACGATTAGAACATTTGTAGCAGAAGCCAAAAAACAGAGAAAAGAATAATGTGTTAGTGAAAAGCAGATTCGTAAAAACGGTCTGCTTTTTTTGTGAGGAAAAAGAGATGAAGTTATTAAAACAAGTAGTATTGCTTCTTGCAATTATGCTTGCCATGGCAATGCCGGTATCGGTTTATGCAGCCGGGGAAGGGAACATCGACAATGGCGGTGGAGGTATGGGAGCAGGAACGGGAACTAATTTTTGGAGCAGCCACGATGAGGGTGTGCGCGTAACGGTAATCAGAGCCAGTGATGGTGCAGTTGCATCAGCATCCATTGACCTTACCAACAAGCATCCGACTGATATCCGGGTGCATTTTGGAAAAGTAAGCAAGACTTCCTACAGGAATGGCGCAGGACTTTCTGCAAGGATGGGAGGCTATACATTTTATAATCCAGCACAGTCCCTGCCACAGATTATCAGTACTTCAAGAGGAGGGGCAAACCTTGCAGCCATCAAACAGTACTTTACGGACGAGCAGGTGATCAGAGCCATTGCAGGATATGTCGGCATGGATTTCCAGACGCTGACAAACGGAGAGTACAAGCTGTTATTAGAGCCGATTGCATATGTGACGTTTGAGGGAGTCCGGACTGCGTTTACCGCCACGGAAGCGGCAAAATACAACCAGTTAAGGGGCGGCCTGTTGCGAAAGAAAATGCCATCCCTGTCCCATAAAAACCTGCCGCTTGCCATGTTTTTGGAAACATCGGATTTAGGATATCCGGCGTGGAGCGGCTCTAAGACAGAGAAAGCGAATGATGAGGATATCATCCGCGCATTAGGACTTGGCATCGTGCGGTTTAATGAGGTGGTCACACCGGAAGTCATCGAAGCGGACTATGAATACCGTGTGGATACGGATGTGCTAACGGCGGTCACGGTCCGTGGAGGACAGAGTGATCCGGACAACTCCGTCACCGTGACATTTTCTATTCTGGGAAGAAGCTACAAGGTTGAAAATGTGTATTACCCGGAGGACGGACAGCAGCTCGTGTGGGTAAAATGGCATACCCCGTCCACGGAACAGCACATCACGATTAGCGTGACCGCCAGAGGAGGCAGTGCATCCGTGAGCCGGGGAACCATCACGGCGAACATTGTGGATCTGGATGACAATCCACCGCCAAATCCTGTTGCAGATGACAGAAATGACAGCTACCGGAAAGAAAATGCAGTGATGCCTGTAAATCCAGAAAAGACACAGGCGGCATGGAGTGTCTGGAAAGCCAAGTGGAAGGAAAAATGGGTATGGCACAGTGACTGGAACTGGGAGTCAGAGGATCATTCGGCAAGCTGTGAGGCAGGATGCACACAGAGCCATGGATACTGGCAGGATGATGGCGAGTATGTGGATGAAGGCTGGTGGGAATTTGAAGAGAAACATTATTCGGCATCCCTGACCGCAGATATGCATCTGGTCACGGATGAGAAGGCACCGACCGCGGACGGCATGGTTACCAAAAGCGGGTATGGTGTGAATGTTTCCCTGAGTGCAAGGGCATCGAGCAGCCAGACATCCGCAACAACAGCACCGCAGACAGCAGTCAGTTACTTCCCGGAATTTTATTACGAAACCTACTGGCGGCTTTTAGAGAGAACCAGAAATGGATACAGTGCGGTCTTTGAATTTAAGAATAATGAGTATTCCACTTATTACCGGAGGACACATTTCACACCGGTCTGGATGCCGGACGGGGAGTACCGGGTATACACGTACCTGCTCGACTGCTGGACACCGGATGGAATGCTTTCCGTGAACCTGTCAAACGCTGTGCAGATATCTGGAAGCCTGTGGGATGACTGGCATATCGCACCGCAGAATGTGAGGTAGGAAACCGATGGGATATGAGAGAATCCAAAAGCCGGAAGGACTGCTGTACCATTACACCAGAAAAGAAAATCTGGAATCCATCTTAAGGGATGGAAGGATACGGAAATTTTGTGACCGGGAAACATGGTTCACGAAATCCCTTGCAGATACGCTGCGGCTTA
>OGFM01000883.1_pt1 | contig 21651 bp, 17 predicted proteins | sample 1570871 | NCBI WGS metagenome assembly OGFM01 (sample SAMEA2581957, study PRJEB24529) | metagenome | biome: Human gut stool | place: China | collected 2011
CAGGAAGGCAAACAGATTTTTGTAATGGGACATCCTGAATATGACCGTATGACACTGGATCAGGAGTATAAGCGGGATGTGAAAAAAGGCATTATGCCGACGTTACCGGTACACTATTATCCCGATGATGATCCGACACAAAGACCGGTATTGTCATGGAGAAGCCATGCCAATAATCTATATACGAATTGGCTCAACTATTACGTATACCAAAGCACACCGTATGAGTGGCACTAATTATAAGGGGAGGACATTCTATGACAGAAAACGAAATGTTACAGGCAATTTATTTGGATATGCAGGATATGAAAACGGATATACAGGATATGAAAACGGATATGCAGGATATAAAAACGGATATACGGGATTTAAAAAGCCGTGTATCCAGTATTGAAATGACCCTTGAGAATGAAACAAACCGCAATATCAGAATTATTGCGGAAGGTCATGCCGATTTGTCCAGAAAGCTGGACGAAGCATTGAAGGTAGAAAGTGAAAAGGAACTCCTTCTTGTTCGGACGAATATTATGGAAAATGATATCCGCAAGATTAAAGATAAATTAGAAATTGCTTAATCAGACTTTGGAGGTGCGTGCATTGAGCAGTCATAAACAGACTTGGATAAAACATCTGCTGTCAGAAAAACAGATGTCTGAAGCATTTGTAAACAGTGTATTTCTGGCATTGTCCGGAGGCTTTCAGGATGCGTATACATACAATACAAGAGATGAGGTTTTTTCAAATGCCCAGACGGGAAATGTTGTCCTGATGAGCCAGCATTTTATGCTGGGTGAATGGCAGAGAGGACTGCATTATCTGATACCGCTGCTCGCATTTGCCGGAGGCGTTTTCTTTGCAGACTGTGTACAGGGAAAGTTTAAATATGCCAACCGTCTTCATTGGAGGCAGGGGATATTATTGTTGGAGATCCTGATTTTATTTGGTGTCGGATTTATTCCGCAGGATTATAATATGCTTGCGACAACATTAGTGTCGTTCTCCTGTGCGATGCAGGTGCAGTCATTCCGCAAAGTTGGCGGATATTCTTATGCGAGTACGATGTGTATCGGAAACTTAAGAAGCGGCACGGCAGCGTTGTCAGCATACATGAGGGACAGACGCCCGGAGCAGATCCGGCAGGCGATGTATTATTTTGGGATTATCCTGTTTTTTGCAGTGGGAGCAGGAATCGGTGGAAATCTGTCTATGCGGCTTGGATTTAAGGCAATCTGGTTTTCAAGTGCTGTTCTGGCAGTCAGCTTTTTGTTAATGTTTATAGAAGAAAAGGAAAAATCATTATGTTAAACCAGTTTTCAAGAACGGAGTTATTATTGGGAAAAGAGGCGATGGAGAAACTCGGACATTCCAGAGTGGCTGTCTTTGGTGTCGGCGGCGTCGGAGGCTATGTCTGCGAAGCACTTGTGCGGAGTGGTGTGGGAGCGTTTGATCTGATCGATGATGACAAAGTATGTCTGACAAACTTAAACCGTCAGATCATTGCAACAAGAAAGACAGTGGGAAAGTATAAGGCAGAGGTGATGCGTGAACGCATCTTGGAAATCAATCCGGAAGCGGATGTACGGATCCACAAGTGCTTTTTCCTGCCGGAAAATGCGGATGATTTTCCATTTGACGAATATGATTATATTGTGGATGCGGTGGATACCGTAACTGCAAAAATCGAACTTGTCATGAAAGCGAAGGAAAAGGATATTCCAATCATCAGCAGTATGGGTGCGGGAAATAAGCTTGACGGAAGCCAGTTTAAGGTGGCAGATATTTATAAGACAAAAGTCTGCCCGCTTGCAAAAGTAATGCGCCGCGAACTGAAAAAGCGCGGAGTGAAGAAGTTGAAAGTTGTGTATTCCGAAGAAATCCCCACCAGACCAATCGAGGATATGTCCATCAGCTGCAGGACAAACTGTATCTGCCCGCCGGGAGCAGAGCATAAGTGTACAGAGCGACGTGATATTCCGGGAAGCGTGGCATTTGTTCCTTCAGTGGCAGGATTGATCATTGCCGGGGAAGTGGTAAAAGATCTGATACGGAAATAAGGTGTATCACACCAGCTGGATAAATATATAGACAAATAGAACCTATATAAGTTATAATGTTATGCAGTGCTGTAAAACAATATAATGAAAAACGAGGGAATGATATGTTTATAATTCAGTTTATCAGAGGTTTCTGTATGGCATTAGCAGACAGTGTTCCGGGTGTATCCGGAGGCACTATTGCATTTTTACTTGGATTTTATGATAAGTTTATCGATTCAATTGATGATCTGCTGACCGGAACAAAAGAGGAGAGAAAAGACGCATTTGTTTTCCTGATCAAACTTGGAATAGGATGGATCAGTGGATTTGTGATCGCAGTACTGATCCTGACAAGTGTATTTGAATCACATATTTATTATATAAGCTCCCTGTTTATCGGATTTATTATTTTTGCGATCCCAATCGTGATAAAAGAGGAGAAAAAATGTCTTGGAACCAATAAAAAGGCGATACCGTTTGTGCTGCTTGGTATTGCGGTTGTATGTGCCATCACATATTTTAATCCGGTTTCCGGTGGAAATGACGGAGTGAATCTGGATCATCTGACACCGGGGCTTGCGGTGTTTGTGTTTTTTGCAGGAGTGATCGCTATTTCAGCCATGGTGCTTCCCGGAATTTCCGGATCCACCCTGCTTTTGATCTTTGGATTATATCTTCCGATCATCACTGCGATCAAGGATATGCTGCATTTGGATTTCTCGAGCTTCTGGACGGTATTTCTTTTTGGCTGCGGTGTTTTAGTCGGCATTTTCAGTGTAGTAAAGCTGATCCGCAGGGCATTGGAAAAGTACAGGGCACAGACGATTTATCTGATCATCGGACTGATGCTCGGCTCCATCTTCGCTGTTGTTATGGGACCGACTACTCTGGATACTCCGCAGCCGGCTATGGGAATCCATGATTTTAGTATTCTTTTCTTTTTGATTGGCGGTGCAGTTATTTTAGGACTGCAGAAGATGAAGGATATTAAACAATAATCGGAGCAGAAGACGATGGTTTGAAAAAGACGCACAGGATAGTGCGGATAAGCATTGGATAAAACAGCATAATAGGGACAAAAGGAAACCGGCGCAAGTATTTGTGCCGGTTTCTGTATTGTCTTAAGAACGAAAGGAATTTTAATGGGAGAACAGGAAATGGGAAAGTTATTGGTGTACCTGAAAGATTATAAAAAAGAAAGCGTGTTAGGACCGCTTTTTAAATTGCTCGAAGCATCTTTTGAGCTGATCGTGCCTCTTGTTATGGCGGCGATCATCGATCATGGAGTAGCAGACGGAGATAAACCATACATTATGAAAATGTGTCTGGTACTTGTGCTGCTTGCAGTGATCGGATTGACGTGTTCTATCACGGCCCAGTATTTTGCAGCAAAGGCAGCGGTCGGTTTTTCCACAGGACTGCGCCACGCACTTTTTGAGCATATTCAGAAACTATCATTTTCGGAGATGGATACTGTGGGAACATCCACACTGATCACGAGAATGACAAGTGATATCAACCAGACGCAGAATGGTGTAAACCTTGTATTACGTTTGTTTCTGCGCTCGCCGTTTATCGTGTTCGGTGCAATGATCATGGCATTCACGATCGATGTGAAAGCTGCACTTGTCTTTGTTGTAACAATTCCGCTGTTATCGGTTGTGGTATTCGGAATTATGCTTGTGAGTATTCCATTGTATAAAAAAGTACAGTCTGCACTGGACAAGGTGCTTGGGATCACGAGAGAGAACCTGACCGGAAGCAGGGTGATCCGTGCTTTTAATAAAGAGGATGATGAGATCGCAGACTTTAATAATAGTAATGATGCACTGACAAAGATCCAGCTTTATGTAGGAAAAATTTCAGCGCTCATGAATCCGCTTACTTATGTGATCATAAATGGTGCGGTTGTTGTTTTAGTATGGACAGGAGCAATCCGTGTTAACAGTGGATATATCACACAGGGTGAAGTGGTAGCGCTGGTAAATTATATGTCCCAGATTTTAGTAGAACTTATAAAACTTGCTAACCTTATTATTAATATTAATAAATCTATTGCGTGTGGAAACCGCATTCAGGCGATTTTTGAATTACAGCCATCCATCACAGATCATGCGGTGACGCCTGTGGCAGAGGAAAAAACAGAACACAGTGGAGAGGTGCCGGAAGTGGTATTTTCCCATGTGGGCTTAACTTATGCCGGAGCTGGTGAGGAATCCCTGACAGACATTGATTTTACCGTGAAAAAGGGAGAGACGATCGGTATCATCGGTGGTACTGGTTCCGGAAAATCGTCGGTAGTCAATCTGATACCGCGTTTTTATGATGCGACAAAGGGAAGCGTGCAGATTGAGGGAAAAGATGTGCGTGAGTATTCTCTGGAAGAACTTCGTGGAAAAATCGGTATGGTACTCCAGAAAGCGGTTTTATTCAAGGGAACGATCCGCGAAAATATGTTATGGGGAAATGAGAATGCAACAGATGAGGCCATCATGCAGGCGTTAGAGGTTGCCCAGGCAAAAGAGTTTGTAGATAAAAAAGAAGGCGGACTTGATTTTGAGATCGAGCAGGGCGGTAAGAATCTTTCCGGAGGACAGCGGCAGCGAATGACGATTGCCCGTGCGGTTGTGAAGAAGCCGGATATCCTGATCTTAGATGACAGTGCTTCTGCACTGGATTTTGCGACAGATGCAAAACTTCGTATGGCAATCCGTGATATGGAGAACAAAGCAACCGTATTTATCGTATCGCAGAGAGCAGCATCCATTATGTATGCAGACAAGATTATTGTGTTAGATGATGGTCAGATTGTTGGAATGGGAACCCATGAGGAACTCTTAAAACAGTGCGAAGTATATCAGGAAATTTATTATTCCCAGTTTAAAAAGACCGAAGATGAGAAGGAGGGAAGATAAATGAAAAAGAGGATCAATAACCATCAGAGATCGACGATCAAAAAAGTGATGAATTATATCAGAAGATACTGGGGGTATCTTGGAATGTCCATTGTCCTTGCGGCAGTGACAGTTGCATTGACTTTATATCTGCCGGTATTGACCGGACGCGCAGTCGACCTGATCCTTGAAAAAGGAGTGGTGGATTTTGCAGGGATCCTTGCAATCCTGAAAAAGATGGCAGTCATTATCCTTCTGACTGCAGTTGCACAGTGGATCATGAACGCATGCAACAATAAGATCACTTATAACATTATCCGGGATATCCGGAAGGAAGCATTTGAAAAAATTGAAAAGCTTCCATTAAAATATATTGACGGACATTCCTACGGTGAGATCGTCAGCCGTGTCATTGCGGATGTAGACCAGTTTGCGGATGGTCTGTTGATGGGATTTACCCAGTTTTTCACCGGTATTGTAACGATTTTAGGTACATTGATCTTCATGCTCACGATCAGCGTGAAAATTACGGTGGCAGTCGTTGTGATCACACCGGTTTCGCTGCTTGTGGCAAGTTTTATCGCAAAGAAAACATTTTCCATGTTTAAATTACAGTCCGAGACGAGAGGAGAACAGACCGCATTTATCGAGGAAATGATCGGTAACCAGAAGGTTGTTCAGGCGTTTTCCCATGAGGATGAAGCGCTGGAAAAGTTTGACGAGATCAACGGCAGGTTACAGAAATGTTCTTTGAGAGCCATTTTCTTTTCCAGTATCACAAATCCTGCAACCCGGTTTGTCAACAGTCTGGTGTATGCAGTCGTTGGCGTGGTAGGAGCATTTACCGCAATTGCAGGAGGTATTTCAGTCGGGCAGCTTTCTGCGTTACTCAGTTACGCAAACCAGTATACAAAACCATTCAATGAGATTTCCGGTGTTGTGACAGAGTTACAGAATGCGCTGGCATGTGCAGCGAGGGTGTTTGAATTGATGGAGGAGCCTTCGGAAGTTCCGGATGCGCCGGATGCAGTGAACTTGGAGGAGGCAGACGGTCATGTGGTGTTAGAGCATGTATCTTTCTCTTATGTGCCGGAACAGAAACTGATCGAGGACTTTAACCTCTTCGTAAAACCGGGACAGAGAGTGGCGATTGTCGGTCCGACCGGATGTGGAAAAACGACACTGATCAATCTTTTGATGCGCTTTTATGATACAAACAGCGGAACGATCCGTGTGAGCGGAGTGCCAGTCAATGATATGACAAGAAAGAGTCTTCGAAATAATTATGGTATGGTATTGCAGGAAACATGGCTGCGCAGTGGAACAATTCGTGATAATATCGTGATGGGAAAACCGGATGCAACTGATGAGGAAGTGATCGCAGCGGCAAAAGCTTCCCATGCACACAGTTTCATCAAGCGTCTGCCGCATGGTTATGACACCGTAATGTCAGAGGACGGCGGTAATCTTTCCCAGGGACAGAAACAGTTGTTATGTATTACCCGTGTTATGCTCTGCCTGCCGCCAATGCTGATTCTGGATGAGGCAACTTCATCCATTGATACGCGGACCGAGATCAAGATCCAGAAAGCGTTTGCAAAAATGATGAAAGGACGTACCAGTTTTATTGTGGCTCATCGTTTGTCGACCATTCAGGAAGCGGATATTATCCTTGTGATGAAAGATGGCCATATTATTGAGCAGGGACGTCATGAAGAATTGCTCGCCCAAAAGGGATTTTATGCAAATCTTTATGAGAGCCAGTTTGTAAATACATCCTCGCAGGCATAAGGATTTTGGAAAAATAAAAGTTATACTAATCCACATAATAAATGGTGCGTGAGCCGTCAATGCTCTCCATTGTGGAGGTTGTGATGAAATCTTTGACTGCTTCTTTATCTCTTGCGAGAAGGCAGTCAAAGATTTTTTTCGCACTGTAATATAATTCTTTGGTGCCATATTTTTGTCCGTAGCGGATCCAGAGGCTGCATACAAGATCGCGGAACGAGACAAAAAAGAGTGGGAGCAGAGTGTTGCCGCTGATGTAGGCAATCTCGTGGCTGAACTCAAAAATGAGAGAAGCCGTCTTTTCCGGGTCAGTACAGTTTTCCATCTGGTAGACATATTCCTGAAGCCCTAACAGTTCTTTATCTGATGCACGGTCAATCGCAAACTGGGAGGCTTCCACCATAAACATGATTCTTGCTTCCAGCACGGATTTTACTTCACGGTTTTTTAAAACGCCGCCATTGTAATTCATGATGGCAACGAGTGTGTCTAAAGAACCGTCTCTGTGATAGTCTGCTACAAAGGTTCCGATTCTTGGACGGACCACGAGGAAACCTTTCTTTTCCAGTTCCGCGATACCGGAGTTGATGACCGCACGGGACACTTTCATGGATTCCGCCAGTTCGCGTTCAGGTGGCAGTTTGGAGCCAATCTCAAGTTTGCCGGATAATATCATATTTTGCAGTTCATTTACAAAAAGTTCCTTCAGGGAAGGTGCATTCAGTTTTTTAAATTCCATAAAATCTCCTGTTCCTTCATGAATAAGTGTCTGTAAAACTCTCTTAGTAATATTGATTTTTTGTCAAGTATTCTATGTTTTAGGGAATTTCACAATTATTATTGAAGTTTGATATCTGAAATATTAAGTTTATCTCTGGATAGACCAGATACCACGAAACTATTTTATAAAAGATACAAATAAAAATCAATGATTCGACTTATTAAATTTTTGTGAAATTGACGATTCATTATCTGGCAGAGACAGAACCGGAAACTTGTATTTTAAGACAGATTCAGATATAATCAAAGGAAGCATGAAAAGAGTGGAGTGAATCATGAAGAAAAAGACCGTGACTTCTGAGACAGAAGAAATTACAATAGACAATAAAAAACAGAAAAGAAAGAGAGAAAAGAAAGCCTACCGGGAGATCCGGTGGGACAGGCTGGATAACACGGCACATCTTTTTCCTGTGATCGCAGGCGAGAATATGAGCAATGTCTACCGCATCAGTGTGACACTGACGGAGCTTGTACAGCCTGATATTTTGCAGCAGGCGTTAAACATCGTTCTTCCGAAGATGGATGGATTTAATTTAAGACTTCGCATGGGGGTATTCTGGTATTATTTTGAGGAGAATGGAAAGCCTGCACCGAAAGTACGTGAGGAGAGCAATTTTCCGTGCCGTTATATCCAGCAGAATCAAAACCACAGTTATATGTTCCGTGTGACTTATTATAAATACAGGATTAATCTGGAAGTGTTCCACGTGCTGACGGATGGAATGGGCGGCATTAATTTTTTGAAAGAGTTGACGTACCAGTATCTGCGTCTTGCGCACCCGGAACTGAAGGAGAAGGTGGGGGATTCCTTAAACAGTGGTACATCTTTAAACAGAGAGGACAGTTTCTTAAAAAATTATAAGAAGAGTTCTGCAAAAGGCTATCAGACAAAAAAGGCATATCTGTTAAAGGGAGAGCATCTGGGACCGGGAGAATTCGGCGTTATGCATGGGTATATGCAGATTCCGCAGTTGAAAGAGGTGTGTCACAGATACGGCTGCAGCATCAATGAATATTTGGTTTCCGTTTATATCTGGAGTGTGTATACGGAGTGTATGAAGGGAATGCCGTCCGCGAGTCCGATCCGCGTGGCAGTTCCGGTAAATCTGCGCCCATATTTTAATTCGATCACAACAAAGAATTTCTTTGTCATGGTGTCGGCAGAATTTCATCCGACAAAGGAAGTCTACACGTTTGCGGAAGTGCTGGAGATCGTGCGTGATAATCTGAGAAGCCAGATCAACAGGGAGCATCTGGAGAAATTGTTTTCCTATAATGTATCCAATGAGAAACTGCCTGCTGCGCGCGCAGTACCGCTTTTCTTAAAAAATATTGCAATGAAGCTTGTGTATACAAAGTCTGCACTCGCCAATACAACGACAATCACAAATATCGGAAATATCGGTGTGGATGAGGAATACCGCCCATATGTGGAGATGTTCCATGCATTTCTTGCAATGTCGAAGGGACAGCATTTGAAGGGAACGATCTGTTCTTATGGAAGTACGCTGGTGTTCTCATTCAGCTTTGATCTGAAAGATGTTTCCGTGCAGCGGGGATTTTTCCGCAAAATCGCAGCAGACGGAATTGAGGTAGAGTTAGATACAAATGGTGTAACTGCCGATTAAGAAAAATGGATCAGGATAGAAAAAAACAGGAAAGTAATGGTGTGAGATGAGCAGATGTAAACAATGTAATATAGAAGTGTTGGATGAGACGGAGCGCTGCCCGCTCTGTCACTCCGTATTAGAGCCTACGATAGAGGTGGAAAATATGTATCCCGATGTCAAGATCAAAACAAGACGGATGATGCTTTTGTCGCGGATTTATCTTTTCGTGGCGATCGTGGCAGAGGCGGTTTTAGTTGTAGTGAATCATTACGGTGATTTTGAGACGGCGTGGAGTCTTGTTACCGGTCTGATCTTTTTTTATGGATATCTAGTTGTCCGGTTTGCTATCCTTGGGAAAACCGGCTATATTGCCAAAACAATTGTTTTGACTTTAATTGCCATATTGATATTGATCGCAATCGATTTTGTGAATGGTTACCGGGGATGGTCGGTACGGTATGTGTTCCCGGCGGCAATCATTTTAGTCGATGCAGGAATTTTGATCTTGATGTGTGTGAACCGGAGGAACTGGCAGAGTTATATTATGTGGCAGATTTTTATGATTCTCTGTAGTTTTGTTCCGATCATTCTGTATCTGACCGGAATCATTTATGTCCCATATCTGGCACTTGCAGCGCTCGGAACATCTGTATTTTTGTTTCTCGGAACGCTGATCATCGGTGACAGAAGGGCAAGGGTGGAACTGAAGAGAAGATTCCATATCAGATAAGGAAACGACAGAAGTTTGAATAAGAGGGTTTATGATCAGAAAATTGACATTGAAAAAAGAAAGAGAACATGAGACAAACGAAGCGAGCATCGCAGGAAATGTCATGCGTGACCTGATCGCGCATGTGACAAACGATAACCTGATCGGCAGGAAAATCAAAAGCGGTGAACTGCGGAAAAAAATGGTCGAACCGCCGTGGAAATGCCCGGATATGTTCACCATGACCACTATCGAGATGGAGCACTTCACAATGGAGTGGCTTGAATTAAAGGAAAATCCAAATAAGCAGAAGGTAATCTTACAACTTCATGGCGGTGGGTATATCGGAGCGATGCGGAACGCATATCGTATGTTTGCAGGACTTTACAATGAAGTCAGCAAAGGGATGAGTGTGCTCACCATCGATTACCGTGTGGCACCGGAAAATCCATATCCGGCGGCATTGGAAGATGCAGTGAGTGCATATCAGTGGCTGCTCGACCAGGGCTGGTTTGCAGAGGATATCATTGTAGCAGGAGATTCCGCAGGCGGAGGGCTTGCGATGGCACTGTGCCATTATCTGAAAGATCATGGAATGCAGCTTCCATGTGGGATCGTTGCAATGTCTCCATGGACAGATCTTATGGCAAGCGGTGAATCTTATGATACCAATTATGAGAGGGATCCGTTGTTCGGAAATACGAGGGACAGCCTGATCTATAACAAAGACTATGTGGGTGACCATGATCCGATGGATGCCTATATTTCACCTTTGTATGGGGATTTCAGAGGATTTCCGCCAATGCTCATCCAGGTAGGTTCTTATGAGATGCTGTTAAGTGATTCGGTGAGCGTTGCCTCGAAAGCGAGACATCAGGGTGTGAAAGTAAGACTCAGTATTTATGATGGAATGTTCCACATTTTCCAGATGGCAGCAAAAATGCTGCCAGAATCCAGAAAAGCGTGGGCTGAGATTGGAAAATTTATTGATGTTTTGTCAAATGACTGACATCCATATAAACAGGAAGACCATTTTCATAGGTGACATTGGATTCACCCTGGATCAATGGAGTGAGGTAATCAATCAATTCCTGTGTAACATCATTGCCAGCGGCGTTGATCCATTCAGCAGGAACGGATCTGGCTTCGTTGGCAATATTTTTTATCTCGGCATATCCATATTCGATCGTATATGGATCGTTGGATACACGGTTCATGGTGACCATAGAAGCTGTTACGCCTTCCTCGGAGAGCGCAACGGCTTTTTTTCCTAATTCAACAGATTCCATAAGATCTGTTTTGGATGCTAAATGGGCTGCACACCGCTGTAATACATTCACTTCGATGGAGCGGACTTTTACACCTAATTTTTCTTTTACAAGGAATTCTAATGTTTTTCCGGCGCCACTCAGCTGGCTGTGGCCAAATGTATCGACAGACTTCTCAGAAGCGCTGATGTAATTGCCGGATGCATCGCGGATACCCTCTGATACGGCAATGATAACGTTATTGCGTTCAAACAGCATACGTTTTACATCTAACAGGAAGTCGTCCGTATCAAACGGAACTTCCGGAAGATAAATCAAATGTGGAGCGGAATTATATCCGTTTCTTGCAAGAGCAGCGGCAGCGGTCAGCCATCCTGCGTCACGTCCCATGATCTCAATGATCGTGACACTCTTGACTGCGTAAATAAAAGTGTCATGGGCAATCTCTAAAACAGAGGAAGCAATATATTTTGCAGCGGAACCAAAACCAGGAGTGTGGTCTGTCTCACACAGATCGTTGTCGATTGTTTTTGGAATGCCGATGATGCGGACATTGCTGCCGATTTTTCTGCCGTATTCAGATAATTTTAAAACGGTGTCCATAGAGTCGTTTCCGCCAATATAGAAGAAGGCGCCGACATTGTATAATTCAAACTGTTTGAAGATAAAAACATATGAGGAATCATCATCCAGATAATCCGGCAGTTTATGACGGCAGGAACCTAAATACATTGCCGGTGTTGTTTCCAGACGATCCAGATATGCCGGATTTTCATTCATAATTTCTGTCAGATTTAATAAATGATTGTTTAAGATGCCAAGGATTCCATTTACAGATCCATAGACAGTCTCATACTGATCAGATGCCATGACTCCACGGATCACACCTGCAAGGCTGGCGTTAATTGCAACTGTCGGGCCACCGGACTGTGCGACCATTACATTTTTTAAACTCATAGTTTACTCCTTAATAATTCATTAACTTTTGTTAAAAATAGTATCCATTTCTTTTTCTTTTGTTATAATGAAAAAGATAGATTTTTTTGTAAAAATCTTTTTGACTGCTATATAATAGCGGAAAATAACGTGTTTAGCAAGAGGTAGCAGGTGTGAAATGTGATTTATGTCCAAGAAAATGCCTTGTAGACCGGAAAAAGGGTGAAAAAGGAATCTGTGGGCAGACAGAAAATTTAAAAGTAGCGAGGGCGGCACTTCATTTCTGGGAGGAACCTTGCATTTCGGGAGATGCGGGATCTGGAGCGGTATTTTTTTCGGGGTGTCCGTTGCATTGTGTATTCTGTCAGAATGAGAATATCGCAAACGGAACGGTTGGAAAAGAAATCGCTCTAGAGCGGCTCGTGGATATTTTTCTTGAATTGCAGGAAAAAAGAGCCAATAATATCAATCTTGTAACACCGGGACATTTTGTGCCGCAGATCGTGAAGGCTCTGGATCAGGCACGAAGGGAAGGGCTTACGCTTCCGGTTGTATACAATACAAGCAGTTATGAGACGGTTGACACGATCAAAATGCTAGAGGGTTACGTTGATATTTATCTGCCGGATTTTAAATATATGAGCCCGGTTTTGAGTAAAAAGTATTCCCATGCTCCGGATTATGCAGAGGTTGCAAAGGCAGCGATCGCAGAGATGGTGCGGCAGACAGGAAAGGCTGTGTTTGTAAATGGAGATGAAGATAACCTTATTTTAAGAGGAACGATCGTAAGACATCTGACACTGCCCGGTTGTATGGCGGATTCCATGCAGATTTTAAAATATCTGCATGAAACTTACGGAGATATGATTTATATCAGTATCATGAACCAGTTTACCCCACTTTCCAATCTGGAAAAGTATCCGGAATTGAATCGCAGGATTACCGATGAGGAATATGAGACACTGGTGGATTATGCGATCGATATCGGGATAGAAAATGGTTTTATCCAGGAGGGGGACACAGCGGAAGAGAGTTTTATCCCGGCATTTGACTGTGAGGGCGTGTAACCTTGAAAATGAGAACCATATTTTCTGGTGGAAAAAATTTCCCAAAAAATAAGGAAAATTATATTTACATAATATGGGAAAATGCTATAATTAGTTCCGTATGATTACAAAGAAGGAATAGCAGCGAAATTACTGCAGACAGATTCCTTATCATAATAGAGTGAACTACAAAAATTTACTATAAGTAATTGGAAATGCAGACAAGGAGGAGACGAGAATGAATTTTCTGAATTTAATTCAGGGCGCAGCCGGAAAGGTAAAAGGGGTTGCGACTTTGCTTAGCGGACTGACAAAGACACAGGCGATCATAGCAGGTGTAGCTACTGTGACAGCAGTTGGCGGTGTCGGAACAGGAGGATATTTCTTATATGACCATTTTCATCAGCCGGAACCAATTGTGGCAGATGTTGTGATAAGTACAGAGGTGGCAGAACCGACGGAAGAAGTTGTGGCAGCCGAAGAAGTTGTCACGGAAGAGACAGAGGCGGCAGAACCGGAAACCGTTACATTGGTCGGAAGTTCTATTGAGAAGGATCTGAAGATCAAGATACAGGACGAGTCCTCGAAAAATGTAAAGGGACAGCCTTTTGAGATCACGATCAAGGCAGACAAGAAGAAGGCAAAATCAACTACATATTCAGATGATGATAAAGATGGTATTATTTACATTAAAAGTATTGATGCCGGAAAATATGATGTCTCTTTGAATGAGATTGATGGATATATTTCAAAAGAAAATTCTTACAAATTAACGGTTAAGGATAAGATTGAATACACCAAGGTAGATGTCAAAGACGAGATCAAATCCGCATCAGAAGTAGCACCGGCAGAGGATGCAGAGGTAGACAATGTTGAGGTGGAGGCTGTTATTCAGGATACAGTGGAAACAGTTGACAGCACCTGTACGCCATCCAAAGTCGGAGCAGGAGATGTGGATACTTCCAATTTCCCGAAAGCTTCTGTTGGTGGATCAACAAAAGTGGACATTGCACAGGCAGCAGTGACGGCTTCCGCAAAACGTGTGGGATACCATGCTACAGGAAATGAAGGAGAAACAGTTCCGTCAACTGCAACAAAGGAACCAAAGTCATCTGAAACGCAACAACCGTCAGAAGGTGGAGCTGATAAGGGTGACAATACAGGAAATCAGGGTGGAAACAGCCAAGGTGGAACAACAGGCGGAACTACTGGAAGCGGAGACAGTCAGGGTGGATCGTCTACAGGAGGTACAGAAGAACCAAAGCCAAATCCAGAACCAAGCACTTACGACATTACAATTACACATATTTTCTATAAGAGTGATGGAACGACAAAGGCAGATAAGGCTGACGAAAAAGAAACTGTAACAGTTGCAAAGGGTGCAAAAACAGTTACAACAAAAAAATCTTATAATGGCTATCAGGCATTACCTGGAACAACATTGGATATTGTTGAGGGTACAAAAGAATATAATATCAAATGGATTGCCACCGCAGCAGATACTGTTACCTACAAAGTAACCCATGAATTTTATCAGGCAGACCAGAAAACGAAGGCAGCAGACTCTAAGACCGAAGAAATTAAAGCAGCAGCAGATGCAGCACAGATTACAGCATCTTCCTATGAAGCAGAAGGCTATAAACTGATCAGTGGTTCAACTACAATCGCAGTGACAAAAGGTACTACAGCCTATACGTTAAACTGGGCAAAAGTAGCAGCTGCAACCGCAGCCAGCGCATCCGTCACAGCACCACAGACGGCAACTTTATATAACAGCACCATTAACAATGCAAATACAATTGCGCTTACAGCAACATTGACAGACGCAGGCAATATTATCACAAATATTACATGGGCTAGCAGCAACGAAAAAGTTGTAAAGGTATCCAATGGAGCGAAAACAGGATGTACACTGACAGCAGTTGGAAAAGGAAGCGCAACTGTAACAGGTACGATCACATACTTATCCAAACCGGGCGATACCAAGACAACCGCAAATGACAAGAAAATCACATGTACAGTTACCGTGAATGATTTTACCGGAAATACAGCAACACAGTTAAAGGATAAGTCAGGTAGATTACTTTACAAAGATTCCGAGTGTAAAAAACCAGCAACCGTGGCAGATTACAATGCAAACGGAACTTACTACACCGAGCCGGTTTACACCGGATGGCAGACCATTGATGGAAAAGTATATTACTATACCAGCAACCATCAGCGTGTAACAGGAAGTCAGGTGATCAGCGGTATCTCTTACAACTTCGGAAGTGATGGAGCATTACAGCAGGGTTCCGGAAAGAACGGTATTGATGTATCCAGCCATCAGGGAAATATCGACTGGGCATCTGTAAAGGCAGCAGGTATCAACTTTGCAATTATCCGTGTCGGTTACCGTGGATCACAGACAGGAGCATTGGTAGAGGATTCCTGCTTCAAGAAAAATATTCAGGGTGCAACTGCAAACGGCATTAACGTTGGTGTTTACTTCTTCACACAGGCTACAACTGAGGCAGAAGCTGTTGAGGAGGCAAGTATGGCATTGACCTTATGCTCCGGATACAATCTTTCTTACCCGATCTTTGTTGATACAGAGAACGGAAGCGGAGCAGCCCGTGCCAACGGATTAGATAAAGGCACCAGAACAGCATGCGTGGCTGCGTTCTGTAAGACCATTGCAAACGGTGGAAGAAAAGCAGGTGTTTACGCAAGCAAGAGCTGGTACAACAATAAAATTGATGCATCTGCATTCAGTAACTACTTTATCTGGGTTGCACAGTACAACACAACCTGCAATTACAAAGGAAAATATAACATGTGGCAGTACTCTTCTAAGGGAAGTGTTCCTGGAATCAAGGGAAATGTCGATGTAAATATTGCATATTAATTTATGGGTTTTAAAAGGACGACCGGTATCTGTTCAGATACCGGTTGTTTTGCACATAACAATCGATAAGGGGAACAGGTTTGCTATATTATAATAAGAAAGAGTATCCAAAACAGATATGGGTGTCGCAGATACCGGAGCGGGAAGTTTCTTTGTTAAGGGAAAATCTTGCCGAAATAAAACAAACTACATTTGTATTAATGAAAAAAGAGGAAGACTTTCATCAGCTGTCAGAGAAGCGGAGCAGAGATATCATTTTTCTATCTTCGAATCAGTCTCTTTTAGACCTTGCCAGAGATGTGGATGTCCCGGCGATTGCCTATCAGATGCCGGAAACGGATACATTTCTTCATGCCGATATGGTCGTTGAGGGGTTCGAGGAAGTCGATATGACGTTTTTACAGCGCGTGTATGAGAGACATTTCAATATCCCGTGGACGATTCTGGAGACGAAACGCTGTATTGTGAGAGAATTGGAGCTTTCTGATCTGGATGCCCTTTTTTCCATGTATGCAGAACCCGGAATGACCGACTATATGGAGGGGTTATATGAATATGAGGAAGAGCTGGAATATCAGAAAGCCTATATCGAAAATATGTATCGTTTTTATGGATATGGAATGTGGCTTGTTTTTGAGAAAAAAACGGGAACATTGATCGGCAGGGCTGGTGTGGAACATCGCGAAGAGTTAAATGGAGATATGGAATTGGGTTATGCGATCCGGACATCCTTTCAACATCAGGGTTATGCCTATGAAGTATGTCAGGCAATCATGCAATATGCAGGAGAGGAGCTGCAGGTACATCTCTTGCACTGTCTGATTCAAAAAGAAAATACTCTTTCTGAAAAACTTGCCATAAAATTAGGTTTTTCATATTGCGGTGACCGGGAAATAGACGGCGTCCTGATGTCAGATTATCAGATAGAATGGTGATGGAAGCCGGATGCAAAGTTTAAGCGTTGATTTTTGATAGAAAATAAAATATAATCATATATTATACACAAAAGCATAGATAAAGTGGGTGATCTACATGGCAGAACTTTCATCAGAAGAATTAGAGAAAATCGTAAAAGAAGAGGACAATAGTATCAAACCAATGAAGGAGTTTGAGAGTCCCGAAAAATTATATCAGGAATTGATCGCCAGTGTCCGTAAGTATCATCCATCTACGGATATCAGTCTGATAGAGAAGGCATACAACATTGCATACGAGGCACATAAGGGGCAGGTAAGAAAATCGGGAGAACCGTATATCATCCATCCATTGTGCGTTGCGATTATTTTAGCAGAGTTAGAGCTTGATAAGGAGACGATCGTAGCGGGACTTTTGCATGATGTGGTGGAAGATACCGTTATGACCGATGAGGAGATCAGGCAGGAGTTTGGTGCAGAGGTTGCACTGCTGGTAGATGGTGTCACAAAATTAGGGCAGTTGTCCTACGATGCGGATAAGGTGGAAGTTCAGGCGGAGAATTTAAGAAAAATGTTCCTTGCCATGGCAAAGGATATCCGTGTGATCCTGATCAAACTGGCAGACCGCCTGCATAATATGCGGACACTGAAATACATGACGCCGGAGAAACAGAAGGAAAAAGCGCGCGAGACAATGGATATCTATGCGCCGATCGCCCAGCGCCTTGGTATTTCCAAAATTAAGATCGAATTAGACGACCTTTCTTTAAAATATTTAGAGCCGGAAGCATACTATGATCTGGTTCATCAGATCGCCCAGAGAAAAAGCGTCAGGGATGATTATGTCCAGAGTCTTGTGGAAGAGGTAAAAAAACATATCCACGAAGCTGGAATTCCGGCGCAGATCGATGGGCGGGCAAAGCACTTTTTCAGTATTTATAAGAAAATGAAGAATCAGGATAAAACGCTGGATCAGATTTATGATCTGTTTGCGATCCGTATTATCGTGGATTCCGTAAAAGACTGTTATGCGGCACTTGGTGTCATCCATGAGATGTATAAACCGATTCCCGGTCGGTTCAAAGATTACATAGCCATGCCAAAACCGAACATGTATCAGTCACTTCACACGACATTGATCGGACCGACCGGACAGCCGTTCGAGATCCAGATCCGTACCTATGAGATGCACCGCACTGCTGAGTACGGTATCGCCGCTCACTGGAAATACAAAGAGGCAAGCAATAATGGCGGTGCTGCAGCACCAATGACCGTTACCGAGGAAGAGAAGTTAAGCTGGCTGAGACAGATTTTAGAGTGGCAGAGGGATATGTCCGATAACAAGGAGTTTATGAGCCTGTTAAAAAGTGATCTTGACCTGTTTTCGGATACGGTTTTCTGCTTCACACCGACAGGAGATGTAAAAAACCTGCCAAACGGTTCTACGCCAATTGATTTTGCGTACAGCATCCATTCGGCGGTCGGAAACAAAATGATCGGAGCCAAAGTCAATGGAAAGCTTGTTCCGATTGATTATGTGATCCAGAATGGTGACCGGATCGAGGTGTTGACTTCTCAGAATTCCAAGGGACCAAGCCGCGACTGGCTGAATATTGTAAAGAGCACGCAGGCAAAGAATAAGATCAATCAGTGGTTCCGAAGTGAGTTGAAGGAAGAAAATATCATAAGAGGAAAAGAGCTGCTTGCATCCTGTTGTAAATCAAAAGGGATCAACCTTTCCGATATCAACAGACCAGAGTATCAGGATAAAATCATGCGCAAGTATGGTTTTCACGACTGGAATTCCTGCCTTGCAACCGTTGGTCATGGCGGTTTAAAAGAAGGTCAGATCGTAAACCGTATGTACGAGGAATATAAGAAAGATCACCTTGCACGTATTACAGACGAGGAAGTTCTTGAGACGATCTCCGAAAATAAAGAAAAAGTCCCGGAGAAAAAATCAAAGAGCGGTATCATTGTAAAGGGACTTTATGACGTGGCAGTCCATTTTTCAAAATGCTGCAGTCCGGTTCCGGGGGACGAGATCGTAGGATTTGTGACAAGAGGACGCGGTGTTTCCATTCACCGGACGGATTGCATCAACATTATAAATCTTTCAGATATGGAGAGAGAACGTCTCATCGATGCGGAGTGGCAGCATGATGAAGAATCCGGCAATTCCGGTCTTTATCTGGCAGAGATCAAAGTATTCTGCAATAACCGTACCGGGCTTCTCGTTGATATCACAAGAGCCTTTACAGAGCGTGAGATTGATATCAATGCGATCCATTCCAAGACGAGTAAGCAGGGAATCGCAACCATTGATATTTCATTTAATACAAAAGGAAAAGCAGAGCTGACGAGCGTGATCGACAAGCTTCGTCAGATAGACAGTATTATTGATATTGAGAGAACCACCGGCTGATCTGGCTCAGGTGGTTTCTTTCATCTTTTTATGGAGGAAGAGAAATATGGCACCATTAAGTATACAGACATATGTAGTAGGTCCGGTACAGACCAATTGCTATTTTGCGATCAATGATGACACAAAAGAAGTACTGATCATTGATCCGGGTGCAAGTGCAAAACAGCTTGCAGAGAAAGTGAAAGAGCAGGGATTGAAACCTGTGGCAATTCTTCTGACACATGGACATTTTGACCATGCGACAGGGGCAGGGGAGCTGGCGCAGCTTTTGCATATAAAAATATACGCGCACGAAAAAGAAAAAGAGACACTGGAAAATCCGCAGTTGAATCTGAGCGGATGGCAGGGAAGCGAGCTTGTGTTCTATGCCGATGAATATTTAAAAGATGAGCAGGAAATAGATCTTGCAGGATTTCATATACGGGTATTTTTAACACCGGGACATACGGTGGGAGGCTGCTGCTATTATCTTCCATATCAGAACACGTTATTCAGCGGAGACAGTCTCTTCCAGACTTCTATTGGAAGGACTGATTTCCCGAAGGGAAGTGCATCCCAGCTGATCCATGCGATCCGGGAAAAACTAATGCCGCTTCCTGATGAGACCGCCGTGTATACAGGGCATGGAGATATGACAACGATCGGAACAGAGCGGATGTACAATCCCTATTTGTAGGAGGAAACGATGATATTAGCAAAATTAAACCAGCCGGAATTTGAGTATGACATACATTCGCTCATCAAAGCATTTTTCCCGGAGGAAAATGTGAGTGCAACGGCAGAAGATAAAAAATATGAGGAAGAGATCACCTTACAGTTTGCGGTGGAATATAAGCCACAGCAGATAAAAATTGAGTGGAAGGGAAAAAATCAGGAAAATCAAGGCCGAAGTTTTCCGGTAGATTTTTCAGACCGCACGGAAACGAAAAACGAATTGAAACAGAATTTTTATCAGATATTATCAGAGATCACGGGCAAAAAGCTTCCGTGGGGGACTCTGACAGGAATCCGGCCAACGAAAATCCCGATGAAATTTTTAGAGGAAGGAAAAACGGAGGCAGAGATCAGATCCTACATGCAAAAAACGTACTTTGCATCCGATGAGAAAATCGATCTTTCCATTGATATCGCAGAGCGTGAGCTCGAAATCTTAAAAAAGATCGATTACGAGAACGGCTACAGTCTTTATATCGGAATCCCATTCTGTCCGACAACCTGTCTGTATTGTTCGTTTACATCATACCCATTAGTGAGCTGGAGACAGAAAGTGGACAGCTATCTGGATGCTTTGGAAAAAGAACTGGATTATGTAGCAGTAAAATTTGGAAAAAAACATCTGAATTCCATCTACATTGGAGGGGGCACACCGACAACACTGGAGCCATATCAGCTTGACCGGCTGATTCGTAAGATCCGATGCAGCTTTGATCTGTCACACTGTCTGGAGTTTACAGTGGAAGCCGGACGTCCGGACAGCATCACAAGAGAAAAATTAGAAACGTTGAAAAAATGGGACATCACAAGAATTTCCATCAATCCGCAGACGATGAAGGATGAGACATTAAAAATCATCGGGCGCAGACATACCGTGGCACAGACCGTGGAGAGTTTTCAGCTTGCGAGAGAGCTTGGATTCGATGATATCAACATGGATCTTATCATGGGACTGCCGGAGGAAAGCCTTGAGGATGTCAGGGATACCTTAGAGCAGGTAAAAGCGTTAAAACCGGATAATCTTACCGTGCATTCACTTGCATTAAAGAGGGCGGCACGGCTTAACATGTTTAAGGAAGATTATAAAGATTACAAGATGGTCAACACCACAGAGCATATGAACCTCACCGCAGAATATGCAAAAGAGATGGGATTAGAACCATATTATCTGTATCGCCAGAAGAGCATGGCTGGCAATCTGGAAAATGTCGGTTATGCAAGTCCGGGGAAAGCAGGAATTTATAACATTCTGATCATGGAAGAGAAACAGACTATCGTGGCGTGTGGAGCGGGAGCTTCGACAAAACGTGTCTGGAATGAGCCAAATCCGGATGGCACTCATCGGATCGAAAGATGCGAGAATGTCAAGGATGTAGCGCAGTATATCGAGAGAATTGATGAGATGATTGAGCGGAAGCAGAAACTTTTTGCAGAAGAATAAAAGGGTTTTTCTTCCTGAAATAGTACATCAAAAAATTACCCAATAATACTGAATAACCTATGAGATGTATTGAAACAACCTAATAACTGTGCCTTAAAGGACGAATTCATTTTAGAAGATGAGTTCGTCCTTTTCTCATATATTCCAAAATGACGGTAGAACTGTTCACAAGTTTTATGGTATAATTTGAATACAAATTGAGC
>OGFM01000886.1_pt1 | contig 21615 bp, 18 predicted proteins | sample 1570871 | NCBI WGS metagenome assembly OGFM01 (sample SAMEA2581957, study PRJEB24529) | metagenome | biome: Human gut stool | place: China | collected 2011
CTCAATTGGCAGAGCGCGACCTTGCCAAGGTTGAGGTTGTGAGTTCGAACCTCATTGCCCGCTCCATTTAAAAGCCGCAAGTCGGAATTCCGACTTGCGGCTTTCCTTTTTCCGAAATCGGGCGATATTCTATGCGCCGAACACTCTCCTCACGCCCAGAAGCCCGCATAACGCGCAACTCGCGCGGCGGCACATTCAAAATGCCACGCCCCTGCCGCAAAAGACGCAAAACCGCCAAAACAGCTTGACCGCCCGCCGACTAGCGGCAGAATAGCTGCATAAAAATGACAACCCGCAACAAAAATATCCTGTATTTTCTCTACCCCGCAACATACGTTCCGCTGGCGCTGGCGGGCACGTTCTACGCGAAGGCGGATTTCTCCAACCCGCTCTACATTCTCTACGCGCTGCTTCCGCTTGCGGTCTCGGCGATAATTTCGGCGTGCGCAGCGGTTTCGTGCGAAAAATTTGCGGCAAAGAAATTCGCAAACAACTGCACGCTGGCGCGCTTCGCTGTGCTTTCGTTCGCGACGTACGTTGCGTGCCTTTGCGTTGCAAGCATCATAACGCTTGCTATCCGCGGCAGAACCGACCTTCCGCTTATCCTCGGCGCGTGGACGGTGCTGCTTACGATTTTCAGCGTCTACCTCTTTTGCTGGCTCTACGCGGTCTACCGCATTTTCTACAAAGACAACCCCGACTTCCTTTAACCCCCTCCCGAAAAAAGCAAAAAGCGCGGGCAGAAAAATCCGCGCTCTTTTTATAAATGCCGGCTAAACTACTCGATGCCGAGAGCCTTTTTGAGCGTCGGCAGGGAATTCTTGAACATCAGATAAAAACCGAGGTCGTTGGGGTGGCAGTTATCGACGGTGAGGTATGAGTAGTCCGCCCCGCTAAAAAGCGTTTTTCCGTCTACAAACCAGACTTTTTTGTCGCCCGCCTTGACGGCGTTTTCGTAGGTCGCGCGGACGACGGCGTCGCGCTCTGGCGTTGCGTGGGTAATCTTGCCCAAGATGATTATCGGGAGGTCGGGGCGCGCATTTCTGACCGCCTTGAAGAACGGCTCGTGGGTCTTTTTGAGGTGCTCGAAATTCGGCGCGTTGTAGTCGTAGTCCATGACGAACGCGGCGAGGTCTAGCGAGCCGATAAGCTCGGCAACTTTTATTTCGCCCTTTGCGTTGCCCGAAAAGCCGAGGTTAATCAGCGGAGCGTCAACCGCGCGGCAGAGCATTGCCGTGTACGCGTTCGACGTTCTTGAAGCGCACGCGCCCTGCGTAATCGACGAGCCGTAGAAAAGGACGGGCTTTTTTATTTTGTGCGGAGTGGGCGCTTCAAGCTTGGCGTCGGGCGCAAGCCCGATTTCGAGCGAATCGACGCCGTTGTAGAGCGGCATGTAGAGGGTGTAGTCGCGCATTTTTTTTGCGCCGCCCTTTACAAGTGGGACTTCGAGCGGCACGGGAATCGACTTCTTGTAATGCGCGGGATTCACCGTTTTGACATACTCGTTGCCGTCGCGGAAAAGGTCGAAGCCCGACGAACCCGTTTCGGGCATGTGCCCCATGCTCGCGTTCGGGTTGGAAATTTTCGCCCTCAGCGTGATGTACGGCGAATCAGTGCGGAAGCGCACGACGCCGCCCGACGTGTGTTTCGCCAAAGCCATTCGCGCCCCCCTGTTGATGTCTTCGGGCTTGATGTTATGCGGAAGCCTGTAAAGGGGTTTGCCCTTTTCGAACCACGGAAAGCCCTCCAAGACAAAAGGCGCGGAAAGCGCGTCGCGGTAGACGACATTCAGTCCGTCGCATTTCTCGACGGCGAAATTTTTATCGACGCTCGCGATGTCCTGCGCGAATGCGGACACCGACAGAGCCGAAACCAAAACCATTGCCGAAAATATTTTTAACATGCAATATTTTTAAAATTCGGCGTCCCTGCCGGCAAGAAAAAAAACGCCCGAACCGCAAACGGGTTTCGGGCGTTTTCCGCGCCGCCGAACACGCAATATATTGCAACGGCGGCGCAAACGGGCGGCACGCGCAACTATTTTTCGAACACTCTGTAGCCCAGCGACGGCACCGAAACGCCCTTGTGCGCAAAAGGCTTGTCGGAATAGTTTGAAACAATTTCCGTGCCGTCGGAATAGACGGTGGAATACACGCCGTCGGCAATCTGCTCGTGGCTTTCCATGAATTGGAGTTGCAGGCGGGCAAGCTTCTTGTATTCGTCGTACGCCTCCTTGATTTTCGACACGTCGTGGACAAGCTTTTCGTCGGTCTCGCAAGTAATGTCGTCGTTGCCCATCCAGTTGCCGCTGTCGCGGAACTTGGAGTGGAAGTAGAAGCTGGGGCGTCCGCCGAACTCCACGAACTTCAGCCGCGTCTTTGCGTCCTTGATTGAATGGTTGATTGTGTACGGGCCGGGATTGTACAACACTATGCCGTGGTAGACAATCTGCCAGACGGGAACCAAATCGTCCCAGTACGAATACAGCTTGTCGCGTCCGAGCGCGAACGAAACGTATAGAACGGAATCCACAACAGAAAAGCCGTGGTCGTAGCCGCCCTCCGACATCGAGCCGCCGAATGTCTTGTTGCAGTATTCGAAAATCTTGTTCATGTACGCCGACGCCTCTTCGGGGGTTGTGGGGTGCCTGGGGTCGAAGCATTCGCGGGCGGGAACGCATGTCGAAACGTCTATGTAGTGCATGCCCTTGAAGCCCAAGTCGGCGACTTTCGCGAGGTCGTGCTCGCCGAAGCGTTCGTAGGCGCGTTTCCAGCAGACGTCGTACATCTCGCCGCCGCTCCACGGAGTCGGATTCTTTTGCAGCGAGCCGTCGGGCTTCTTGATGATGTACTCTTCGCTCCACACGTCTGCGATTTCGTAGGCGTCGGTGCTGTTTGTGTGGCAGGTAATTTGGTAGCCGTCGGCAAGCGTGTTTTTGATAAGCTCGCGGAGCTTCGCCTCGCCTCCGAGCTTCGGCTCTACGGGGAACATCTGCGGATAGCGTCCGTCGTGCCCGCTCTTGTTCCAGCCCACGAGGCAGATTTCAGCCTTGTCCACGCCCTGACGCTTCAGCTCGCGCACGATGTCGCCTACCCTGTCGAATGTGACCACAACCTTCATTTCGGGCTCGTTTTCGAGGGTCTGGTGGATTACCTTCGGAGGCGCGGGCTTCCAGCCCTGACGCACCCTGATTTCGGGCGCATAAACGCAGTATTCGAGCGCGGGCCTTTCCTTGATTTTTTCGGACAGCGGCCTTACCGCGCCCGATTCAAGCTTGTATTTGCGGTAGGCGCGCGCCATGCCAGAATAGTTTGCGTCGCCGCCTTCAAGCTTAACGTAGTCAATGAGAACGTCGGCGTAGGGTTTGAGGTGCTTGAAGTCGAAGAAAACGGTCTGCGTGTACGAGTCTCCCTTTTTGACGTTCTTCGCCGAAAAGAAATACGACATTGACTTGACTATCGACGCGTACGCGCCCGCAGGGGTTTTCGAGCCTACAAACGCCATGTGCCCGCGCTTGATTTCCACCCTGCCGTCCTTGCGGTCGAGAAATTTTGTCATCGCGCCGTTCGGCAGAATGAAATAGCCGTCGTCGCCTACTTTCGCCCGCGCGAAGTCGGGCGTGAGTTCGAGCCGCTCGACGTCGGACGGAATTTCCGATGCCGCAATTTTGAGTCTGTATGTGTCGGGCGAAATCTTTTCGGGCTTGACCGTCTTGGTCTCCGATTTTCCGCCGCCGCGCACAAATGTTATATCGACGCTCTGCGCTGAAAGCGAAACCGCCGCCGAAAGCAAAAGAATAAGTGTGTTTATTTTCCTCATAAATTTGAAAAAGTAAAACGCTCTAACGTTAGAAACAAGCAAAAAAATCCGCCGCATTTCAAAAATTTGTTGAAAACCCGAACGCGCGGCGGAAAATCGCGGAATTTAAATGAAATTCGAAAAAACATATCCCGTAAGAGCCACCGAAATGTCGCCCGAATACAGGCTGAAAAAGTACTATGTCGGCATGTATTTTCAGGAGTGTTTTGCCGAATACGCCGCGTCGGTGGGGCTTGCCGCATTCGACACGGCGAAAATCGGGCGCACTTGGCTGACCTCCGACGCGCGGGTCGATTTCACGGGGCAAATGCCGTTCTGGCGCGAAGACGTGAAAATTTCGACATGGGTCGGGAAAATCACGCCCGCGCGGATTTTCGTGAGCGCGGTCGCCGAATGCGGCGGCGCGGAAATCGCCTGCGGGGAATCGGTGCACGTCATAGCCGACGCAAAAACCCACAAGCCAGAGCGCAGCGCGGGATTCGCCGAAAAATTCGGAATCGGCGGCGGCAGGGCTTTCCCCGCCGAAACATTCGGCAAGCCCAAAATCCCCGACGGCGCGTACGGAATTTTCGAAACATCGCAGGTCGTCAGGTTCGACGAGCTTGACTTCAACATGCACCTCAACAACGTAAGATACGTTCCGCGCGCGCTCGAAGCCTTGCCCGAAAATTTCCGCGCCGGACACAAACTGCTCTCCTACCGCATAAAATTTCTGCGCGAGGCGAAATTCGGCGACACCATTGTCTCGCGGGCTGTCCCCGCCGGGAACGAATGCCTGCACGTTCTCGCCAAAAGCTCCGACGGCGCGGAACTCTGCCGAATGAAAAGCGTTTGGGCGTAAAAATTTCCTTGCAAAAGGCTTTAACATCTATTCACTTACCGCCCTTACATTATGAAACATACCGAAGACATTATAGTCAAGCTGCTGCAAATCCGCGAGGCAAGAAAACTTGCGGAGTCGAATGTAATGTCCGACGAAGACACGGAAAAACTCCGCGACCTCATCGCGGCGAACCGCAGGCAGATTCCGTCGTTCGCGCTGTCGCATTTCGACAGGCTCGAATCGGACGGCAAAAGCGGTCTCGCGGAAGTCGTTGACGGCAAGTGCGCGGCTTGCGGCGCGGAAATATCGGCAGACGAGATTGAATATCTCGAAAAAAACAGAAATATCGGCGTTTGCGACAACTGCTTCGCCTTTATCTACATGCCCGACGAAAAATACAACGTCGCCGATTCCGTTAAAAAGCTCCTCACAAAATGAGTCATTCCAAATTCTCGTTCCGCCCCAAAGTGCTCGACTGCATGAAGGGCTATAACCGTTCCGTTTTCGCCGCCGACCTGTGCGCGGGTTTTAGCGTCGGAATCCTCGCCCTCCCGCTGGCAATGGCGTTCGGCATAGCAAGCGGCGTCACGCCCGAACAGGGCATCTACACGGCGATTGTCGCGGGCTTTATAATCTCGGTCTTCGGCGGCTCGAAAGTCCAAATCGGCGGCCCGACTGGCGCGTTCATCGTAATCGTGGCGGGAATCATCGGGCAGTACGGGTATGCGTCGCTTGCGGTGGCGACGCTCCTTGCGGGCGTCTTCCTCATCGTGATGGGCATTACGAAAATGGGCAACGCAATCCGCTACATTCCGCGCCCCGTCGTAGTGGGCTTCACAAACGGCATCGCAATCCTCATCATGTCCACGCAGGTGAAGGACTTTTTCGGGCTGCAAATCGACAAAGTGCCCGAAGACTTCATTCCCAAGTGCGTCGCAATCTGCAAGGCAATCGGCACGACGCACATTCCCACGCTTTTCATCGGGCTGCTCTCGATGCTCGTAATCGTCTACTGGCCGCTGTCGTGGCGCAAGCGCATTCCGGGACAAATCGGCGCGATTTTCGTCGGCACCTTCGCCGCGCTTGCGATGTCGAAGTTCGGCTGGGAAACGGAGACAATCTACACGCGCTTCGGCGACATTCCGAATTCGCTCCCCCAATTCAAATGGATTGACATAGATTTCGCCAACATCAAAAACCTGCTCATGCCCGCGTTCACCATCGCGCTCTTGGCGGCGATTGAATCGCTCCTTTCGGCGGTCGTTGCCGACGGCATGATTGACGACAAGCACGACTCAAATCAGGAGCTTATCGCGCAGGGCATGGCGAACATCGCAGCCCCCTTCTTCCTCGGCATTCCCGCAACGGGCGCGATTGCCCGAACCGCAACCAACATCAAAAACGGCGGGCGCACGCCGATTGCGGGCGTCGTGCACTGCGCGGTTCTGCTCTGCATACTCGTGTTCGCCGCGCCCTACGCGCAATACATTCCGCTTGCGACGCTCTCGGCGGTTCTTTTCGTCGTGGCGTTCAATATGGGCGACTGGTCGGCTTTCCCCGAAATGCGCCTGCTGCCGCGCTCCGACGACGTCGTATTCGTCTCGACGTTCCTGCTCACCGTGGTTTTCGGTCTGACGCTCGCAATCGAAGTCGGTATGATTCTTGCGGCAATGCTCTTTATTAGGAGAGTCTCGCAGACGACGCAGGTCATGCTCGTAGACAAAAAGCTCGAAACAGACCTCTCGAAATACTCGCTCGAAGGCAAGGACGTTCCCGAAGGCGTGATGATTTTCCGAATCTTCGGCGCGCTGATGTTCGGCGCGGCGGACAAGCTTGAAAGCATTTTGACATCGATGGGCGAACGCCCCAAAATCGCAATTTTGCGCATGCGCACGGTTCTCGCAATGGACGCAACCGCCCTCGACGTGCTCGACAGACTCTACGAAAAATTAAAGGCAAAAGACGTCGTCCTCATGATTACGGGTGCGCACTCCCAGCCCCTCCACATGATGCAAAAATCGGGCTTCCTCAACAAAATCGGCGAAGAATACGTCCTCGAAAATATCGACGCCGCCCTCGAAAAATCCCGCGAAATCCTTGGGCGCGAGCCGCGCCAGTCGACGGAACTTCGGTAGGCTGCAGCCTACACGGCGTCGGAGCTTCGCTCCTCATAGTGATTACACGCGGCAAGTATACTTGCCGCTTTTCTGAATCAGTTCGTATTGGCTTCGCCAATTACTCGTGTTGGGACTGCCGAACAGTAGAGAGAAACAGTTTAAAATAGACGCGCATTGCGCGAAAAAATAAAAAGCGGAAATCCTAAAACTCGGAATCTCCGCTTACTTTTTAACTAAACTTTTATCCCAACGCATTCTAAAAAACTTCGTGCGATAGCACTCACTTGTTAGGCGCGTCAAAATGCTTTCATAAGGGTGGCTTTCCTGTGCGCACAGGGCGCGTGGCGTACTTCCGTACGCGAGCGGTCTGGGCGTACAGGGAAACGCCCTTAGGGAAGTATTTTCACGCGCCGTCTAAGACAACATGCGCGACAGACACTCCTCGCGGGTTAGCTTGCCCTCGGAGAGGTCGCACAACGCCGTCATAATCGGCAGCTTCACGTGGTAGAGTTTGTCGAACATTCTGCAAATCTGGATTGTCTCCAAGCCCGCGCAAACCCTGCCGTTGAGCTTTGCCTTCGCCGCCTCCGCGTCAAGCCCGCGCCCAAGCTGTTCGCCCGTTCTGCGGTTGCGCGAATCGGGGCTCATGCAGGTCGTCAAAACGTCGCCCAAAATGGCGGATTCTTTTACAAAAGAGTCGCTCCATGCGCCGAGGGACGCCGCCGCCCTGTAAATTTCCTGAAAGCCGCGCGCCATGACAATCGCCTTTGTGTTTGCGCCAAGCTCCATGCCGTCGCAGAAGCCCGCCGCGAGCGCGACTATGTTTTTGAGAGCCGCCCCGATTTCGACGCCCACGACGTCGTCGGTAGGGCGCACGCGGAAGTTCGGCGTGCAGAAAGCCCCGGAGGCGCGGACCGAATCGGCGTGCGAGTCGAGCGCGATTACAGCCTCCGCGTATTTGTCGAGGGCAACTTCGAAGGCGATGTTCGGACCCATTATCGAGCCGCAGGACGACGCCTGCGGAATCGACTCGCGCAGAATCGCCGACGGCCTGCGCCACGTTCCGATTTCGATGCCTTTGCCCGCATTGAGCATGATTGAGCCGTTCGGAATGTATTTTGCGAAATCGCGCGCGGTCGAGGCAAGGTACTGAATGGGCATTACCCACACGACCATTTCCGCGCCGTCGAGCACTTTCGCGGGGTCGTTGGAAAATTCGACGTTTTCGGGAATTTTGATGTCGGGCAAAAAGAGCGAGTTTTCGCGCTTTGCCGCCACCGATTCCGCGACCTCTTTTTCGCGCGCCCAAACGGAGACGTTCGGGACGTTTTTCGAAAGGATAATCGAGAGCGCGCTGCCCCATGCGCCCGCGCCCACCACTGCTACTTTTTTGAATTGTACCATTTTAAAAACCGATTTTTTCGACAAGCTCTCCCCCGCCGTTGCGCAGCTGCCACGCCACCGCGCCGACGAACGCCGCCGAAAGCACCGCGACGTACAGGAATGCGAGCGCGATGTTTGCCGCCCCCGCTTTCGGGTTCTTGATTTTTTCAAACATGCGTGGTAGGCTACCACAAAACGCAAACGATTGCAAGAAAACAAAACCGCGCCCCCGCGAATGGACTTGACCTTTTGGGACGGCGAAAGGAAAATTACGCGCATGGGAAAAATTATATTTACGGCAATTTTGTCCGCGGCGGCAACGCTCTTTGCGGACGGAGGAAAACAGGCAAGCGAGGCAATCGAATGGCGCGATATGTCGAAAATCGGGCTTGAAGGCAAGGCGTGGAGCGACACCGAATACCCCTACGGACGCCTGCCGCTGAGGGCGAAAGAAAAGACCACAAAGGCGGTCTGGAACAACTCGCACTCGTCCACGGGCATGTGCATAAACTTCGAGACGGACTCGCCGAAAATCTTGGTAAAGCGCGAATTTTTGTCGAAACAGCTCGGCGAATACAACTTCAACGTGTGCGCGTTTTCGGGCTTCGACCTCTACACGAAAGACGCCGGCGGCAAGTTCCGCATGCTCGCAACAACCCCGCACAACTCCTCGGAGAAATCGGAATACAGGCTCACGCAGACCGACGGCAAAAAGCGCGTGTACAGGCTCTATCTGCCGCTCAGGAACACGCTTTTGAGCGCGCAGCTCGGCGTCGAAAAAGGCTCGTATTTCAGGGCTATACCCGCGAGGGAAAAGCCCGTGGTATTTTACGGGTCGTCAATCGTGCACGGGGCGTTCGCCTCGCACGCGGGGCTTTCGCACCCGTCGCTAATCGGGCGCAGGCTCGACGTGCCGATTGTAAACTTGGGCTTTTCGGGAGCGGCGAAAATGGAGCCTGAAATCGCCGACCTCCTCGCGGAAATCGACGCCTCGGCGTACGTCATAGACGCGCAGCCGAACATGGGCGCGAAGCTCGTTTCGGAGCGTTGCGAAAAGTTCCTGCGCCGCCTGCGCAAGCTCCGCCCCGACACTCCGATTTTGCTTGCCGAGCGCGTTGAGCACAACCGCGCGTGGCTGATTCCGCAGGAGGGAAACTACGTCAAGCAGATGTGGAAAATACAGCGCGGCATCTACGACAGGCTCGTCGCCGAGGGCGAAAAGCGCATGCTCTACATGGAGGGCGAAAACCTTTACGGCGCGGACGGCGAAGGCTCTATTGACGGAATCCACCCGAACGACCTCGGCATTATGAACATCGCAAACAGAATGACGCCGATTCTCCAAAAGCTCTTGGAAATGAAGTAGGGAAAATTTACGCGAAAGCAAAACGCGCCCGCGCGGGAAAATCCGTCGGGCGCGTTTTTTTTGCGCGGGCGGCGGCTCAGAAGAACATCTGGATTTGCACAATCACGGCGTCCGACACAGAGCGGGCGTTTCCGCCGAGCGGCTTGTCGAAAAATTCGAAACGCTCCCAGCCGAGCGAGTACTTCAAATACTTGCCGTTGACATACCAGTTTATGCCCGCGTAATAGGCGCAGGCGCGGTCGTACAAGCCCTCCGAATCCATGCCGTAAACGACGTCCTTGCCGCGCACGCCGCGCCCGTCGGTATCCAGATAAGTGTAGCGCAAAACAGGCTCGAACTCGCCGATTCCGTCGAATTTCAGCAGTTTGTACGAGCCCATAACGTACACGCCCCACGGCACTGCGGTAGGCGATTTCGACGTATAGTAGGGTCTGTCGGACGAGCGCGACGCGCCGTATTTTACGCTTGCGAGCATGAATTCGGATTGCAGTTCGAAGTCGCCGCAGTCGAACAGCAGGTAGGTGTTGACGCCGAAAGTGTCGCCGAAGCCCGACATGGGCGCAGGAAGCGGCGCGGACTCTTCGACGGCGGAAACGATTTTATCGGCGTACCCGAAATTGGAGACGAAGCGCAGAGACCAATCTTCGCGCTTGGTTTCGTAGCCTGCGCCGAGCCAGCAGGAAATGCCGTTGTCGTAGCGGTAGTTGTAGTCGCGCGGCTTCGAATTGGTCAAGCCGAGCGAGTACACAAAGCCGTTCAAGCCGGGAATATCGCCGTTCCAGCGCAGCCCCAAATGCTTGCCCGCAAAGCCGAGAGCCGAGCCGTAGGCGGTTTTTATGTAGCCGTCGTAGCCGCTGTCGCCGCCGCCGAAGTAGGGGCAGAGAATGGAGCGGTCGATGCCCTTGATAATCGACGCGCTGTCTATGTCCTCCACGACGAAGTTCACGGCGGAAAATCCGAACTTGAATTTTCCCGAAATTATGTCGCCGTCGAATTCCGCCGCCCAGTAGAGAGTGTCGAAGGGGCACGCGCTCGGCATTGTCATGCACGCCATCAGCTCGGAATTTTCGGAGGTGTCGATTTTCATTACCGTGCTGAACCTGCGGATATTGAAGCGCGACTCGCCCGCAAGCCCCACGACATCGTGCCCGACGTACGAGTAGCGCATGTGGAGAAACCCGTACAGGCGCATGCCCGCAACGGAATCGGGAACGTCCAAAATAACTTCCGCCTGCTCCTTTTTTATTTCGAAAGCCTCGTCCTCGGTGATGAAGTCCTTTGCGACAAGCGCGTCGAGCAAAGCCGCGTCGCCGACTGCCCCCGCCGCAAACGCGGCGGAAAACGCGCACAGTGCCGACAAAAACGCCACAAGTATCCTCACCGAAAATTTCATGGTCAAAAATCAGATTTCTATCTTTTTAGCATATAAAGTCAACAGCTTTCCAAAATATCCTAAAAAATCACTAAACGCGCAAAGCGGCGGGCTGAATATTAAAACACAACCTGTATCTGCGCTATCGCAGTGTCGGATACCGCCTGCGGCCTGTACCCGCCCGTGGGGGAATCCTCGAAAATATAACGCTCCCAGCCGAGGGAAAACTTCAAGTACTTTCCGTTGAGATACCAGTTTACGCCCGCGTAGTACGCGCTCACGCGGTCGTACAAACCCGCCGACGACATCTTGAAAACGACGTCCCTGCCGCGGATACCGCGCCCGTCGGTGTCGATGTACGAAAAGCGGAAGACCGGCTCGAACTCGCCGAAAGCGTCCGACTTGAAAACCCTGTACGCGCCCAGAACGTAGAAGCCCATGGGAACGGCAGTCGGGGAGCGGTCGGTGTAGAGGGGGACGTCGGCGCTGCGCGTCTTGCCGTATTGGGCGGAAACCAGCATGAATTCGGCGTGCAGGGAAAAATCGCCGTATTCCAAGCGGAAGTAGGGGTTGACGCCGTATGCGTCGCCGAAACGCTCCATTCGCGAGGGGAGCGGCGCGGACTCGGAAATCGCCGAAACGAGTTTGTCGGCGTATCCGAATGTCGCGCCGACGCGCAGGGAGCAGTCGTCGAATTTTTTGTCGTAGCCGACGGTGAGCCAGCAGGAAACGCCGTTGTCGTAGCGGTAGCAGATGTCGTTGGGCTTTGAATTGACGACGGTCAGCGAGTACACGAAGTCGCGGGCAGACGGAATGCGGCCGTCCCAGTACACGCCCGTGTGGTAGCCCGAAAATCCCAACGCCGTGCCGTATGAGGTTTTCAGATAGCCGTCGTAGCCGCTGTCGCCGCCGCCGAAGTACATGCACAAAATGGAGCGGTCGGGAGTTTTGAGGACTGTGCAGCTGTCGCACTCTTCGGTAGCAAAATTCACCGACCAGTGCCCAAGCTTCAGCTTGCCCGAAAGAATGTCGCCGTCGGTATCGACTTCCCAGTGCGCGGTGTTGATGACGGTCGAGCTTGGCATGTACAGGCTGATGAGCGCGCGCGAATTTTCGGAGGTGTCGGCGATGAGCACGGGAATGAGGCGGCGGATATTGAAGCGCGACTCCTCGGCAAGACCGGCGTAGTCGTGCCAAGCGTGGGTGTAGCGCATTTGAAGCATAACGAGCGTGCGTATGCTCGACACGCTTTCGGGCAGACACACCGCCGCCTCCGCCGACTCCTTTTTAAGGTCGCGAGCCTCCTCCGCCGTCAGGATTCCCTTTTTTTCGAGGGCATCGAGAAGCGCGGCGTCGCGCGGAGGGTTTGCCGCAAGCGCGAAAAACGCCGCGGACAAAAAAACCGCAAATGTGATAAATCTGAAAAATGCCATAACAATCCCCGCCGTAAACAAGATCCGCGCACGCAAGACAAACGCGCAAAATAAAATACGAACAATGCCGCCGCCGCGCGGGCAAGTCAAGACATTTCCCCAAGCCGCGCCGCGCATGGAATATTTCGGACAAACCGCATTTCTGTATTTGACGAAAGCGCGAAAAAGCTTTAACAAGAATCCGATTTATATGAAAAACGTCTATTTTGTAGAACTCTCCGGCATCGACGGACAGGCGGCGTGTCTTGATTCGCTCTTCGCCGCCCTCTCCGACGCGCTTGGCAAAGACAAGCTCGAAGAGCTGAAAGAGGCTGTCTACATGCGCGAGGACACCGCATCCACATTCGTGGGCGGCGCAATGGCGGCTCCCCACGGGCGCGTGGCAAACCTCGGAGACCCCCTGCTTGTTTTCGGAATCAGCAAAAACGGAATAGACTGGCCAACGGACGAAGAAAAGGCAAAGCTCGTAGCCCTCATCGCGGTGGACAAAACCCAAGTGGCGGCGTACCTTTCAATCTTCCAGAAAATAGCGAAGTGGCACAAGAAAAACTCCGCGCTTTTGGGCGACGCCGACTTTTCGGCAATTAAAAACTCCATCGAAAGGGACATGCGCTAAATGAAGTCCGCCGTGCGCCTATCCGAAAGACTTTACGGAATCCTCCTCGGTTTGAGGTCGCGGATAAACCTCAGCGGCAAAAGCGGAACTTTTTTGTACGCGGTGTGCGCGGGCGTGCTGGCGGCGTTGGTCGCAACCGTTTTCCAAAAAAGCACGCAGTTCATCTTGGCGACTCTCACGGGAACGGAGGGCGGACGCTTTGTGGCGACGTTCCAGCAAATTCCCGACTGGCGCAAAATCTTCGCGCTCGCGGTAGGCGGGGCGATTTCGGGGCTGATTCTCCTGTTCGCGTCGCAAAAAGTGAAAAAAAAGGCGACGCCCTACATGGAAGCCGTCGCAATCGGCAACGGATACATTCCCGTGCGCCCCAACCTGCTCCGAAGCCTCGCGGCAATTATAACGATAGGCTCTGGCGCGTCGATAGGCCGCGAAGGCCCTCTCGTCCAGACTGTGACGGTGTTCGCGTCGCTCTTCGGGCGCAAGATGAACGTGCCCCTGCCGAGGCTCAGACTTCTGATTGCGTGCGCCGCCGCGGGAGGCATGTCGGCGGTTTTCCACACGCCGCTTGCGGGAGGGCTTTTCGTCTGCGAAATCGTAATCGGGGTGATGTCGATAGACATTCTCGCGCCGCTGCTTGTGTCGAGCTGCGCAAGCTACATTACGATTATGACGATCTCAAACCCCGCGCCGCTCTACGAAATATCCCGCGCGTACCTCTCGCAGGAAGTGTCGATTGCGTTCTACGCGCTGCTGTTGGGAATTTTGTCGTCGCTGCTTGCAAAGATGTGGCTCGCGATGCTAAACGGCGCAAGAAAAACCCTCAACGGCAACCCCTACTGGCTGCCCGTCCGTCTCGCGCTGGCGGGGATTATTGTTGGGAGCGTCTCGATTTACTACCCCGAAGTCGTCGGAAACGGTGCGCACATAATAAGGGGCATTGTCTCGATGGATTTTTCGGCGAGGCAGATTTTGGTGTTCACGGTGCTGAAAATTTCGTGCGTTGCGCTGTTCTTCGGAATGGGCGCGGTCGGCGGGGTGCTGACGCCGAGCCTTACAATCGGCAGCATTTTCGGCTTCCTTTTCGCAAACGTGCTCGTGTCGGCGGGCGTGCCGCTTTCGCCCGAAGAGGTGATCGGGTTCTCGCTTCTGGGAATGGCGGCGTTCTTCACGACTGCGGCGGCGGCTCCGATTACGTCGCTTATGCTCGTGCTCGAATTTACGCTCGCGGGAAGAATGATTTTCCCGCTGATTATAGGGGTGCTGACCTCCTATGCGGTGTCGAAAATGACGGGGGCGAAATCCATGTACAGCTCGGCGTTGGCGGGCAACGTGATGTCGGCGTTCAACCGCCCGATTGCGGAGGTCAAACTGAGCGACATTTTCAGGAAAAACTCCGACACCGTAATGCTCAACGAAACATTCGGCAAAATCTCGAAACGCTTTCTCGCCACCCCCGACGAGGCGGTTTTCGTGGCAAGCCGCACAAACAAATACCTCGGCGCAATATTCAGAAGCGACATTTTGAGCTTTTTGAAGTCGGACTACGTTTCAAACGTCATCGCCGAAGACATCATGCGCACCGACCTCCCCAAACTCTCGCCAGAAACGCCGCTAATCGACGCAATAAAAACGTTTTCGGAAATTTCGGGCGAAATTCTGCCGATTGTGGACGCTTCGGGAAAATTCTGCGGCACTGTCTATAAAAGCGATATTTTGATGGGCTTTGCCGAAGTCATGCGCCGCGAGCGCGTCCGCGTGTAGGCAACACCCGCCCGACAACTTGCAAACCGCAAAACACTTGGGAAACTAATTCACCGCGCAAAACGCAATCCAGCCCCCAGCCCGCCGCAAAGACACGCCCAAAAACTTCTTAAAAAAATCGGGAATTTCCAAGCGCAACCCGCAGTCCGAAAATTTCCCCGCCCTCCGCGCCCGCCCTCGAATCGGCGGGCTTTTTTGTATCGGCGCGGAAATTTTTGCCCGCAATTTGTGAATTTTCAGACGCTTGCAAATTAAACTCCCGCGGAAATTTTTTTAGAAAATAAAAAAACCGCCGAAAAATTACTTGACTCGTGGGTAGAAATGGCAAAAAATGGAGGAAAATGGAGAGCATGGGTTAGAGATGTCCGAAGAACATACAGTTGGCGATACTTACGCGGGTACTTTTATGAAAGTGCTCGACGAGAAGCGTCGCATAACTATCCCCGCAAAGTGGAGGTTCAAGGACGACGACGGCGAAAACTCTTATCTTGCGATACTTGTGAAATACGGCACATACAACGCCGTCCGCGTAATGCCGCCCGACATGGCGGCGGAACTCCGCTCGAAAATTTCGAAAATCCCGATTACGAACGTCGCAAAACAGCGTGCGCTGGCAAAATTCCTGCAAAACGCATGCACATTCGGTTGCGACAAACAGGGGCGAATAATGCTTGACGAATCCATACTTGCGAAAGCGGACATAAAAAAGGAAGTCTGCATGGCGGGCATGGGCGCAAATTTCGACCTGTGGAATCCCGAACATCGCGCCAAATGGCTCGGAGAATCCCCCGACGACGACGATACCGCGCTGCTCGAAGAATTGGGTATATAAACCGCCGAACGCATATGAAGCCGAATTTTACAGAAAACAAAAGGACGCAAACGGCGTTTCGACAAAAACTTTTTCCAGATTTACCGCAAATTAATGCAATATTCAGATGACGACAATTTTCGCGAAGCCCCCAAGCAACACAAGCCCGTGCTGCTCGAAGAGGTCGTGAAAATTTTGTCGCCGCGCGACGGTAAAACATACCTCGACTGCACGTTCGGGGGCGGCGGACACACGAGGAGAATCCTCGAATCGGCGGACTGCAAAGTGGTGTCGCTCGACCGCGACCCCGCCGCAATCGAACGCGCAAAAGCGGTGTCGGCGGACTACCCCGACCGCTTTGAATTCCGCCCCCTCGCATTCTCCGATTTGGACATGCTCGGCGGCGAAAGCTTTGCGGGAATACTCTTCGACTTCGGCGTGTCGTCGTTCCAGCTCGACACCCCCGAACGCGGATTTTCGTTCATGCGCGAGGGGCCGCTCGACATGCGCATGGACACCACAAAGGGCTTCACCGCCCGCGAATACATCGAAAGCGCGGACGAATCCGAGCTTGTCGAAATTCTGCGCGAATACGGCGAAGAGCCGCGCGCGCGCAAAATCGCCCGCGCGATAATCGCCGCGCGCGAGGCGGACAAAATATCGACGACCGCCGAACTCGCAAAGGCAATCGCCGAAGCCGCGCCCTCGCACGAGAGAATCCACCCCGCGACGCGTGCGTTTCAGGCTCTGCGCATAAAGGTAAACGACGAGCTGGGGGAAATCGAACGCGCGTTGCCCAAGGCGTTCGCCGCGCTCGAAAGCGGCGGAGTGATGGCGGCGATAAGCTTCCATTCGCTCGAAGACAGAATAGTCAAAAAATTTTTCAAAAAGGCGGCGGGGAGACCCGAAGACCGCTTCGACACCTCGTTCGTACAGGACAGGGTAAAGCTTGCGGAACTGCTCACGCGCAAGCCGATTCTGCCGTCGGAAGGGGAAACAGCGAACAATCCGAGAAGCCGCAGCGCAAAGCTCCGCGCCATAAGAAAGGACTAACAATGAAAAACAAAAGCATTGCAGTGATAGCAGTATTGGTCGGACTTCTCCTGTGCGTGGTTTGCACGGGCTTCTTCGCGGTGTCGGCGGAACGCCAGCAGAAGCGCGAAATCTCGCGCCAAATAGCCTCGCACGAGCGTGCCATAAAACAGCTCAGGCGCGACAACGAAGAGCTTTCCGTAAAAATCGCCGAAAAGGAAAACCCCGCCCTGCTCACGCGCCGCGCAAGCACAAGGCTCGTGCGCCCGCAGATGACGGCGGTCGTCTGGGCGTACGAAAACTACGACGGCGGCAGAATCGACTTCGGCGGAAAATCAAAGGGACTTGTCTCGTTCAAAGCCCCCGATAAGAAAGGCGCGGTTCGTCAATGACGCGCAGGCGGCGGAAGACTTCCATTTTCATATACACGGGGAGACTCGCGTTTGTCTCGCTGTGCATAGTGGGAGTGTTCTGCGCAATTTTCGCGCGGCTGTATTTTCTGCACGTAGTAAGGAGCGACGCAAGCATCGAGGCGACCGACAAGGCGCGAAAACTCTTCGACAAAATCCCCGCGCGGCGCGGCAACATTGTAGACTCGAAAGACAACCTGCTCGCCACAAGCCGCCCCGTAATCACGATCGGCGCAGACCCCGAGCGCGTGGAGTTCGACGAAGCGGGCAGGGAGAAGCTCCGCAAGCTCGCGGAAATCCTCAAAATGCGCCCCGCCGACGTCTTCGCAATCTGCACGCCCTATCAGGACGCCGAGAAAATCGGGCGCGTCAAAAACCGCCTCGACGAGCGGCAGACCCAGCGTCTGCGCAGCATAGGCGTAAACCTCAACATGACTTTCGAAGAGCTTTTGCGCAAGTGCCTGACGACCCCGCGCACCGAGCTTTCCGTGGAACGCCGCGTCGAACAGACCGCGCAAAAGCCAAAGGTTTTTGCGGAGCTTGCGCGCATTCTGCAAGTGCCGCAAAAGGAGCTTGAACGCAATTTTGCGTCGTTCTCGCCGCGCTGGAAAAAAATCGCCGAAAACCTCGACGACGCCACATACACGCAAATCAGGGCGCTGAAAATCAAGGGAATCCGCGGCGATAGAAAATACGTGCGCGTGTATCCGTCGGGACGCCTCACCGCGCACATCGTGGGCTTTGTCAACAAGGAGTTCAGCGCGGAACAGGGAATCGAAAAACAGTTCGACTACTACCTCCACGGGCAGGACGGCTGGATTGAAACCGAGCGAGACGGACACCGCGAAGAGCTTGTCCACTACCGCTCGCGCGACGTCGCCCCGACCGACGGGCTGAACGTGGAGCTTTCGATAGACTCGATAATTCAGGAAATGGCGAACCGCGAGGTGCGCAACATAGTTTCGCAGTTCAACCCCAAAAGCGCGACGATTATCGTAAGCGAACCGTCCACGGGCTACATTCTCGCGATGGCAAGCTATCCCGACTTCGACCCCAACGAATACAACAAGGCCGAGCAGGACTCGCTCCGCAACCGCGCAATCTGCGACCAGTACGAGCCGGGATCCACATTCAAAATCGTCTCGATTTCCGCCGCCCTCAACGAATCGCTCGTGGGGCCCGACGACGTTTTCGACTGCAACGCGCCGACAATCATATACCGCGGCAGGGTTCTGCGCCTGCCCAAGGAAGCCCACAAAATGGGCAATCTCACCGTGCGCGAGATAACAAAAAAAAGCTCGAACAAAGGCTCGGCACACCTCGGCATTCTGCTCGGCGAAAGGAAGCTCTACCACTACGCGAGGCTCTACGGATTCGGCGAAAAAACCGACATCGGGCTTGTCGGCGAAATCGGCGGCACGCTCCACAAAGTCAAGGACTGGGACGGGCTGACGATTACCCGCCTGCCCATGGGGCATGCGGTGGCGGTAACGCCCCTGCAAGTCCACTGCGCTATGAGCGTGATAGCAAATCAGGGAATTTACATGCAGCCGCAGCTTGTCAAGCGCGTGTTCGACAAACGCGGCGAAACGGTCGTCGCCTACCCCCCCAAAGCCCTGCGCAGGGTTATAAAGCCGCGCATCGCAACCCTCATGAGCGACATGCTCTCGGAGGTCGTAAGCGACACGGGCACGGCCCGACGCGCCGCGCTCCGCGGCTTCAAGGTGGCGGGCAAAACGGGAACTTCGCAAAAAATAATAAACGGAACTTACAGCACGCGCGACCACGTTGCGTCTTTCACGGGCTTCTTCCCCGCGCAGCGTCCGCGCCTCGTGATTACCGTTGTGGTGGATTCTCCGAAGTTGAAGGGCGTGGGATACGGCGGCATAGTCGCCGCGCCGTCGTTCAAGAACGTCGCCGAACAGGCGGCAAACTACCTCGGAATCCAAACCGACGAAGACTACGAAAAAATGGTTGCTTGGAGATAGATTTAACATGATAGGGTTTTCAAATTTAAACAGTCTGATTTCATTGTGCGGCGCAAGAAGCCGCTTCGGCTCGCTCTCTTTCGCACAGCAGGAGGGCGGTCTTCCCGCGTACACGGCGGGCGACCTCGCAAAGGCGGTCGGCGCGCTTAAAATCACGGGCGACAAAACCGCCGAAATCAAAATGCTCATTGCCGACAGCAGGCGCGTTGTGCCCAACACGGCGTTCTTCGCTGTAAAGGGTCTGCACACCGACGGCAACATCTATGTCGAAGAGGCGGCGCACAGGGGCGCGGTCGCGGTGGTCTCGGAAGAGCCGGCGCCGAAAGTATTTCCCGCGGCGTGGATTCAGGTTGCCGACATAGCGGAGGCTACCGCGGCGGCGGCCAAAAGCTTTTACGGAAACGCCGACGGACTCCTCGAAACTTTCGCGATTACGGGCACGAACGGCAAGACGAGCGTCAGCTGGATGCTTCAAAAAATGCTCGACGGCGCGGGTTCGAAATGCGGGCTTGTGGGAACTATCCACTACGACCTCGGCGGCAGGTGCCTGCCCGCCGCGCGGACGACTCCCGAAGCGTTGGAGCTTCACGCAATGCTAAGCCAAATGCGCTACGCAGGGTGCTCGGCGGTGGCGATGGAATTCAGCTCGCACGCGATAGAACAGAAGCGCGTAAAGGGAATCGCCGTAGACTGCGCGTGCTTCCTCAACCTCACGCAGGACCACTTGGACTACCACAAGACGATGGAGTCGTACTTCGAGGTGAAGGCGTCGCTGTTCACGGGCGCGCTCGGCAAAAAGCCGAAGGCTGCGGTAATCAATTTCGACGACCCGCGCGGCAGGGAAATCGCCGCAAGGCTCTCGCCCGAAACGAAGCTCGTGTCGTTTGCGGTTGACGCCGAAGACGCGGTTGTCCGCGCGAAAGACGTAAACATGCTTCCGCAGAAGTCGGAGTTCACGCTCGTGTGGCCCGACGGCGAAGTCCGCACGACGGTCAACATGCCGGGGCACTACAACGTCTCGAACGCGCTCGCGGCTCTTGCGGCGATTTACGCTTCGGGGCGCGACGTCGCGGCGGCTGCGAAAACCCTCCAAAACTTTTCGGGCGTCCCCGGCCGAATGGAGAAAGTCAAAAGCCCCGCTAAGTTCGATATTTTCGTGGACTACGCCCACACCGACGACGCCCTCAAAAACGGGCTTTCGATGCTGAGAAAAGTCGCAAAGGGAAAGCTGCTTGTTGTCTTCGGCTGCGGCGGCAGGCGCGACAAAACAAAACGCCCCAAGATGACGCGCGTCGTCCAGCAGTACGCCGACTTCGCGTGGGCGACTTCCGACAACCCGCGCGGAGAGGACGTCAAGGCGATTTTCGAAGACATGAAAACGGGCGTCTCCGACGCTTCGAAAATCGAATTCGTGGAGGACAGGCGCAGGGCGATAAACCTCGCAATCGACGCCGCCTCCGACGGCGACTGCATTCTCATTGCGGGCAAGGGGCACGAAACTTTCCAGGAACTCGGCGACACAATCATTCCCTTCGACGACAAGCGCGTCGCGGAGGAGCTTTTGAAGCTCAAAGGACTTTCATAAACACAAACACCAAACATTACAAACGACATGCCTTTCTTTAAAGCAGACGATTTACAAGCGTGGACGGGCGGCAAATGGTCGAAGCTCGACCCCTCCCGCAAACCCGAAATACGCGGATTTTCAAACGACAGCAGAAACATCGGCAAAGACTTCGCTTTCGTGGCAATCAAGGCGGAGCGCGACGGGCACGACTTCGCCGCCGCCGCCGCCGCTAACGGCGCAACAGCAATCATCGCCGAGCGCGAGCTTGACGTCGAAATTCCGACGCTCGTCGTAAAGGACTCCCTCAAAGCCTTTCAGCGCATAGCAAAAATGCACAGACTGCGCTTCGAACACCCCGTCGTTGGAATAACGGGCTCGTGCGGCAAGACCTCCACAAAGGAAATGCTCGCAAAGCTCACGGCGTGGAAAAACCCGCTCATAACCGAAAAGAATTTCAACAACGAAATCGGCGTGCCGCTTACGCTCACCCGCATAGACCTGCGCCAAAATCAGCTTGCAATCGTCGAGGCGGGCGTGGGCGCGCCCGACCAAATGCGCGAGCTTGCCACCATGATTGAACCCGACATCGCAATAATCACAAACGTCGGGCTTTCGCACCTCGAAAGGTTCGAGCAGGTCGGGAACGTCGCCAAGGAAAAGGCGGTTCTGCCCGCGCACGCCGCAGACGGCGGCTGGTGTCTGATGCACCACAACCTGCTCGGCTGGAAGGCGTTTGACGAGCTTAAATGCAAAAAGGCGATAGTCGCCAAGGCCGACGCGCCCGACATCAAGGCCGACCTCGTGTTCAGGTACGCGCTCTCCGAAAACGGCGAAAGCGTAGGAGTCGACATGTGCGTCGAAGGGGGCGCCGAATACTTTTTCGAGATCGGCAAAATGACGCAGGGAATGACCGAAAACGCGATGCTTGCCATAGCCGCCGCTCTGATGCTCGGCGCGCGGGAAGAGCAGATCGCCGCGGCGGCGGAAACTTTCGCGCCTCTGCCCATGCGGGGGCTATGCGTCGAAGCCGGCGGAAGCCTCTACTACGCCGACTGCTACAACGCCTCTCCCACCTCGATGAAGGACGCTCTCGCGCACTTCCTGAAAATTTCCGCCG
>OGFM01000908.1_pt1 | contig 21270 bp, 27 predicted proteins | sample 1570871 | NCBI WGS metagenome assembly OGFM01 (sample SAMEA2581957, study PRJEB24529) | metagenome | biome: Human gut stool | place: China | collected 2011
CGCCCAAACGGTTTGTTTGGGCGGTTCTCGTAAGAAAAGAAGTGAAAAGAAAGGAGATTTTCACTGTTTAACATTCTTCACAGCACCGACGCTGACTCTTGGTGATCAGAAGTGCGAGGTAGTCGCAAAAGTCGTCGTCGATGGGTTCGTGATTATTCTGCTTTCGGCAGAACTCAAGGAAGTGGAACATCGCATCCATATCCGCACCGATATATATTTGAATCATCAATCCGGTAACAGGACTTTTGAAAATGCAAGGTTCATCATTAAGCCACCGTCCCAGATTTTCGTTCTTATCATTGAACATCTGCATACATTTCTTGTAAGCCCACCGTCCATGATTCATTCTCGTTTCCTTTGTTGCGCTATCAGTGTCATCTGTCGCAGCTTCTAATCCGTCTCGCATTGCCATCATATATCTCACAAACTCTCGTCTCTTATCCATTTGATTTAACCTTCCTTTTTAAGTAGTTTTTTGATGCCGTCTTGTGCGGCTCTGATTTTTTTGATACGCCCCTCTAAATGGGTGATGGTCTCTTGGATTTCTTCGTTGCTTGTTGCGTAGTAATAGCCTTGATTGCTTGAGCAAATAGGAACGCCTTTACATCTAAGCTCGTTTACCATTCGTCGGACTTCCGCCCCTTTACAATTGAACTTTGCTTCAATGACTTTGCTCTTAACGGCGTTAGCTTTACCACTATGCTCTTTCTGCATATACCGTTCAAAAGTGTTCATTATACTGCCTTTCCCCTATGAATTTCTTTGAATCGAATACCCATACCAAAAGATTCTTCCCATCAAAGATAAATAGGTATGTATCCGAGCCGCCGTAGGCAGACCTATGTGAAAAGGTGGTCTGCCGTTTTACCTTTGGCTCTTAACACACCTATTTGTCCTCGACACCCCGGTGTGACCGAACATTGTTCGGTATGGGAAGTCATCAAGCGTCCGATTACGAATCGGCTCCATAGGAATCTCACCTCCCCCGGGTACTCCGCAGGCAGCGCCTTTCGGCTACTGAAGTATCATTATCCCTCACGTTTGTCATCGCCCTCTGTCGGTGGTAATCCGACTTCACTCAAAGTATCGTTTGATCGCTCCCTCCGTAAAGGGAGATCGTGGCGCACCTTTTGAGCTTGGCTTATTCACTCATCGCAAATGTAACGTGGGTAAAGTGCTTGATGAATGGGTATTTAATTCATTTCAAAGATCATTGAGGAGGAGAGTTTTTATCTTGCCCCCCTCAATTGGTAGCCAGCGAAAGGGCTTTTTTTATAAGGTTGTTTTCAAAATTTTTTTGATTGTTGAAAATCTTTGTGAAATCGCCGACTGGGATACCCCCATAATCTCAGCGATTTCCGTTTGCCCATACCCATCAATAACAACAAGTGTCAGTAATTCAATCTGCTCCGGCGATAATGTTTTGATTGTTTCAGCAAGTTTAGGATTATCAATTTCTTCAATCCACCAATACCTTGATTGCTCACTACTGCTATCAATGGTGACGGTCAATTCATCGAAAAACTTGTTGAGCAACGTGCTTTCCGAATCATCATCCTCGCCATCATCGAAGTCGCTCGATGTAAATGGCTGTGTATGCATGTGATAACGCCGGTCACTCTTGTATTGTTCTAAATCGAACTCATACATTTCCTTGATCTGTTCTTCTGTCATACCGAGTGCTCTGTATTCCTCTGACTGCTTCTTCTGTCTTGCTTCAAATTTTTTTGTTTCGTATCCGTTGTTCCAACTCATTTTTAATCTCCTTGAATTTTGAAATTTTGTTTTTGAACTGTTCTGTTGAAAATCAAAATTCAAGGGATTAGGGGTATCTACCAATCTGTGTTTGCCATTGGCTATAAAACATAAAAAGCCCTCTCCGATGCGGAAACATCGAAAAGGACTCACATAACGCCGTACAAAGAGCAAGCAAAGTCGATCAGTGCATAAAAGAAAAAGGCACCGTATGACAACAAGACAGAATTAGATTCTATTACTTGTCTTCATACGGTGCCAAAACACATTGCTGTGTTCTTTGGGTAGTCAAGATCGACTCCGCTTACTCATTATAAAGTATTGATTATTAAATTTTGGTTTCTATATCGGGAAGAAAAGCGGGGGGTCTGCTATATGCCCTTGAAGTATAGAAATAAGCAAGGTTCAAAGGCGTGACCGACTTGCATTTCTGACATTTTGCTACAATAAAGCCTTCCCTCATATTAAGTGTTACTGTGGCTAACGGAGTTGAACAATACGGACAAAGAATTTCTCGGAACTCGATATTTTCGCATTGAGACAATGAAAGCCCTATCTTTTCAATAACACTTGCTTCTAATGGTTTAGCGATAAACTTTGGAGGGGTTACGGTCATAGCGCACCTCCGATGTTTCCGAGCGATTTGACAATGTATTCGTCTATATCCCTCGGCTCAAACAGTTTCAAATCTCTCAATCTGTAAAACATACTCTTGTAGGAGACCTGAAAATGTTCTGCAACTTGGCTGATAATTGCACGGTCGCTGTCACAAAGGACGCTGCTACCGTACAGAGAAATTCGTTTGTGTGGCGCGATCATAGCTCTGACTCGATTAAGCACCAAAGTCTTAGGCATTAGCAGAGCCACCCCCATCGACGTTGCTTTATTTTCATTGATATTGAACATCGCCGCGAAGTCCTGGAGAGAATACTCCTGCTCTGAATCAAACTCATTGTTATATGCCGCCGTTACCGGCTTATTATTAAGCCGATCCATAATGATATGCCCTGCTTCGTGAGCCAGAACAAATCTCCTTCTCGTCTTGTTTTTCTCTTGACGGAGAAATTCATCAATGACGATCATGCCTTCCGGTGGAATGACCTCCACTCGCTTGCCCTCACGCCATACCCACATAGTGTCCTTACCGTCTGCAAGGAAAGCCATTCTTCCCGCATCCTTGTCGGCAAGTCTATCATAAACGATTCGATAATTCAGATGATCGGCGATGAAGCCTTCTATATCAGTAGGATCGCCTTGAATAAAGGCTTGATAATTGTATTTGCGAATTAAGCCTTCGCCAATTTCGTCGATTTCATCGTTTGTGTGATAATAGTACAATCGCTTTTCCTCCCGTTAGAGTTTTTTAATCACGTGCTCGGCAACACCTTGTATGTAACACTCCCTTACAATAATATCTTTCATCGTTTTGTTTTCCGGATGTAAACGTACTCTCAGTTTCTCCGGCTCGGGATAGTATCTCTTTAATGTCGTTTCATTTCCAACGAGTGCAACAACGATGTCACCTGCTTTTGCGTGATTCTGTTTTTTTACAACAACCTTGTCACCGTCCTCGATACCTGCTTCAATCATAGAGTCACCATGAGTACGCAGCACAAAGAAATCTCCCTCCCCGAATAGTGCAACCGGAAGAGCGACAAATTCCTCAAAATCTTCTTCCGTCAGTTCGGGTGAACCACAAGCAATAGCTCCGAGAACGGGGGCTCGGTTCATCTTGTAGTCAGATCTCTGCATACTGCGTGTTTCGATGTTTTTCCCATCGTAGTCAAGCATACCTTTCTCTGCCATTTCATTGACATAGTAATATGCTGTTGACTTGCTTGTACCAATTGCGGTGGCGATCTTCTGCATCGAAGGCGACCTATGATATTCAAAGAAATATTCCTCCACAAAAGAACTGATTTGCTTCATAATTTCTGGATTTCTTTTCCTTGTTCCTGCCATCTCGCACCTCCGCGCAGTCCGATAGAACGCTTCGTTCTATTTGTGATTATATTATATCATATTTTCGGAAAAAATCAATATGGTTTTCACAAATCAAAATGAGGTCGCACTTTTGGTTACGACCTCATAAAAAATGGTAATTAATCTGCCTTATTTCTCAATCAAATTTATGTAGTAATTCGTCAAACTCCTGCTTAACTTCCTCGGGAGCAATAATTTTGATCTTACCTCCGTAGTTAAATATCCAAGAATAGAAGGTTGAACACGCCATCACCTGCTCGGTAATTTGAAAATGCTCATCATCCTCACCGGGTGTAATAACTATATCTTCCCCAAAGCGATCTATGACCTTATTCATAACTGAATACTCGCAGCATAAGGTAACATCCTTCTTTTCATCACCATACATCAAAAACATAGAGTCACAAAAAGCGGATAAGTCAAAGTCCTCGGGGCAAGGTATTCTGTCCTCATCTGTAATTTGAATAGAGCATATCTTATCCACTCTGAACTTGATAATTTTTGGCTTGTCTTTTCGCTCGTAACAGCCGATAACAAAATAGCTGTCCATATTCCACACTAATGCGTATGGACTAAATATGTATCGGTATCCGTCATATTTAAGAACCTTCTTGCCTTCCCTGTCGTATTCGTAATACTGAAAAGACACTTTCTTATTTTGGTTAATTGCAGTATTGAGCCAATCAGCCATCGTCAGGGTGTTCTTATCATTATCTTTGAGCTTACTTACAAAGAGATTGCGGCGCAGATCTTCCGACTGGTTCTTATTTGCAAGCCCTGCGATTCGCTTAACAAGCTCTTCCGTCTGCGCTTTGGAGATAAAGTGTGCCGCTTGCACCGCATCAATCATCAGCTTTAGTTCAAAGGTTGAGAAGTTTCTGCTGGCAAAGAAATATTGATACTGTGTACTGCGGTTTCGGATAATATCGAACCCAAGCTCCTGCAAAGCGGTAATATCCGTATCAATTGTCTTTGGTATTGCTTCTATTTCAAGTCCGGCGAGATAATTCTGAATCTGAACGAGAGTTACGGGATGATCCTCATCGGTATTCTCCCATAAATATTTCAGCACATATAACGCACGAAATCGGTCTATCCTGGGCATTTGCTTGACCTCCGTTTTGGCTTAAAGCCACCTTTGCAATTCTTCCTCTGTTATTCCCATCTTGGATATAAGTCCTTTATAGCTTATGTCATACTGTTCTTTACTGATCGCATTTCGCTTGCGGAAAGCATTAAGCGTATTTATCTGTTTGAAAAATAAATACTTGCGCTTGTCCTCGGCAGAAAGGTCAGCCGTAATATGCTCAACTTCCATAATTAAAACTCCAGGCTGTTTTCATTTAGTAAGAAATCAAATACGCCCATAGTCACAAATCCATTGTTATCACGTCTGACTTTAATATCATCCTTGACAATAATAATCTTTTTGAATGAATCGTCTATGCGTTTGAGAGATTGTATTTCCTGCTCAGTCTTTTCTTCGCCGGACATGGCAAATGCAGATTGTATATAGTATATCTTGCTACCGAGATTAGCGACAAAATCCACCTCAAATTGCTTCCTTGTAAAACGGATGTCTGCCCTTCCACACACCTCAACAACACCGACGTCCACATTGAATCCTCTGATACGAAGCTCATTATAAATAAATCCAATGACAAAACTATTTGAACAATCAATAGGAGTAAGAAAGCCTTGGTATATACGCAGGTTCAACCATCAAAGAAGCTGATCAAAAACTGAATCAATTATATCGTTGGATATGGTTCAGCTCTCTTTTACTCAGCCTTCATTCTATGTTTAAAAAGTCTGAAAATCCCGTAATATCAAAAACCTCCATGATGCTTTCGCCGACGTGGATCAATTTCATAGTACCCTTTGTGTTCATCGCCTTTTGCGCTTTTAATATTACCCTCAATCCCGCTGAGGATATATACTCCAGATTTGCCATATCCAGCACGAGTGCATCTGAATCTGACAGTATCTTTTCAAGTTCCGCTTCCAGTTGCGGTGCGGTGACAGTATCCAGTCTTCCGGACAGCACAAGGGTATTTACATCAGAAAATTTTTTCTCGATATTGAGGCTCATGATTATTTCTCCTTTATTGATCTATTACAATAATTATTTAATTTTCGGTTTGAGTGTTTACAAACGGAATCAGCTTATTTCTCAGCAGGTCAAGTGCCATTTGCCGTTTTTCCTGCGGCCAGCGATCGCCCTTCAGCATGCTCGTAAAACACCGAAACCATGCCAGTGGATGAAGCCATTTTGCTTCAGGATTTGACTTCTCGGCTTCTTCAACAGTGTCGCACCCGAAATAGTCACGGAAAAATTTCTCGTATATCTCCGAAACTTCCGACGACTGCATTTTGTAAAATGCGTTATATTCGCCGGGAGCAGTATTCGCATACACCATGGAAAACAAAATTCTCGAAATATCGAACATAGGAGTTCCCGTACTGAGTTCCCCCATATCGATCAGGCAACATTCGTCACCCTGAACCATGATGTTGTTGATATTGAGGTCACCGTGAATACAGGTATCTCCGTCGGGAACAAGGTCAAGGAAACGATAGAGATACTGTCTTTCTTCATCGGTGATGCCCGTGATTTTCGCAATATCCGCGCGGTTTGCTTCCTTGAAGGATGGAATCTCCGTATCGGAGGTATGTATCGCGTGAACCTTTTTGCAGGTATCTGCATACATTTTCACATATTCGTCAAGTTTTGCGTGATCGGCACGGATCAATTCCCCCAGCGTTTTGGATTTGATCAGCTCATACACGACGCCTTTTCGTCCGTTCGCCTCCACAATGTCATAGGAGATCGCCGTGGGAATACCCATGACAAACGCCTTTTTGGAAAGCGACTTTTCATGTTCGATCCAGTCAATGTCAGCATTGCCATAGTAAAGCTTGATGATTGTTTCATCGTCGATACGATAACACTCGCCGCAGGCACCCCGACCGATGACCTCACACCCTTCAATGCTGATTTTGCGGCAGGCAGGCTCGATTTCCATGATCTCCGAAAAACCCGTCATGTTGAATACATCCATCACTTCGATGCTTGCGTTTATCACGCGGAAGGGCTTTTTCCCGCACCTTTTTTTCAGGCTGAGAAGCACGCGCAGTCCCGCACTGGATATGTAATCAAGCCCTGCAATGTCAAGCGTGATGCTCTCCGCCTCGCCCGGCAATGCGGCAAGTGCCTCTCCGAATTCTGCCGCATTTGCGGAATTGATGCTTCCCTCAACGAAAGCCACCGTTTCTTTGTTCTTTGTTTCCATATTGACCTGCATGGTTTTTCTTCTCCTTTTATGAAATACCGTTTCTACGGCTTGTTTCAGTTCGTCATACATCTTCAGATCGGACAAGCGGCTGAGTACTTCGACATACTCACGAAACAGCCATTCCTGCCTGTCTCTGCCGTATTTGAATTTGTTCCAGACCAATTCTCCTTCATCTTTAAGCCCTTCTGCCAAATCGCGGATATTGGAGAGCTTATCGGCACACACGAGCATGGCGCATTTGCGGTCGCAGTTCTCAAGTGCAAGTAAAGTTGCGTCCTTGCGTTCCTTCCAGGAAAGCTTTTTGTTCTCGGTGTCAAACAGAACAAGCCGCAACACCTCTTCACCGAATTCCCGTTTCAGTTCTTCAGGCGTTACACCGCCGTCCTCGATCGTGTCATGCAAAAGACCTGCACAAATCAGCTCATCGTTCGCTCCGTTTTTGGCAAGCTCCATCGCCACCGAAAAAGGATGTGTGATATAGGGTTTACCATCCTTGCGCGTCTGTCCGCCGTGAACCTTTAAGGCAAACAGAAATGCGCGATTCACTCTGTCAGTCATTGAAAAGCCGCCCCACCACCTGCAGTGAGCCTGGCGGTGATTTCCTTTCCAAAGGTTGTCACATCCGCACCGATGCAAATGGACGGGTTTGCCATATTGCAGTTTTCAACGGTCACGGTCAACGCACCGTCTGAGAGTTTTACCGATAGTTCTCCCGTTGCTCCGTTTGTAAGTGTAATATTCTCGGCGGTCGCACTGCCAGAAAATTCACCGACGGGAAGGCTGAGGGTTGCAATCACCTTGTAAACGGTCTCCTCGCCTTTTTTCCTTACATTGCTCATATACGAAGAAACACGAAGCTCCGGAGCGAGAATTTCAACAACGCACGAAGAATCTCCCTCGCTTTCCAACCCGCTGTGTTTGACGGTAATGCTGCCCAAAACACCATCTCCGCCCGACATCTTTGTGTTTCCTGAAAGCTCCACCGTGATGGATGTCGCACTGTTATAGGTAACCTTCGTCACGGTTTTTCCTTCCAGTGTCTTGCCGAGCTCGATATCCGACGATGAGATGCTTTCCTTGAACCTTGCGGTCGGTTCATCGGAATTAGGCGAACTGCTCTTGATCACAACACTCTGTGTGCCCATGCTGTACACATTGTTCTGTGTCGCAATATTGTAGTATTCCACGCTACTGCCGCAGGCGGTAAAAAGCGCCGTAACCAGGGTAATCATCAAAACAATGGAAATAAATCTTGTCTTCATCGTGCTGATTCTCCTTTTCTTTCAGAAAATATGACAGCCAACACATTTTTACCGTTTTCATATCGGTAATCCAGCTCAGCCGCCATCTTCTTCACCATAAAGATACCAAGTCCCCCGATTTCCCGTTCCTCGGCGGACAGCGTGATGTCAGGTTCCTTTGTCGTTGTCGGGTCATACGGCTTGCCGTCGTCCTCAAAGAGAAGCGACAGCTTTTCATCGCTTCCCGTTACGGTAATCTTGGCATTTTTCGCTTGACTGTAATAAACGATATTTGAATATATCTCGTCAACCGCAATTTGCACCTTGTTTGCGACTTTCATCGGCACTTCCCACTCTTCCAGCGTGCTTTCAATGAACTCTGTTACTGTTTTGATGGAATCCTTATCGGGTGTGACCGAAATATCCGAGCTTTTGTTTTTCGGATTGAATTTGACGCACAGCATGGTGATATCGTCAAACTGCTCTGCCTCTCCGACAAAAGCATCCAGATCGGCTTTTATCGCAGGGAGAAGCTCGGCAGGCGTTTTTTCGCTGTTTTGTGCAAGCACTCTCTCAAGCCGCTGCATACCGTATTGCTCGTTTTTGCTGTTCATAGCCTCCGGAACGCCGTCGCTGTATTGGAAGATCTTATCGCCGGGTTGGAGCTGCACACTGCCGCTCTTGTAACGGATTCCCTCCATACCTGCGAGAACAAAGCCCGCTTTGACCTTGAACGGTTCATAAACGCCATTTCCCCGACATATGAACGGCATCTCATGTCCTGCATTGACAAAACGAAGCTCTCCGGTTTTCAGATTTAATACGCCCTCAAATGCCGTGATAAACATTTCCTCGCTGTTGGAAGCACAAAGAATGTTGTTGACCTCGGTGAACACCTCTCCGAGGTCGTCGTGAAGTCCGGTGTGATCTTTGATCAGCGTTTTGCCGATCACCATGAAGAGTGCGGCGGGAACGCCTTTTCCCGAAACGTCGGCAACGACAAAAGCGAGATGGTCGTCATCCACCATAAAGAAATCGTAGAAGTCACCGCCCACCTCTTTGGCAGGGTCCATCGTGGCATAAATATCAAACTCATCCCGATTCGGGAAGGGTGGAAAGATACACGGAAGCATGGAGGTCTGGATCTTTGCCGCCACGTCAAGCTCGGCTCCGATTCGTTCTTTTTCGGCTGTGACGGTTTCAAGCTTTGCTATATACTCCCCTATCTCATGATACATTTTAGAGAAGGAATCCGCGAGATCCTTGATCTCATCGTCATTTTTGACAGGAATTTCGGGTGCCGTTCCGTCCTCCAGATGCTCTACCATACCCAGTGAAGCTTCATTTAACTGTCTTATGGGCATGACGATTCGGCGTCTCATATAAACTATCCAGATAAATCCGCTTACGACAGCAATAACTGCTTCAATAAGCAAGACCTGAACGATATAGTTGATTTTTACTGTATTCAACAGCTCCATGTTCTTCACAACGCCGACGATGGCGACTACATTTCCGCCGTCATCCTTGATCGGGTAGACGCTTGTGGTGTATCCCTTTCTTGCGTACATGAAGTTATGAAGCTCCGATTCCCCTTTCAAAATGGAATCATAGACGGTCAGAAACTCCTCGTTGACCTCATCCCGAAATCCGATATCATAGGGTGAAAATCCGCTTGTTTTACTGACAACATTGTATATGTATTCTCTCTCTTTTGTGTCAGTATGAACTTTCGCAACATAAATGACGCTGCAATCCTCCGCGTCTGCCGTATGCTGTATCTGTTCTCGAATTGCATCGTATTCGTCATCTGCTGTTTTGTTATCCAAATATTTGTCAAGCTCTCCTGCGTCAATGCCGAGAGCTACGTATTCCGCAATGCCGTTTGCGATCTCCGTATACTGCTCTTTGAGTGCGTCCGCAAATTCAAAATAACCTACGGTTCCGATCGCGGCAGACAAAAGCATGATAAGTCCGATCAAGGCATTAAAAATAGGACGTATCAAAGATTTCGTGAATTTCCGTTTTTGTTTCATATATTCTTCTCCGTTTTGCATGTGCGACCGCTTTTATAATCCTGCATGGACCTCCCACACACCTTCCGCATTCTTTTCGCTCTTTAATGACTTCGTAAAGGCAGAAACGATCTTTCTGCCCATTTCGTCGATCATATCCGACTCCAGCGGATCTGCCGCAAGTGTCGGAAATTGCAGGATAACCTTATAATCTGCCGTATTTTCTCCCGCAATAACCTGTACGACTGCATTATTCCCGCTGTTTTTATCGGTTCTCAAAAGCGGAAGCAGAAGCTCATCGCAAAGATATTCGATTCCTCTTGACTGCCGTGCGGTCAGACCGAAGGACACCGCAAATTGACGGATCTCACTGCAAAGTGCATAGATATCGATATCGTCCTTTGTCACGTTGCGTTCAAACATACGTGCACGGTACATGAATCGGCGCGTCAGTTCTTTGGACGGATGTCCGATCACTTCTTCCGCTGTTCCGTGTTCATAAATACCTTGCTCGGCTATAAATATAACGTCCGACGCAATGTTTTTGGCGAATCTCATTTCATGTGTGACGATAATACTTGTCATTCCGGTATCCACCAATCGCCGAATGACCGATTCGACCTCGTCCACCATCGTCGGGTCAAGTGCACTTGTCGGCTCATCGAACAACATGACCTCGGGCTTCATGGCAAGTGCGCGTGCGATCGCCACACGCTGTTTCTGCCCGCCGGACAGTTGATTCGGCATATGATAGCGGCGATTTTCCATTCCGACAAGAGCAAGCAATTCTTCCGCTTGACGGATCGCTTCCGACTGTGACATACCGGATACTTTCATTGGCGCAAGAATCATATTCTCCATGACATTCAAATGGGAAAAGAGATTGAAGCTCTGATAAACCATGCCGAGCTTACGGCGGATCTTATCGAGGTTCGCTTCGGGAGCGAGGATATTCTCTCCGTCGATCTCAATGCTGCCTGCATCCGGAGTTTCCAAACGGTTGATGCAACGAAGCAGAGTGCTTTTACCGCATCCGGAGCCACCGATTATGACGGTCGTGCTTCCCTTGGTGATGTCAAAGCTCACATTTTCAAAAACCGGATTTCCGTCATAGCTTTTTGAAAGTCCTCTTACTTTGATCATTGTGCCTCACCTCCCAGATGCTTTTTTCTTTCCGCCAAATTGATCAGTGCTCTGACACCCCAGCCGATGATAAGATAAATCAACGTAACTGCAAGAAGCGCAAACAAAGCATCAAAGGTTCGTGCAGACACGATATCCGACGCGCGGGTCAGATCCATAATGGCAAGATATCCGACCACGGATGTTTCCTGCAGGCAGCTGATAAACTGATTCTTATAAGACGGGAGTGCAGTCTTGACTGTCTGCGGCAGAATGACGTATCGGAAGGACTGAAACCGGGTCATGCCGAGGGTACGTGCGGCTTCCACCTCTCCCGGAGCGACCGTATCGACCGCCGTCCCGAAGATATCCGCCATATAGCTTCCTGTTTTCAGAGTCAGCCCGATAATGACCGATATCACAATGGGAAGCGAGATCGAACCGAAAATAATATAAACGAGCAGCATCAGAAGCACCAGCGTGGGAATCTGGATAAGCAACGACGTAAATACTTTCGTTACCCAACGAACCCAGCGAACCCCCGACATTTTGAGCTTGCAAAACAGGATTCCGATAAGCGTTCCGAGGATAAATGATGAAAAAGTCAAAAGAAGCGTCATCCAGAAGCCGTCAACAAAAAAGCGCCATCTGCTCTCATAGATAAAGGTCACATATATTTGCTTATAAAGTTCGTCTAAAAATTCCGCCATCTCGTCACCTCATTTTAATAATCAAGCGGAACCAGGACCTTCATATTGTCCGGATCTTCTATCTCGATAAACACGATCTCTTGCTTCATATACGGTTTTGAAAAGTAAACCGTACCGGTCAGTTCCGTATCGACACGTGCGCATTCCAAAAAAGTTCCTATGGCCATATCAAATTCACCGTTTACGATTCCCATTTCTATGGTGCTGAAAACGCCGCCGGTAAGTTTGAGCGAATAGCCGTATTCGTTTGCAAATCTTGTAATGACCTCAACTTCGCTTCCGGCAAATTCTCCGCTCTCCGAATCGATATAGCAAAACGGATAGCAATCTGTCGGTATCCCGACATTCAGAGTTTTTTCACCGCCTGTCGGCTCCACTTTGTGATATTCAAATGAATCGCCGTTCAGCCGGTCATATAGCTCTATGTAGGCTTCGCTTCCGTAAAAATCCGAAGCAAATGCGTTGAAATCCTCAAGCACATCGGTTCTGTCAATGTTTACACAGGCAACAAGCTCGTCGATCGCCGTTGCCGGTTCTACCATACGCAAGCCGCTCATACAATTCATAATTTCGATTGCAGATGGGCGTTCCATCGCAATAGCGTCGACCTGCCCGTAACGCAGCGCCATCACAAGGCTTGCAACCGTATTGTATCGGACAAGTGTCATATCGTCTCTGTCCGACAGCATATAGTCGGCGCTCCACGCTAAATTTACGCCGACAGTGCGCCCCCCAAGATCGCTCACATCGTCAATCGGCTGAGATACCTGTTTTCCGGAGCACCCACTCATACATAACAATAGGATCATCGCAAGCAAAACCGAACCGAGCTTCTTTTTTTTCATAAGATTCACCTCACGCTGTTGTGTTACACTTTTTCATTACATTATACAGGTAAAAGTGCAACAAAAGTGCAACAAAAAACCGCCATAAAGGGAAAGCATTCCATATTCCTCGAAAAAAACTACGTTTTTTCGTGTATTATTTACCCAAGCCGCGGAAGTGCCGCAGTCGTGATCTCCGCCCAGGAATACTGCATCATATACTCCCCGTGATAGGAATTGACCGCATACGGGATGTGGCGGAGAAAATCATAATAATCGCAGTCCACCGACTCACAGTCAATGGAAATACTGTTACGGTTCTTGAGAATGATATTCCCCACCCCCGCATCGGAAAGAACATTTTTCATGTCCGCAATCAGATTCCGCAGGTTGCTCTGTCTGGAAGAGGTATCCGGTCCGTCCTCCCATATGACTGCCATCAGCTCGCCCATCGTAGCGGATGCGCCCATCCGGTCAACCAGATATGCCAACAGTTCCTTGGCTTTTGCCCGTCGGAACACAAGCGGTTTATTGTCCACAAATGCTTCAAAGTTTCCGAAGCACTGAAAACGGATTTTTTTGGTCTGTGCGGGTCTGACAGGGGTACGCAGATGCCCCAGTGCCTGTCTTACAGCGTCCGGTGTTGCAGGCTTCAAGAGATAATCGCTGGCATAAAGGCGGAAAGCATCCAGTGAATATTCCGAATAACCGGTCACAAAAATGATATTGATATCCCCCTGAATATCTTTCAGCTGCCTTGCAAGCTCAAGTCCGGTCATTCCGCGCATCTTTATATCCAAGAAAGCAATATCACAACGGTTTTCACGGGCAAAATCAAGAGCTTCTTCGGGCTTTCTGAATCCATGTACAGTTCTACCGGGCATCACTTTCAATATAGAGTCCATAAGTGTTTCAAGTGCTAATTTTTCATCATCAACTGCTATGATATTCATCTGTCACATCTCCCTTGGGTATTCTGATAATGGCAACGGTACCGTTTCCGAGCGAGCTTTGTATTTCAAGCGTGCCGTGACACATAATGTTCAGTCTGCTTCGGACGTTCGAAATGCCGACATGAGAGCGTCCGTCATTTGGAACTGTGCCGGGAACAAATCCTACACCGTTGTCGCTGACACGTATCTCATAAAAATCGTCGTTTTCTTCGGTGGATATTGTCACAATGCCGCCCTCGGGAAGATCGCTGATTCCGTAATTAACTGCGTTTTCCACAAGGGGCTGAACTGTCAGCGGCGGAAGAAAGAACTCCGTAGCCTTTATGTCGTATTTGACATCGAGATATTCGTCATAGCGTATTTTCTCAAGTGAAAGATACGCCTCCAGATGTTGTAGTTCGTCAGCAAACGAGATCATCTTCGTTTGCTTGATAGAATCCAGATTTCCTCGCAGATACTTGGAAAAGTTACTGATCGCCTCTTTCGCCGCCTCGGGCTTTACGTCACACAAGCGGTAGATCGAGGTCAGAGCGTTGTACAGAAAATGCGGTTGAATTTGGGAGAGTACCAAAGAGTTGTTGCTCTCCGACAGGGCGAGCTCTTTTTGTGCAAGCTCCTTTTCGATATTTGCCTCACGTTCAGCCTGCTCCACATGGATCAATGTATAAACAAGCACCAGGGAAATGGTAGTGGCAAGGCAGACCGGAGTGACCGCCCAATTAGACTGAAGCGGAATGCTCAGCACGGGTATTGCCCCATACAGCACCAGGATCCATGTGTTCCTCCATCCGAGAACATCGTGGTTGCGAAATGCAAGAACCATCGTCATTGCCGGAAGGATAATATTGAATGCCTGACTGAATACATACAGCGGACCGGTCTGATCGAGTCCGGTTTCATCGTAGTAAATATACATCCCGTTGAATGTGCTGATCAGCCAAAGCAACAGCGTGACCCCGCACAACGCGGTGATAAGATGGGCATATCGGTAGGATATCTTTTTTCTCTCGGATATGTATGCGGTCAGGCAATAGGTATACAGGGATATGAGTGCACAAAGGAATGCATTCGTGAAAAATGACAGTATCTTGACCCAAACCACATTTTCCGGTGCCGGCTCTGCAAGAAGAAGCCAGATCGGCGCATCGACCAGCAGCATTGCGGTATGGGCAATGAGCACCCCTACGAGAAATTTTCCGGTTTTCGTTCTGTGCTTCCTTTCGAGAAAACAGCCGACCAGCATGACTGCCGTCACGGTTGCGGCAAAGAGCTCCAAAGCGGCACTCATATAGTTGAACTCATTCATATTCATCCGGTTCACCACCCTTCCGATTTTTACAAATTTTCAGCAACTGTTGCGCTTTTTTGGCGCTTCATCATATATAATGGTTTTTGTCAGATCGGATGCAAGGATGCACATAGCGTCCATTGTGAATACCGACGAAATAATTATATCATAATTTCTTGAATAAATAAACAAAAAAAGAAATTTTTTAAAAATTGACCTTATCATCATGATTCTTTCTTCCTTCGCCATAGTTGCCGACATCGCTCTTTTCATATTGGAAAAGTTAGGTACTATGGCAGGTCATGAGCAAGCACCGATTTATTACATAGGCGGAGTTGCAATCGGCGTCATCTTGTTACTGATAGGAATTCAGACGTACAGAAAAGGCAACTGAGATCAATAAAAAGAGAAAGGACAGTGGATGCCGTCGGTACTTCGGCAACCGCAGTCCTTTTTTCATACCGTTTATTGTTTGTTTTTGGCTCCCGGCAGAGGATTGCCGATATATTCGGACTTTCCGAAGCCGATAATGAATGTGAAAATGTATGGGAAAAGCCACAGTCCGAATCCGAAGCCTGCCCCGTGCCCAAAGGCCTTTGCGACACGGAAATTGATACGGACAGAAAGATAGAGCATATATACGGCAACCATCAATTCACCGATTGAACACAGAATCGTCGCGATTTCGCCATCCGTTTTGAATGCTCCGAATTCAAAGAGCGCGGAAACGATAATTCCCAAGATGCAGTTCCATGCTGCCTTTGTACTCCAGCACTTAGCATACATGATATAAAGACCATAAAACGGAACAAATGCTTTCCAGCCCGCCTCGCCCATTTTGGTAAACATACGCCATCTTGCCGCTGCTACCAGAAGCCAAAGCGCAACTGAGATACAAGATATAATAATTGCAAGCGTGTACTGTCCTTCTTTGATACCGGGAAATAAGATTTCTAACATGATTTTTCTCCTCAAAATAATATTAATTTTTACAAGACAAGAATTGTAATACGAACATTCCGGTGAAAAGCAGCTGCTTTATCGTTATGTCACGATTTGCTTGACGATGAAGACGAATTCTGAACATACGCAATGATCTGAAGCACACGATAAATCAGCTCCAGCAATGCGATGACCATGTCGTTTATGTATTCGATGTTGTAGAGCCGGAACAGCTTTTTGCACATTTCAAGCTCTTCTGCGGTCGCAAGCCCTTCCTCTTTCATGATCTCATACGCCCTTTTTTGTGCTTTTTTCTCGGTTTTCAGCACAATGATCGACATGATAAAAGACAGAAGATAGAAGGCAAGTCCGATGGATGTCAGAAGAATGGTACAAATGCCGTTTGCATTCTTAAGGACAAACAGATCCAGCAATGCCCCGATGATCACCATCGGAATAAAAGCAATCGGTCCGAAGTAGATGAGCGGCGTCAGACGGACACGCGTTCTCATATCCGCATCATTTTCTTTATCAAGAACGGCAAGTGCGGATTTCTGCGCCGCCATGGCAAGAGATGTCACACTCTGCTTTTTCCATGTAAGGCGTCTCAGTCTTACCTTTTTGAAATAGTGACTGTAACTGTTTCCAAAAAGAATGGAACCGGTTTTCGATACCTTAATTTTCCCAAGTCCGTTTCTGTCAAGTATCGTTCTTGCAATCTGCTCACCGGTTTTGCCGCAGCTGTTCTGCTTTTTGTTGTATCGCACATAACTGATGGCGAGAAAAATCGAAACGCCCAATGCAAATATTGATACGATGATCAAAAGACCGCAAACCACACCCATGGCAAGTATAATAGCGTCCGAAACGCCATCCAGCCCTCCGTCTGCCGCACTGCGGACAACATTAATAAATTCCGACATAATGTCCTCCTATTGTAATTCATTTTTTGTGAAGAAGTTCGCCAAGCCGCTTCATTGCCTTATCGTGTAGATACCGCAACTGTCCGTATGTAATTCCGAACATCTCCGCCACTTTCCTTCTGTCCAGATTCTTATAGTACAGGAGAATGATAATATCTCGCTGATTCTGAGGCAACTTTTCCAATGCGCACGCAAGTTCTTCCAATTCTTCTTTGTTCAGAAGCGAATCATCCGGTTCTTCTGCGGAATCTACTGTGTTATCGATCAATTCCAACACCGGATGGTCACGCATTTCTTTCAAATAATCATAAACCGTATTGCGCGTTATGGTATAGATCCATGTGGAAAGAGAAGCCTTGGTTTCATCGTATTGATCAAGATTCAAATACACTTTCAGAAACACGGTCTGAACAATGTCTTCCGCTTCGGTTTGGTTGAATATTTTGGAGCGGACAAAGCCGAAGACCTTAGCGCAGTATTGCGTATAGATGAAACCGCAATCCTGTTTATTCATCCTCCTGCCCGTCCTTTTTTTCTTTCAGGTCGGTTTCCTCCCCGGCTGCACTTACCCACTCCAGATCGTCATCCGATAAAGAGCATAAGCAACGTCTTTCGGTATCCTCGATCAGAGCCTGCAGTCTTTTGTTACGCTCAAAACGCTGATAATCTAACAGCGCCGTTAATCGTTTCTGTGTACTCATATTTTCCTCATGTATTTCGATAAGCTTCCATCAAGCGATTTGCACCTTTATTCAATAACACCTTCGGTGTATTCGCCCGGTGTCGTAACAATCTCTCCCGTCCGAAGGAATAGGGTTGTCAGCTTTTGTTTGCAGTTCCGGCAAGTAAAGTAATTTATGTAGAACAAACTTGACGAATAATCGGCGATACCTTTGCACAGGGGACAACGAATCTTGTCCACCGTTCTACCCTGCAAATTGTTAATGCTGAGATCCGGCATCGTGGCTCCGCCGACCGCCGTTGCAAGCGCCTCATCGGAAAGCTCGCCTTTTTCTTCGATTTCTTGGATCTTTTTCATCAATTCTTCGATGTTTTTCATTGGACTATCTCCTTCCTTTCAATAACTGCTGTTCGGTTGATATACGGAGCGAGCATTCTTTCGCACTTTTCGACGTAACCGTCTTCAAAGAAGTGACACTTCCAGAGATCCGGTGCACGCATATCTCCGCCGCTTGTCAGAATCCCGATTGCACGGCAACCTCCGCGACAATATGTAAGATGAGAGCAGTCTGCACACTTCTTGTTAACCTTGATCATATCGCCTATCGTTGCACAGACCTCGTCAAGATACACGCCGCTCTGCAGAATCGACTGCAAACCCTGCTTTTTTACATTTCCGAACGAAATGTTGTGTGCTTCCATCCAGCCCGACATCTGCATACAGGGATAGACCTCGCCGTTTGCCGCAACGGCGATCATTCCTCTGTTGCCCTGACAGAGCGGGCGGGATTCTCTGTATCTGTCCAAGCAGCCGCGCACGGGCGTAAGCGTGTACGCTTTTCTTTGAGGGTCAAGATCCAATAGCTGCCAAAAATCCACCGACATCTTATGCTCACCTCGGATATATCCCTGCGCTACCCCAAGGCAGGCTTCGTAATATTCGTGAACGGTGAAAGATTGTCCTGCGGCATTTTCCGCCCAGCGGGTTGATTCGGTCGTGCAGATGACCCTCGTGCTCTCAACGCCGAGCTTGTCCAGATACTCAAGAGATTGCAGGATCGAATCCTTGTTTTTGCGGTTGATATTCATCTGCACCTTTACGCGGAAGCCGTTTTCTGTGCACAGCTTTATTGCGCGTATGGCATCTTCTTCCGCTCCCTTATGATTTCGCATCCAGTCGTGGAATCCGATGCCGTCAAAGGAGATTTTGATAAGCGGATAACAGCCGATTTGCTTCATCCTGTCGAGTGCGGACTGATTTATGTAAAAGCCGTTGGTGTTCAGCTCAAAAACATACATTCCGCGGCGGTAAATGCCCTCGATAATTTCAAAAAAGGACTTGTGCGCCATCGGTTCGCCGCCGGTTATGGTAAAGCCATTGATGCCGCACTTCTGTGCCTCGTCCAAAAGGGTGTTTGCCTCATCAAGCGACCATTCGCTCTGCAACGGCGCATTGTCCTTTGCATTGAAGCAGTGCAGACAGTTATAGTTGCACTTGCCCGTGATCATCCAGTTCATCGACGGCATATAGCGGTTGTCGCATACCATCGGCTTTTGCCAATCGGTGAGAGCCGCCTTTCCCTTTTCAGTGGGAAAGATCATACTGCGCTGCACAAGGCTTGCGGTAAGCTCGTCTTCGGGAATGTCGTGCTGACCGTCACAGAGAGACAGCCGTTCAAACTCCTCTTTTTTCAGTCCCTGTGCCGTGAGATTGTGCTTGATATAATAGGCGTAAGGCACCAAACGCCACGAACGCAGGGCTATTCTTTCGTTCAAAATATAATACATTGCTATTCACCGTCACTTTGTTATTTTTCTTATCCTACCTTGCGGGACGTAGCATCCCGTACTGCTTTATCTGCGATCCCGGGACCATGCAGATATCCGCTACCTGAAAACCGAAATGCTCATACATCTCTACATTTACTGTTTTATGCGTTTCCAAGTATACGGAATAATGATTTTTGTCCATCCATTCCAATACCGGTCGCAAAATTTCGGAACCGAGCCCATGATGCGTCTTTCCGGCTCTGACCGCAAAAGTCATCAGATACCATGTCTTGTCATCGGAATAGCGATTGCGAACCTCAACGGCATTTTTCTCAAATGCAATCGAACGCTTCATAGCGCCGAGCCCGAGTCCGAAAGCGACAGCGATTCCACCGCTGCGCAAAAAACGCATGGTCGGAATCCCAAGGTAACCGGGCGGGCACAGGACGATGAGGTTGTCGATTTGTGAATCTGTCGAGATCATGATTGCATCGCCGAACATGGAGCGGTAGGTTGTTTGGCAATACCTGCTGCGCACTTTTTCGGAAACATCGCCAAGAAGATATTGTAACGACGCATCGTCGGCAAACGTGCCGCCAACCATCTCTCCGACACGGTTCAAATCATATTTTTGTATGTAATACGCAGCTACTTCTCTATGAAAACGGGAAACAGAATCATATTCTTTCATACATTGCCTTTCATAGCCGTTCTACTCAACGGTATAAACTGTTTTCACCTTTTGTTTCACCGTTTGATAAGCTGTATACATAACCGCTGTCGGCGCTTTTTACGACGCCGGTAACGGTGCTGAATACTTTTTCCTGTACGGGATAAGCACGCGGTCCGGTAGGTTTCGTAACAAGATAATATACTCGGTCGCCGACATTGAATTTTGGTTCGCCGGGCGTTTCGGGGTCGCCGCAACCGCCGCCTGAAACGTTATCAAGTTCTTCGTCGGAAAGCTCGCCGTTCTTGTTCAACTTTGCAAACGCTTGCACCGCCTCTTCTGTGGTCAGTTCAACGCTCTCGGCTTTTGCCATGGCAAGCAGTTCTTCTGCCGAATTTGCTGTTCTCGCCTTTTCTAAAAGTTCTTTTGAAATGTTCATATCATTTCTCCTTTATTGATTGTGCGGACATTCGCTTTCATCACGCAATTCGCAATTATCGCAGCAGCGATTTCCGGCGATTCTGCATGGGCTGAACAGTTCACACGTCTGATCTGTATCTGACAGCGCACCCTCGTTAACCGTCATTCGAGAGCCGTCTTCAAACTCTATCCAATAGAGCATAGGCGGTGTGCCTATCGCATTCCGAGGTCTTTCGGCGCGATCGGCGCCGATGATCTTTACTTTGGCGTTCGTTATATTGTAGTAAGCGGTATCTCCGACAGCAAACCCTGCCACAACTGCGGCGGCTTCTTCGTCGGTAATTTCATGGTTCTTTATTTCATTGTTATCCATAATCATTTTATCCTTTCCGATCATATTCTTTCCGATTTCTAAACGATCTGCGGCAATTATCGAATGCTTTTGCAAATTTCAGGATCGATGCCTTCCACCCCAACAAGAGTCAATTCGCTTGCGTCATATTCTTTTTCCGTTGTTTCGCCGTCATCGACAACATAATATACATAGTAATACTTTTCTTGACTGATGCGAACGACCGTACCGTAAACCTCTTTGCCGTCGCTTCCCTTATGCGATACTCTGTCGTTCACGGAAAATTTTGGAGTTCGTCCTCCGCAACCGCCCGTAACGTTGTCAA
>OGFM01000925.1_pt1 | contig 21043 bp, 9 predicted proteins | sample 1570871 | NCBI WGS metagenome assembly OGFM01 (sample SAMEA2581957, study PRJEB24529) | metagenome | biome: Human gut stool | place: China | collected 2011
CTAACTTTGCAGGGATTTAAAACAAAAAATAAAGAATATGCGTCGATATATTTTCATTCTTTCACTTTTGTTTCCTTTCCTCTCAATTGTTGCGCAACCCAAGCACGAAGTTCGTGCCGCATGGGTGACAGCGGTGTACGGACTGGATTGGCCTCGCACACGTGCAACAACCCCTCAAACAATCCGCAAGCAGAAAGAAGAGTTAATAGATATTCTTGATAAGTTGAAGGCTGCCAACTTCAACACTGTCCTATTTCAAACCCGTACTCGTGGAGATGTATTATATCCTTCAGCAATCGAACCTTTCAATTCGATCCTGACCGGAAAAACAGGAGGAAATCCAGGATATGATCCACTGGCTTTTGCCATTGAAGAATGTCATAAGCGAGGGATGGAATGTCATGCCTGGATGGTAACTATCCCACTAGGGAATAAGAAGCATGTTGCTTCGCTCGGCAGTCAGTCTGTCACCAAGCGGATGAAAGAAATATGCGTTCCTTACAAGCGCGAATATTTCCTCAATCCGGGACATCCGGCAACGAAGGAGTATTTGATGAAACTGGTGCGGGAAGTCGTTAGCGGTTATGATGTGGACGGAGTGCATTTCGACTATCTGCGTTATCCGGAGAATGCTCCTCTTTTTCCTGATAAATATGATTTCCGACGATACAATAAAGGACGCACACTGAATCAGTGGCGCCGGGATAATATCTCCGAAATTGTACGTTATATATATAAAGGTATAAAAGCTATGAAGCCTTGGGTGAAAGTAAGTACCTGCCCGGTAGGTAAATACCGTGATACTTCTCGTTACCCCTCCCGGGGATGGAATGCTTTCTTTACCGTTTATCAGGACCCGCAAGGTTGGATGGGAGAAGGTATTATGGATCAAATTTATCCGATGATGTATTTCCAGGGAAACAATTTCTACCCTTTTGCCCTCGACTGGCAGGAACAGAGCAACGGACGGCAGGTGATTCCGGGACTCGGCATTTATTTTCTCCATCCCGATGAAGGCAAATGGACACGCGACGAAATAGATCGTCAGATGAACTTTATCCGCAAGCAGAAAATGGCGGGTGAAGGGCATTACCGGGTGAAATACCTGATGGAGAATACACAGGGTATTTATGATGAGCTAGCCGAAAACTTCTACGCATATCCAGCTTTACAGCCCTCGATGCCTTGGCTGGACAATGTTCCGCCTACGGCTCCGTCGGAGTTGAAAATAACAAATATCGAGAATGGATATACGGAACTAAAATGGCAGGCTGCTACGGATAATGACGAACGTAACAAACCTATGTATGTTATTTATGCTTCCAATGAGTATCCGGTAGACACCAGCCGACCGGTAAATATCGTAGCGCAGAATATCAGAGAGACAAGTTATATCTATGCCCCTATCCTGCCTTGGAATGCTAAAAAGCATTTCGCTGTTACGGCCGTAGACCGTTACGGAAATGAAAGCGTAGCGATACAAGAATAATTTCATTCCCAAGGAGTAAAACCGAACTAAATACTACATAGAGAAAAAAACATCTATCATACTTATTCATCTGATAATTAGAAGAATATTAAAATCAATGATAGTATGATAGATATTTATTTCATTATGTAATGTTGATAGCAGTATCAAGTGAGAGACATAGATAAAAATCAAAGAGGAATAACAACTTTATGCTCCTTCTGGTTTCTAAAAATAATGAACTCGACTTCTTTTTGTGTATTCGCGCGTTTCAATGCCTCTTTCATATCACTTAATTTATTGACAGATTTTCTATTTATTCCAAGCACAACATCATTCGGAGCAATAAAATCTCTGACAGGACTGCCTAGGGCATCTACTGAAACGACATAAACTCCCCGTTCCGTATCCATACCGGTAGCGGAGCGTTCTTCCAATGTGTCCAGATTCTTAAACGTCACCCCTTTCCAAAGCATCGTCTTGATATCCGTAACATGACCTGCCACAAGCGGAACAGGCATAACAGGACTTTCAGCCAACTGTTTCAAATGAAAAGACAACACTCCGAAATTATTCATCGGAAAATTACGGAAACCTCCTTTAATTATCACTTCAGAATCGTCCGCTACATTAAAATCACCTTTCGCAGCATCTATAAACCTGATCGCAGCTACTATAGAATGAGCATCTACACCAAGTTGGCGAGCTGCAAGATACGATAAACTGTCTGTAAAGATATTATAGTCTACTTCCCTGCCCCAGCCATACACTCTTATAGGTTTATATTTGGTCATTACAATATTACGTGAAAAAACATCTCCGCTGTTTTTAAACCATAAATGCGGATGGAGCGTGTTATTGACAATGATATTATTTTCAACAGTCCGATAAAAGCCTTCACGTAATTTTATGCCGCCATTCAGACAAAGATTATTGTAGATTTGATAATTACTGGAACCATCGTCCAAATCAATATCCCATCCTCTATCACAACGCAACCGATTATGACGGATAATGATAGGTTCAACTACATCTGCCAGAATCAACGCAGGGTTTTCATCCGTAATTTGTGTCATTACATTATAATTCGGATGCCAAAAACGGTCACGTCCCCAAGAGTTGATAGTTCCATGGTCGCCTGTTTCTTTCACGGTGTTAAAAATATCGTTGTATTCGATAATATGTCCTCCCCAAGTACCTTCACTGATATTAATTCCGGCACGGGGAGTATCGTAAATACTGTTATGACTTACTGTAATGTTACGGCACATGGAAAGTTCCACTCCTGTAATCTGCTTTTCAAACAAACCGATAGTACAGATTAAATTATCGTAGACTTCACAATAAGCAGGATGATTGTCATTCTGCGAACCTTTAGCAGTATCCATTTTATCCAAAGGAACAAATTCCCCGTACCTAAAACTCGGTGAACGTACTCCCGCCACATCTCCGACAAAGCAGATGGCACTGGCTCCAATAGAAGTCAGGTAAGAACCGGTCACCGCAGAATAGCGATTATATTTATCAAAAAAGACACCGTTTCCACCTACATGATGGATATAGCAATCACGCAGGGTACATTTTTCCGTTCCCCTGAAAATAACGGCCCCTCCCCGGTATATCGTCCAGTCCGAACGGAGCAAAGGCTCATAATGTTCCATAAATGTCCGTATCGTTTGCGTCAGTTCTATTCCTTCAATAGTTATGTTTTTCACCGGATGGGATGAAGTTCCTGCAATTTCAATCAAGTTTTTAAGTTGCGGAGTTTCAAACACCAGCTCGTTTATATTTTCATCGGACAAAGGATAATAATACAACCAGCCTTCTTGTTTATCATAGTACCATTCTCCCGGAGCATCCAGTTCTTCAAAGATATTCTCTACCATCCTGTTTTCAGGATGGATTCCCATTGGACGATTATTCTGCCAGCCACCTTCCAGTTGCAACTCTCCCTTTTCATTCTTGCCTGTAATACGATAATGAAAATCACCCCAATCATGACTATGCATGGCATGAAGGTAACCACCTTCCGGATTCTTCCATTTTTTCACTCGTTCCGGGGCTGTTGCCAAAGCAGATGTACCATTAAAACGAACAGCTGTTTTATCATAATCAGGATAACGTGCCATAGACCTCAAATCTCCGTTTACAATAAGCATATCCATAACCGGATTCCCTTTCACAGCAGCCCGCATGATACCATTCTTGTACTTTTCCCATTTCAAGTCCAAGGTAATTCCGCTCGATATTATAGCTTTCTCACCTGGATAATTCCTTATTATTAATTCTTTCGAATCATTTCCATCAGCAGAGGTCAGCACCAAGGGGGTATCTAAAATATATTCCCCTTCCCTCAAATAAATTGTAGTACAGTTCTTATCCTTTCGAGCTTTTTCCACTGCTTCATGAATGATATGAAAAGGAGTTGCCGGACTGCCATCTCCACCGGATGATGCATGAGGAGAAACGTAATATATCGATTGGGCATAAATGCCTATAAATGGCATTGTTAATAAAAAAAGAAAGATTGTTTTTATTCTTCGTGTTTTCATATTGATATGATTATTTGGGCTATATGTATGAGCAAAGATAGACTAAATAAAACACTTAATTAACAAATAATAAAATTTTAATAACTTTACGTACCATAAAAGAAATGGTATGGGAGTTACATCAAAAACAATCAATCCCATACCATTTCAGTTACCTGAAAAAAGAGCCAAATTACAAATTCATCTCTATATCAAAACTTTTACCTATGATACAAATATCAAAATAAAAAAATCTATTTTAATTTATAAGATAAATCGTACTTTGTACCACCTACGGAAACTTCTACAGAAACACCATCGGCATGGAATGTGCCGGGAGTTGCACCTGTATTATCTGTAAATTTAGCACTAATATTCAATTTTGCACGATCAGCCTCATTCGTAAACGGGTGGATTACCGTAATAAAACGTGCCGCACCTCCCATCGGTTTGGTTATACTCACTCGATACCATTTGCGTTGAAGTGTTTTCTCATTCTGCTTACTAGAGGACCAATTAGTACTCCATTTAGCTACATATCCGGAATTAGTTTCAACAAATGTTTTAAACTGCATGTTATTATTATCGTCAAATTTTGTGTAAGCACCATACTGAAAGTTTTCCTTATCAGCTTCATCAACAACAACCTTAGGCGCATTACCCAAATTGAAAGTCACATCCACCACCGGGGTAGTTTTACCAGTATCATATCCCTCATCCACCAAAACAAAAAATGTCTTGTTCACAAAGAATACGGCACGACGATGTGTCAAGTCACCATAGGACTTATTTTCCGTTACAAGCACATCGATATTGCCTTTGCTTTCTTGCAACAAGAATTTTCCATTCATATAACCATCTGCTATAGTGGCAGAGTTCTTGGTCATTGTATTGTGCATGGTGGTTGCCCGATATGATTTGCGCAGATTATCACTTTCTTTATCTCCTCCATAAGTAAAGAAACCTGCATCCGGTAAGAAATTACGTCCGTCACGATATAAACTGAAAGTTCCGTTATCTGGCTGGCAATGCACATAATTCTTGGGATTATTGTTATTTTTCACTACCATCATTATTGCATCTGATGCCCACTTGCTGCGCAACATATAATAACCGCCATCCTTATAGAGCTGGATTAATTCTTCAGGAGTCTTACCTTGTTTCCCTTCGGTTGCCATCCATGCGATTTCTTTATCATCAGGGAACATGGCCATATATCGACGGAAATTACCTAACAGTACACTTTTAGTCCATGAACTGGCACCTGTATCATTAAAATTATCAAAAGAATAATCGGGATACGTAATATCCATTACGAAACGGGCAGCTTTCTTCAATAATCCGACATAATTGGTCGGGAAGTATCCGACTTTATTGTTGACTTGTGCCATATTATAGAGCTTATTGCAAGCATAAACAGCTTCTATATGGTAACCGGGAGTCAGTTCTACATGTACCCCATCACCTAAGAATTGTGCTTCCACCTGTTCAGTGATTTTTGCTGTACCTTCATTCAACCATTCTCCTGCTTTCTTAAATTCCGGCATTAATATTCCGGCAGAAACAACACTCTCCACTTGAGTAATAAGAATATTAGTCTCTTTATAATAATTCTTACGGATACATTCCACTCCATCCGACAGGGCAACAAGAAATGTAGAAAGCCATTCAGGAGTAAAGTTCTCCGATTGAATAAAATAAGACATTATATCAAGTTGTGCTTGTACTCGATGAGCAGGTTGAAGTCCATACCATTCCACATTTTTGTTTTTATCGACTTTCCCTTCAGGGCAAGGAAACGTTTTCAGCCAATCGCCATAAACCTCTATCCATGATTTGACATATTTTTCATCATGAGTAACCGTATATGCATTAGCCTGGTATATCATCCACTGATGGCGATGCAACTGATAAACAAATTCCGCATCTCCCTTATACTTGTCAGGGACATAATTCCAGTTTATTTCATCATCTTGTTTAAACAGGACATACGTTTCTTTCCCAGATGCATCTTTAGACTCATATTTATCTTTTATATAAAAACGATATTCTAAAGCTTGGTCAGCAATATTTTTATTGAAATCGCCAATAGAGGTCTGACCCAGATTTATATTAGGATTGGTAACATCCTCTCTATTCCGGTAGTATTCCAACAATTCGGAAGTAGCCGAGACGTAATCTTTCTTATCATAATATGCTTTCACTTTTTCCAAGCCGGGATAATCAAGATTGATTACTTCAAAAAGTCTCGGAACTGTTGTTTCACTTCCACCATTATCCTCTTCCTTGACATGATTCTCAAAGAAAATAATCTTATCATCATTGCAGGCAGTCATGAACAGAGCCAGCAAAAAAAGCAAACTAAATATTTTTGAATTCATATTGTTTCAAATTTAATTAATTACCATTACTCCATCCCGGGTTTTGCCCCAAATCCGGATTCATATAAATTTCATTCTGGGGATAAGGGAATAAATACATCTTATCATTCCAGTACATTTGCTGTAACAACACCTTTTCATAAGAGAGGGAAGTGCCGCTCTTTGTTATCTTTACTCCATAAAGATTTCTGACTTCATCCAACCCTGCTATCCTCCAACGGCGAATATCATAGAAGCGATGTCCTTCAAAAGCCAGCTCAATACGGCGTTCGTTGCGAACCTTTGCTGTAAAGTCCGCTCCATTTTCAGTCACATGTTTCATATCAGCGCAGTCACGAACCTGATTCAAGGCTGCACGTGCCGTCAATGGACATCCTTCTGCCGTAGCATCCGGACCTTTCCACTCATTCATAGCCTCCGCATAATTCAACAATATCTCGGCATAACGGAACAAGACATAGTGATGATACAGTTTATTCGGTTTGTCCGGGTCGAGTGATACGGACGGATTCATATATTTACGCAGATAATATCCTGTTTTCGTTGAACCATCCAAGATCTTGTTTTTGCCACCTTCGAAAGTCTCCACCTTTTGTTTCTGCCATATAGAACCATTGGTCAGTACATTTTTGTATAAACGCGGATCACGTGTTTCCTTATTGGAAGCATCATAATACATATTTGCCACATGAGTAGGATTATTCCAGTCAAAAGGAGTCCCGTCCTTCATTTCATAAGCATCTACCAAATTCTGTGTAGGCGTATTTCCTCCTTCCGCACCTTCATATCCCATCGGTTCATTGCGTGATTCAAAATCACTGGTAGTTGCAATGGCACGACGCTCTAAAATCAACTGTTTGGACTTCAAGACCTCATTACCACCCAAATCCGAATACAACGGGTCAGTAGATACGTTAGGCAATTGATATTTATTCATTTTTATAACCTCATAAGCCGCTTTAGCTGCCGCTTCCCACTTTACCAAATCATGACCGGGGTTATGCAAATCACTCGCCGCATACAATAAAGCCCTTGATTTTAAAGCCAGTGCCGCACCTTTGGTCACCCTGCCTGTCTCGCCTCTGATACCATCTTCCGGCAGTCCTCCTTCCCGGGTTATCTCCGTACATTCCTTTGCTATGAAATCTATCACATCCGCAAATGAAGTCTTCCGTACAGAATTAATCTCCTCCTGCGTATAAGTACGTGTTATCAAAGGAATATCCCCATAGCGCTTAGCCAGTTCGAATAAATAAAACGCACGCAAGAAACGGACTTCCAAAGAAAATTTAGAAGCCTTGTCTATCATTTCATCATAATCTTCATTATACTGAAAACGTTCAAGCACTTTCGGATCAAAATTTTCCAGAAATAAATTGGCGCTACGAACTCCGTTCCAAAAACTCCAGCCATCATCGACACGCTTTAGCGGGCTCCAAATACCATTGGTTATATAATAGATACTATTATTTTCCCAAGTATAGACAGAATTATCGGTAGCAGATTCCATCATCGCATCGCTCACTCTCCCAAAATCAGTCGGCAAGAAACTGTATATATAAGCTACCGATGAGTTCATATTATTAAAATAACTGTAGGCTTCTTCCTTGGTTTTCCCGCTAGTTTCATCGTAATCAAGAAAATCACATCCGTCCAATAAAAACAGAGCGAAAGCCGCTACTACATAGTTCTTTATATTTCGCATAACTATCTTTATTTAAAAGTTAATATTCAGTCCTAGACATACAGAGAATAAATCCGGATACCCCAATGTCAGATCTTCACAATTGAAATAATCAATCTTATCTATAGAAAATACATTCTGTGCCTTAGCGTAAATCTGAAGTTTATCCAATTTTATCTTTTTCACCCATTTCTGCGGCAGATTATAATAGACATTCAGATTACGTAATTTCAAGAATGAACCATCTTCAATCCATTGTGTACTAGTCTGATAATTATTTTCATTCGACAATGTAGAAAGACGGGGTACATTGGCGACATCTTTCATAGCTTCTGTCCAACGAATCTTATCTTTCAAATACCAAGTCGCGATATTGGTATTGCCATTACGTAAGGGCTGATGTACATTTGCCACATTCAATTGTTTGGTCAACCCACTCACTCCATTAAAGACCATATCTATTCCAAAGCCCTTATATTCAAAACCCAAATTCAATCCGAACACCATTTCGGGCACCGTTGTAGACTTGCCGATTGCTATCCTATCCTCACTATCGATCCTTCCATCTCCATTCTGGTCTTTATATTTCACATCTCCCGGACGAACCACCGAAAATGTTTGTTCCGGGCTCTTGGCAATATCCTCTTCATCACGGAAATAACCGACGGCTTCCAATCCAAACAGTTGCCCGACTTTATGTCCACGTGTATATAAATAGTCGTAAGGCTGATAGGCCTGTCCGTTTTCAACAATCTCACTATCATTCAATGCCCAATTCGCATTTACAAAATAATTGAAATCCTTATGTTGTCCACTCCATCCCAAACTCAATTCTACACCACGGCTCTTTACTTCACCTATGCAGGCTTTCGGCGGGTCGATGCCTAGTATGCCGGACACATTATTATTAGCAACTAAAATATTAGTACGATGGTCATAGTACACCTCTGCCGTTGCCGTGAAGTTCTTCCATAAACGCAGGTCTACCCCCACATTATATTTGTCTGCAGTCTCCAGATTCAAGCCATATACAGGTAACCTTTGTTCTTTCAAACCATTGACTACTGTCATACCATCTCCAAAAGGATATCCTGTCCCCCCTGTCCAGAAATAATTCCCCAATCCATAATCAAGTTCATCTACCGCAGAACGTCCCCAAGAAGCCCGAAGTTTCAACAAGTCCAGGTTAGAAGCCCCTTTCAGAAAATCTTCGTTAGCCAAATTCCAACCAGCAGAAACAGCCGGATAGAAACGAAACTTATCACCTTTCAACAGAACACTTGTACCATAATAGTTGCCGACAACATCTACCATATAACGGTTGCCATAATTATAACCGACAAATCCCATGATATTCTGCCGATAATAAGAGGCGTTATTTTCTAACGGTTCTTTCATATCCTGCCGATAGACAGCCGAAGCCGACAATTGATGCTTACCGGATGTATAGTCATAATTCAATTTAGCCTCAACGCTGGCACGTATCAATTGGGCAGACAATACAGATTTGGTTATCTGCACCTTGCTATCCGTACCATAAGTTTCACTTACCGGGAGTCCCTCTTCCGACAGATAACCGACTTCATACTTATAAGTCTTACTACCTATATCCTGAAAAGTAGCGGTATTATCATAAGCGACAGCCACTTCTGCACTCAACCCTTTCAGGAACATAGAGAAATCTTGAGTTATCCGCATATCCGTTTCCAACATACGACGATTTTCCTGTACATATCCCACATCTGCAATAGCCGCAATCGGATTCATCTTAAAAAGAGTGTTACTCCCCCAATTATCATTCAATGTCTTCACCGGAAACGCAGCGGCAGGTACCTTATAAAAATTCTGGAAGATTGTATTAATAGCCGTATTCGGTCGTTTATCTTCTCCAATAATACCATATAAGCCAAACTTCATCTGGGTGCTGGAAGTGATATCCACATCCAAATTCATACGCAACCCTAGTTCATAAGTCCGTATTTGAGAATTATAACGGTCTGAATAGTGAGTATAATCTTCATTCAACAAACCAAACTTATTCTTATAATCCAACAATGCCATATAGCGTACTCTTTTTCCGCCACCACGCATCATTACATTAAACTGATTGTTTTCGCTGAAATTCCTCGTACCCTCTTCATACCAGTTGACGTTCGGATAATAATTCGGATTCGTACCATCCTTAAACCGTTCCAAGTCTCTTTTCGTGTATTGCAACGGCAAGCCATCATAATACAGCGCTTCATTCTGCGCCATAGCATACGTATAAGCATCCGCCATTTCCGGCCGGTTGACAGGAAAATCGAAACCATGACGATAATTCACATCTACATCAAACGAATTATAAATACCTCTTTTTGTATTCACCAGGATTACTCCATTAGCCCCTCTGGCACCCATCAAAGCCGTAGCGGCACCATCTTTCAAAACTTGGACGGACTCTATTTCTTCTATTGTCATATTAGTCAGTCCCCGTTCAAATCCATCCACCAAAACCAAGGGAGCTCCGCTACCCAAACCACCACGACCACGTATATTCATGCCGGCATTAGCATCCCAACCAACCGTTTGAGTCAGATGAAGCCCTGATATCAATCCGAAAAGCGCGTTATTCACCCGGTCGGGAGAAGTCGCGTTCTTTTCCAGCAAATCAGCATAAATAGCAGTCACAGACTGGGTTTGGGTGTCTTCTGTCCGCTTTAGAAATCCCAAATCAACAACCGCGTCTTTCTTGATATCAAACACCAAATTCAGGGTATCCCCTGTGATTTTAATCCGTTTGGTTGCTACATCTGCATAATTTAGTTCAATATAATCACCTTTCTTCAACAGGAGTGAAAATAAACCGTCTTCATCAGTGACATTGTTATTTCTGTATTCTCCTACCTTTGATACCTTTACACCCGAAAGAGGTTTACCGGAGCCATCTTTCACAATGCCATTCATCATCTCCTGCGCCACCAGACTTACCGAAGAGATGAATAACAAGCCTATCGTAAATAATAATTTATTCATAATCAAATCGTTTAATTAATCTTATTACCAGCCGGGATTTTGAATCAATCCATATTTCTTATTGATTTCGCTTACAGGAAATGGCAATAAATACCAGTATTCATTCCAATAATATTTAATATCGTCACGCGTACTCACTACATACTCGAAACCACTTCCGACCTTCGTCGTTTCCAGCATTTCCATAGGACGTGTAGCCCATTCCGCACCTTTTTTATGACGTATCATATCAAAGTAGCGAACATCTTCCTGTCCGAATTCACGGGCACGCTCATCCAATAAATAGTTCAGCAAGGCATCACCTTGCGGCACTTTAGCGGAAGTTACTGCCGGCACCCCTGCACGTTCGTGCACGAGGTTCAGATAATCATAAGCAGTTTTCTCAAATTCATCGGGCACGTTAGCCTTTCCCAATTGGTTCATAGCTTCGGCTATACTTAAATAAATCTCTGGCATACGAATCATAGGACAAGAATAAGGCTTGCCTTTCATTTCATTCTTCTTGTCACGAATAAACTTGCGGAATCCATAGCCAAATTGAGTTTTCTTCTGCACAGAACTTCCCGAACCGTATCCTTCGCGTCCGCCTTTATAAACTTCTGCTGTCCGTCCCTGCCATTTATCACCATTTACAAGCAAGTTCTCATATAAACGCACGTCACGGTTCGGCTGCCCTTTTTCATCAAAAAACGGATGCGCACGGTGTGTCTGATTATTCCAGTCGAACGTAGAACCATCCTTCCATTGGAACATGTCCGCATAATTTCCACGCGGGATTCCATAACCGGATTCATACATACGGAATGGTTTATCTACGCCATCATAGGTTCCCCAACGGAAAGAAGCCATCACAACCTCCTGGTTGCCTTTCGTAAAATAGCCGTTTACATAGTCCTCTCTAGGATTTCCAGTATTTTCAATCCGATAATAATCACCATTCTGTTTGTTCAGACGCAAGAACTCTCTTCCTGCCTCCAAAGCAGCCTCCCAACGACTATCCTGCTGATTTCCATACCAAGTAAGAAGTTCAGTAGCCGCTTGTCCGTCATAATAGGGTGCTTTATTGTTAAATAATGGACTGGCAACAAACAAGAGTAAACGAAACTTCAACGCTTTAGCAGCGGCTGCTGTCATGTGTCCATATTCTTCAGCGGTGGTGAACCAAGGCAAATCGGTTGCTGCCTCATCCAACAACGCAGCTGTTTTATTAACCGTTTCTTCCAACGTCAGACGAGGAAACTGGAAAATCTCATCTGCCGCATACGCATGGTCTATCCAAGGCATACCACCATAGAAACGAATCATTTGAGTATAGTGAAAAGCAATGACTACTTTAGCTTCCGCTTTTCGAATACGCTTTTCGTCATCAGTCATATCGGGAACTTTATCTACATTTTCAATATAGATATAAGCTTTCCTTATACCAAAAGAGGGATTTCCCGTCACTTCAGTAATCTGTGAATGAAAAGGGAAATAAGGAAAGTTGATACAACTGGAAGAAGAATTAATGTCTCCGCGTGTCCATGAGATTGGTTGCGCATATCCTATATCAGTATATCCATCCAAAATAAGCCCCTCCGGATGACACCCTCTCAAAGTAGGCATAAAATCCCACAAACTTTTATAGAACTGGTTCATAGCCTGATCCGCATATTTTTTGGAAGAAAACACTGTATCAATAGATACATCGTCACTATTAGGCTTCTCCAAAAAATTATTACCGAACTTCAGGTCTTCACATCCGATGAATAAACTAGCCAGAAGTCCGCCTAAAATAATTAAACTTTTGTTTTTCATAATAATCATTTTAAAAAGTTACATTCACTCCCAGACTGAAGATTTTCATAATAGGATACGTATTCGTATCACGTGTCAATTCTCCTTCGGGATCAAAAACTTTCAATTTGTCAAATGTCAAAAGATTATAGCCTGTAAATTGAACGGTCAACTTAGAGGCACCGATTGCTTTTAAGATTTTCTGTTGAGTGATATTATACCCAATCGTCAAATTTTTAAGTTTTATGTATGAGGCATCTTTTAGCCACACACTTGATGTCTCCTGATTGGCCGTGCTCGAAACGGATAAACGTGGATACACAGCCGTTGCTGCTGTTTCAGGCGTCCAACGCCCGTCGGCCATATACTGATAAAGTACTTGCCCCTCATAAAAAGGACGCTTATAAGCATTTGCCATTTCAATATCACATTGAGCTGCTCCCGTCCAATTCATAGAAGCAAAAAAGCCTTTATATTCTCCGCCTAAATTTAAACCGAACGTATAAGCCGGACGTTTGGGATTCCCTATTTTGGTCTGGTCGTCATTATCAATTATATTATCACCGTTCAAATCTGCAAACTTAATATCACCAGGGTACTTTTTCCCTTGCGGTTGAGGCAGCTCCGCACGAACATTACCATCCGCATCAAAGTCGTCCTCGTTATAGAACCCCTGTGCCAAGTATCCGAATCGGGCTCCCACTTCATGTCCGGTACGCCACATATAAGGTTCGTTCGGTTCTACTTCATCCTGATAAATAATCTTATTTTTAGAATAAGAGACATTTGTATTTATATAATATGAAAAATCCTTAATACGATCATTCCATTTTAAATCAACTTCATATCCTTGATTATTCACTTTACCCATGTTAACCACAGGTAATATACCATTCATTGCAATCAAGGAAGGGACTGTACTACGCTGTATCAGAATATCACGACGATTTTCCCGGAAGTAATCGACTGTCAACTTCAAACGGTCGCTGAAGAAATAAGCGTCTATACCATAATTCTGCTTTAAGGCAGTTTCCCAAGTTACATTCGAATTTCCCAGCATAAGTTCTTTCGCTGCTACCTGATAGGCCGTATTTGTCAATCCGAAAATATACCCGTTCTTATCCTGATAGGCTTGCTGCAGCCAATCGGAGTTGTTTATTGAATAAGAGTCCGGCAAATAAAGGAAGCGATTACTGGACATATTGTCATTACCGACCAATCCAACAGAAGCACGCACTTTCAGATAGGTTAAGAAGTCATTTTTGGGAATGAATTTCTCTTCTGTTATAACATAGCCGATAGAACCTGCAGGGAATGTACCAAAACGTTTATCCGGCGCAAAGTTCTCGGAACCATTATAACCAATATTAAATTCTGCTATATATTTCGACTTATAATCATAAGTCAAACGACCTACCAAGCCAACATAAGCAGTCGGGACATCCCAAAACTTATTAGGATAATTAGGATAGTACTTTTTACTTTGGTTGTACAGCAATAAGGCACCTACATTATGTTCTCCGAATTTGCGATTATAACGAATACTTCCTTCCACATACCAGTCACGGGCACGTTTTTTATCCCCGGTTCCATAAGTTTTCATCATATTTTCCCCCGTTATCCGATACACAAGGCTCTTATCAAAATCAGGGTCTTCAACATCAAGTCCTGATCCGTCTATTTCGGATTTATAAAAAGGAGTATATGTTTCCACATGTCCCCGTACAGTTTTAATGTAAGAGTAATCCGTATTATATGCCCCTTTCACTTCGATGGAAAGCCCCTTGGTTATAAAATCCAGATTTTGAGACAAGTTCAAATCGAATGTCATATTATTCGAGACTTTGCGGTCATAACCATAGCCATAAAATCCATTAATTACTTGATTCTCCATTTTAACTCCAGGAAAACGTGTACTCTGTGTCACCACTTTTTTTCCGTCGACAATTCCCGGAGATGAGAATGGCAACGACCACGTAAGCTGTTTCCATACATTGCCACTGCCTCCCGGGTCACGCTGGTTACCTACAATTCCGCCCATGCCGAACTTTAACGTAGTGGTACGTGTGAGGTTTACATCGAGATTGGCACGATAGTTATAACGGGTATAGCTGTAATTGTTATCATAATCAAGCCCGTCCAGTTGTTTAAACAAACCATTCTGAAACAAAAAACCTAACGATACAAAATAACGGATATCTTTTGTTCCTCCGGAAATGCTTACATTATGTTGAGTTTGAACAGCAGCCTTATTCATCAAATAATCATACCAGTTCACATTAGGATATAGAATAGGGGAATCTCCCAAACGAAAACGTTCCATATCATACTCCGAGAAAGCCAACTGGTCATCTGCAACTCCGTCATTACGTTGTGCCTCTCTGAATAAAGAAGCGGTTGTATAGCTGTCTGCCACATCCAATATACGGGTAGGCATCTGAATACCGACATTCGAACTAATCGAGATTTTAGCCTTTCCTTCTTCTCCCCGGCGGGTAGTGACCAATATGACTCCGTTCGCACCGCGCACTCCAAATACAGCCGTAGCCGAAGCATCTTTTAATACATTAATAGATTCTATCTCGTTAGGATCCATTTGATAGAAAGAACGCTCCACGCCATCCACAAGAATAAGCGGAGCAGCTCCCCCTTCCGTCAATGAACCTACACCACGTACAAATATTTTCGCATTGTCAGCTCCCGGTTGTCCACTTGCCTGCATGGAAGAAACTCCCGGCAACTGCCCTGCCAAAGAGTTAGTGACACTGGCACTAGGTGATTTCAGTAAAGCCTCCGTGCCGACACTTGATATAGCACCGGTCAATGTCGCTTTTTTCTGCACACCGTATGCAACAACCATTACTTCATCCAGACTTTGTACATTTTCCTGCAAACATACATTAATCCCCCTTCGGGAGTTCACCTTTATTTCTTGTGACTGGTAGCCAATAAATGAAACCGATAAAATTGAATTTCCATCAGGTACCGTAATTGTATAACGGCCGTCAATATCTGTGATAACTCCTGTGGAAGTCCCTTTCACTTGTACAGTAGCACCAATAATAGGTTCGCCACCCTCACTCGTAACAACCCCTGTTACTTTTATACTATTGTTCTGTTGTAAACCGGAACTTACCCACTCTTTGCCGGTGTCACTGCCCGACCAAATCCTACTCGTCTCTGCGGAATAACAAATCTCGCCCCACAAAGACGACCTGATACATACGGCGATAAATAAAACCTTCCGCATGCGACCTGTTAAGATGTTTTTCATACTTTGATAATATTAAATAGTTAAACAAAAAGCATCATTATAATTTCTGCTTAAATTTGAAAACCAGCGATTCATTTTTCAATCCTTTCGGCAGAGTTACTGTCACTTTGCCATCTTTCGTCCGATACTTCACACTACGACCTGTTTGAAGCAATACCATCTTGCCGGCAGGTTCATTTCCTTCCCATACAATTTCTTGCGGCAATTCCACATTGTCCGGTAGTGCATAGATAGCATACAGCGTCTTTCCATCTTTATTAGCCGTGAACCAGACATTCTCACTTTGATAGACAGGAGTAGTGCGTGTGTTGTAGATTGCTTCACCATTTATTTTCAGCCATTGACCTATCTCTTCCAGGCGCCGTATTCCCTCTTCCTCGATAGTGCCTTCCGGCGTAGGCCCCACACCCAAAACCAAAGAACCGCCTTTAGCCACAATCTCCGTGAGAATATTGATTACTTGAGCTGCCGATTTGTAAGGAGCGTCTTTCCACCATCCCCAATGATTGGTCAGTGTGATGCAACTTTCCCAAGGATAATCCAGTTGCTGCTTGGGAACAGTCAGTTCCGGCGTTTGGTAATTTTCGTTCCGTCCGGGCACAGTCCGGTCTACCGCTATCAATCCGGGTTGGTATTCGCGTGCCTTATCTATGATTTGATCCATTTTGATGTCTTCCTTGGGAGCTCTTACCCAGCCTCCATCTAGCCAAAGAAGATCTACCCGACCATAACGCGTCATGAGTTCATTGATTTGATTAGCCGTATATTCTTGAAAACGTTTCCATTTATCCGGATTCAGCTTGATGTCATAATTCACATTCCGGGTGGGCGTTGCCCTGTCTCTACTCCAGTAATCATTGCAATGCCAATCGGGCTTGGAGAAGTAAGCACCTATCATAAAATCTTTCTGACGGAAAGCATCAAACACTTGATAGGTCACATCTTTTAAAGGATTGTTTCTAAATGGCCCTTTAGTCACCGAGAAATCAGTTTCCTTCGTGTCAAACATACAAAAGCCGTCGTGATGTTTGGTAGTGAAAATCATATATTTCATGCCGGCATCTTTCATAATGTCTGCCCATACTTCCGGAGCAAACTTGGTGGGATTGAAAGATTCGCTTAATCCCCAATACCATTTTTTGAAATCATCATAAGGCATATCACCGAAGATTTTAGTGCGGCGCGGAATAAATTTTTCTTCCGAACACAACAGCCACGACTCGAAAGTACCCGGTACAGAATAAAGTCCCCAGTGGAACAATACACCGAATTTCAAATCTCTCCATTGGTCTAATTTCTGTAGTACTGCCGGATCTGTCGGATATTCATAGGAAGTCGATGGTTTATGCACATACCCTTGATCTTTAATATCGCCTTGCTGTGCACATACATTCCAAGAAAAAGAGAGTCCGAACAAAGCAGACAGTACCACTTTCATGTTCTTCATTTTTCTCATACTTATCGTTGTTTTAGAGGTTTTAAATTCCACTGCTAAGATATGAGGATTAGAATGAAAGGGTGTTTTGTATCATTTTTTGTTTGTCCGATAACTGCCAGAAGAGTGCTAAAAACTATCAAAGTTTTTTAGATTTTATTCAAAAGAGACTCTTGGACACTATTTCCTCTGCTTTTTCACATAATCAGAAGGCATACAACCCATATATTTTTTAAAACTAGTAGAGAAATAAGACCGGGAGGCAAAACCTACCATGGCACTCACTTCCGATATGGAATAACGCCCGTCCAACAATAATTTGCACGCCATATTGAAACGTATTCGCCGAATAAAATTTGCCGGCGGTTCACCTGATATGGAATTCATTTTGTAGTACAGTGACGAACGGCTCATAAAAAGTTTCTCCGCAAGATCATCGGCTGTAAAGTCTTCATCAGAGATGTTTTCTTCCACAGTCTGAATAGCCTTGGTAATAAACTCCTCGTCCAGTTTATTCGAAGTCATTTTTGCCGCATCAATATCAATCGTGCTGGAATAATAGTATCTCAAACGCTGCCTGGCTTTCAGGATATTATTGATTTTTCCTTTCAAGAGATACATAGAGAAAGGTTTGGGGATATAATCGTCCGCACCTGCCTGAATACCCGCAGTCTGCGCCTCAAGACTGCCTTTCGCCGACAACAGAATAACCGGAATATGGCAGGTTTGCATGTTCTTCTTCACAATCTCACATAACTTAATACCGTCTATTCCCGGCATCATGACATCAGAAAGAATTAAATCCACTTTCTGTTCCTTCATCATTTCCAGTGCTTCTTCCCCGTTTCCGGCTATCAACGTGATATAATCCGATTTAAAATTATCTTTCAAATAATCAACCATTTCCTTATTATCATCCACCAGCAGGATAGTCGCTCTCCCTTCTTCTTCCATACCATCCGGTTTCTCCATGTCAGTAGAATCAACTGCAACCTCTTCCATGTAGGAAACATCCATAGGAGAATACATAGGTTCTGATAAAGTGAAGCTCGCTTTCGTGTCCTGTTTTTGCTCTTCAGCAGGAAATACGTGGATGTCTGCCGGCAAAATCACCCTGAATTCTGTAGATTTCCCGATTTCACTAGCGACCTCTATCGTACCCCTATGCTTGTCTATCAACAATTTCACCAAAGACAAGCCAATGCCGGAACCTTTCTGACTATCGTCCACTTGGTAAAAGCGTTCGAAAATGCGGGAAAGTTTCTCTTCCGGAATACCTATGCCGTTATCACGTATCGTAAATCCGTAGACAGCCTCCTTCTTCCACAATGATAATGAGATTTCTCCACCGTCAGGAGTAAACTTAAACGCATTGGAAAGCAAATTCATCAATATCGTTTCCAAATACATCCTGTCGACAGGAAATAATTCATCTTTCAAATCCGAACGGAAATGGAAATTAATATTTCGTTTCCGTGCATTCTCTATAAATAAATTGAATATATTCATTGCCATACTCTCAACCGGCCCTGAAACGATATGGATAGGTAATGTTCCCGACTCTGCCTTCCTGAAGTCAAGCAGCTGATTGACAATATGCAGTAATTTCTGTCCATTCTTATAGACATAAGACAATTTTTGCTGCACAGCGGGCTCGAAAGAGTTCTTTTCGCCCAACAATTCCTCTAACGGAGCCAATATCAGGCTTAAAGGTGTGCGCAATTCATGAGACATATTAATATAAAAACGGACTTTCTCCTGACTGATTTCTTCTATCTTATTCCGTTCGATATGCTCAATCTGTACCTGCATCCTCATCTTGGCACGGACAATAAAGAAATAAAATACAAAAACTAAAATACCGATGATAAAGAGGAAAAACAACGTTTTTGCCCACCACGTCTGATACCACATCGGAATAATATCAATAAAAAATTCTGCAGGGGTTTCAGACCATTGTCCACTGTCACTGCATGCCTTTACTTTAAAAACATATCTACCCGGCGACAAATTCCAATAGTTCACTCCACGACTTCCCGCCCATGTAGCATAAATCCAGTCCGAATCGTAACCCTCCAGCTTATAGGCAAACTTGTTACGGCTGTTTGACAGGTAGTTAATTACAGAAAAAGTGATTCTGAACATCTTGAGTTCCGAAGGGAAAGAGACTCCCAGCAACTTCCCGTTGTCAGCCTGATAAAAATCAATATCTCCATCTTTTGCTTGCCTGATGGGATGATTCTGTATAGACAATCCGGTGATGACTGCATTGGGGGTAAAAGGAGTGTTGGAGAAGTGTTCGGGATTAAAAAAGACGACTCCATTCAAAGTCCCTAAAAAGAAAGTACCGTCTTTTGAGCTACATACTGCCGACTGCATAAACTGATTGTTCGGCAAACCATCTTGTTTGACATAGTTGCAGAAATTCTTTTTATGCAAATCAAAACAGGAAAGTCCCCTGCTCGTTGTGAGCCACAACCGCCCTTTTTTATCTTCCAAAATACCGCTGATACAGTCATCGGGCAAACCGTCGCTCATAGAATAACGCTCCCATGAAAGAGAGGTTCCTTCTTTATAGCGGTACAATCCGGAAGAAGTGCCTACCCAAATGGTATGGCTACTGTCTTCATATACACACAACGCCTGTATCAGGCCCAGAGAATAAGCCCCTGCCGAATCAGCCATCACTCGCATTTCTCCATCAGCACACATGTACAAGCTTTCTTCCGTACCAATCCAGACACGCCGTCTTGAATCACGGAACAAGGTAGAGACAAGCACATCTTTCAATTGAGGATATCTGACTGCCAAAGGATGCAAGGAGATTTGCCTTGTTTGATAATCAAAACGATACAAACCAGCCATCGAGCCAATCCAAAGTGTACCATCGTCTCCATCCAACAGTGAATAGCAACTATTTTCCAAGGATGCGGCACCGGGAATATCATAATTACTTATATGTCCGGACTTGACGTTCAAATGGCTCAACCCGCCGTTATGCATACCGATATAAACAGAACCATTTTTCTCGGGAAACACACATTTAATGTTATTCGAACGTAAGGAGCCGGCTTTGTTGCCTTCATCGGAATAACAAGTGAAATGCCCGGTTGTCCTGTCATAATGATTCAACCCTCCATCATTTGTACCAATCCAAAGATTATTGTCAAAAGGATCTTCCGCTATGCAACTGACGGTATTGTCACTCAATGAATTACGGTAGACAGAATGTTGCAGGACACGAAAATCAGGAGCTAATACGTGATAATAATTAAGCCCTCCGTGGTAAGTGCCTACCCACATTCCTCCCTGATGATCCCTTAGAAGAGAACGTACAGAATTATGTCCCAAAGAAGAAGGGTCTTCATAGGAAAAGCGATATTGCGAAATACTTTTTGTATCCGGTTGGAGAATCAGCAGTCCTTCTCCCGTCCCAATCCATGACCTTCCCTTGTCCTCCTGTTGCAGTACCCGGACAG
>OGFM01000927.1_pt1 | contig 21040 bp, 18 predicted proteins | sample 1570871 | NCBI WGS metagenome assembly OGFM01 (sample SAMEA2581957, study PRJEB24529) | metagenome | biome: Human gut stool | place: China | collected 2011
TGGAATAGAGTGGGGTTCGAGCCCCCTTGCTTCCACTCGAAAAAGCTGCTAATTTATTAGCATGGTGTATCGATTTACCGTCAACACCCATTGTGTCAATGTCTGCAAACCATACATATATGGCGTATTGTATCAATGGCGTGTGGGTTAGTCATGAAGCGACGTCACACGATGAAAGCTTTAAAATTATTGATCCGAAGAGTACCGTTCAGCATATTGGTCGGTTTGTACAGTATGGATCTTTGGCAGATTATTGCGATCGCACCGGATACACGGTCCCGAGCAACGATGTGATTTTATCAAAACTTGCAGGACACGCAAGAGTCATCGATAACTTGGGACGGATCACAGTAGATTTTAATTAGTAAAAAATGCAGTTGTTCAAATGAGCAGCTGCATTTTTTTGTCCCAAAATGCCAATAATCGCATAAAAACTATGCAAATATTGACATTTTCTAACGCGTGAAGTAGAATAAAAAAAGGCGAAGGATCGTCAAAAATAGTCGGTTTTTAGCCGAAAAAAAGGGAAGGAGAAGGGATATCCAGAAGGTGGTATTGCACCTGGTACAAAGTGGGAGGATATTCCAGAAGATTTTGAATGTCCGTTATGCTCTGTAGGAAAAGACCAGTTCTCAGAAGCATAAATGTATTATGATAGGATTATACCAATGAAAGAAGAACTAAGTATAGATATTATCGGACTTGCAGGAGCCTGTTCTTATGCTTTGGACTGTATAGAAGCAGAGTTGGTAAATATCAAAAACAAGCATGGAAAAAGAGTGGCTTATATAAGTATACGCATGGCTGAATATTGGAAAATTCAAGGTGATGAATTACAAGATTTAGCTATGTGTGCTTTACTGCATGATAATGCTTTGACACAATATATTTCGGAAGAACTGAAAAAGGATTCCGTCATTAATTGTAAAAAAGATTTATCCGAGAAAAAAACAAATCTTCATTGTATTTATGGTGAAAAAAATATTACTAAAATTCCATTTAAAACAGATGTGTCAAATGTGATTTTGTATCATCATGAACATGCCGATGGAACTGGTCCTTTTCAAAAAAAGTGGAATGAAACCCCATTGCCTGCAAGAATTATTCATCTTGCAGATACCGTTGATATCATAGGAAATAGTATTAAATCTGATGATAATAGATGGGATTTTATATGTCAGTATCTTTCCCAAAAAAAGGATAGTCTATTTGATTCAGAATGTGTTAATGCTTTTCTTCATGTATTCACAAAAGAATCCTATATGTGTTTAAGTGATGATTCTTTTGAAACGAAGCTGTGGAAAATTATCCCAAGAGAAAAAATGGTTTTTGATTGGGAAATGTGTAAAAATGTTGCGGATTTCTTTGCAAAGATTGTAGATTATAAATCTTCTTTTACAAGCAGGCATTCTATAGGAGTAGCTGAAAAAGCCTCCCTGCTTGCCAAATATATGGGATATGATTCAATTACGGTACAGAAAATGTATTTGGCTGGTGCACTGCATGATATAGGAAAAATGGCGGTAGGCAATGAAATTCTGGAAAAACCGGATAAGCTTACGGATGATGAATTTTCTACAATGAAAAATCATGCTGGTTATACATACCTTATATTATCGGAGGTTAATGATTTTGAAGAAATACGAGATTGGGCGGCTTTCCATCATGAAAAACTAAATGGAAAAGGGTATCCTTTTGGAAAAACCGCTGATGAATTAAATGAGCAGGAACGTATGATGGCATGTGTTGATATTTATCAGGCTCTTACGGAAGATAGACCTTATAAAAAAGGATTATCTCATGAAAAAACATGTGATATCCTTGATGACATGGCACATAAAGATTTTATTGATTCAGATATTTCAAAGACAATTAGAGAATGTTTTGGAAGAACCTGATGCCATATATGAAAACAGAGGGTGTTTCAGACAATAGTATTTTCAGTTATGTACTAGTATGACTCTTACGAGGGAACCACCGGCACGACATTCCAGATTACATCACGTTCGATCGGAGAGGTAACTGTAGAAAAAATTGGTAAAAGTGCTGTATTTTTCGGGGGGGGGGGTACAACATTTTATGTGAAAAATAGAATAATAAAATTGTTCCCGAAATTTATTGACTTTGAGAAAAAAATTTGATATATCAGAATCGAACAAAAGAGAAAGGAAATAGCAAACTATGCCGACAAAGAAAAATATGATGAAAAAGAACTTGGAAAATTTGCATCTGAAGGAAAGGATAAACTATGGCTACAGAAAAGTCATTATTATGATGTTAGTCTCAGGTCTGTTTTCTATTGTGGTTATAGGTATGCTATTTGCCAATACGATGCATTATGTACAAAATGTTACTGTTGCAGACCGGGCGGTGAAAATCTGCAGGATAAATGTTAACTCATCAGCGAGAAATATCAGGGAAATGGCATTAAATAATGATACATCCTCTTATGACGGTTATGAGCAGACGGTAGAAAGACTGCTTGCAGAAGTTAATACCCAACTGAAAAATTTAAAGAACTCCGGAGTTATTCCGGATGCGGATTGTGAAGAATACGCATCTGCCCTTACAGACTGGGGAAACATTGGTTATTCCATCATGAAAGAAATCAAAAGCGGTGACAAGGATAAGGCAGTTGATTCAATTCTGAATGATTGTACCCCGGCATTAAATAAAGCCGTAAAAATTGCAACAAGATTAGATGAAATGACCGATGAGGTAAGCAGCCAGGCAGTCAGAATTACGGTTATTTCTGCAGTGGCAGGAATTGTGTGTATTATTATTTGTCTGGTTTTGGCATGGAAACTGGCAATAAAAACAGGCAAAAAAGTACTTGAGTCAATTTTAGTACCATTACGTGAAGTGGAAGCCGTTGCACAGGAATTAACAGATGGAAACCTGCACAGCACGCTGGACTACCATTCAGATGATGAGATTGGAATACTGGCACACAATATGCGCAAATCCATCCGCATTCTGGGAAGCTATGTAGATGATATTGGACGTTCAATGAAGATGTTTGCAGAAGGAAATTTTGATGTGCAGCCGGAAGTAGAGTGGAAAGGGGATTTCGTTGGAATTCTAAACTCCTTTATGTTGTTTGAAGAAAGCATGGCAGAGACAATAAAGGGAATCCAACATGTTTCAGATGAAGTTTCGGGTGCCGCAGATCAGGTAGCATCAAGTTCCAATGACCTTGCGGATGGAGCAACAAATCAGGCAGCAGTTGTAGAAGAACTGACCGCAACAGTCGCAGGTGTTTCTGAACAGGTAGGAAAAAATTCACAATCCGCAAAAGAAATCAGTGGAAGAGTAGACGAACTTGGAAATGCCATTCTGGAAAGCAATGGTAAAATGAGGGATATGGTTGATTCCATGAATGAGATCAACGGGGCATCAAAAGAGATTGACAAGATCATTGCAACAATCAATGAAATTGCGTCCCAGACGAATCTGCTTGCATTGAATGCTTCCATTGAGGCTGCAAGAGCAGGGGAGGCAGGAAAGGGATTTGCAGTGGTAGCGAATCAGGTCAATGTGCTGGCAGACCAGAGTGCCCAGGCAGCAAAGGAATCCGCAACATTGATTGAAACCTCTGTGAAAGCCGTGGAAAAAGGTATGGTGATTGCAGGGCAGACGGCATCACAATTGCAGGAGGTCGCTGAGAATTCCCAGATCATTACAAAAGAAGTCACAAATATTGCAGAAACGTTAGAGACACAGACAACAGAAATCCAACAGATTAATGATGGAATTGAACAGATCAATGATGTCGTACAGACGAATTCGGCAACATCTGAAGAATGTGCAGCAGCCGGTCAGGAGATGAGCAGTGAAGCAGAAAATCTGCGTGAAATGATCCAGAAATTTAAAGTTGCAGAAAATAAAAATTAAAAACGGTGCAAAAAATTATTGATGTTGAATTTACATATAAAGTTGTCGCAGGTAGGAACTATAATTTGACTTGTGACATATATAAATGCGGGAAAAGGATGCAATGAGAAAATGTGCGTTATTGGTTTTAAACTGATAACGCACATTTTAAATTATATGAATAGTAATATCATCGCAAAAAAGCATAAAAGTAGAAAAAGTTAAAAATATCGTGGATATAGTGCTAGAATTGTTGAAAAAAGTAAGTTAAAATACAGGAAAACAACAAGTGTAAAGGGGAAATTTTATGGAATATTCAGCAATTTTTCATGATATGGATAAAAGGTTTAGCTATGCAGTTGATAAGGATTTATTTGTGATACGCGTGCAGGTAAAAAAGGATGATATGAAGGAGGTAATCCTTCACTATGAGGACAAGTATATACCTATGGAGCGTAAGGATACCAGAAAGACAGTTCCGATGAAGAAGGTTGCTGTCTCACAGTTTCATGATTATTATGAAGCACAGATAAAGATGCATTTGATCTGTCTGCGTTACTTTTTCGAATTTACGGACACGCAGGGAGAAAAGGTATATTATGGAAATTATGAGTTTGATAAGGAATGCATTACAAACAGGGACAGAATGTTTGACTGTCCGCAGAACCTCCGGGAGGAAGAGATGTTTGAGGTGCCGGAGTGGGCAGCAAACAAGGTCGTGTATCAGATTTTCCCATCCCGTTTTGCAGCTACGGAGCCGGTAGACAAAGAACTGTGGTATAAAGCACCGATTACGCCTATGGATGATCTGCATGGAAATCTCAGGGGAATCATCGAACATATGGATGATATTCAGAATCTGGGAATCGATGTGCTGTATATGACACCTATCTTTCAATCAAATTCGTGCCATAAGTATGATACCACGGATTACTACCAGATAGACCCGTCCTTTGGAACAACAGAGGATCTCAAAGAGCTGGTACAAAAAGCGCATGAGCGTGGTATGAAGGTAGTCCTGGATGCGGTATACAATCATACGGGAAGAGAATTTTTTGCGTTTGCGGATATCCTGGAAAATGGTGAAAAATCCAAATACCGGGACTGGTATTTTATTGATGGATTCCCACTTAAAAGCGAATGGGGAGAGATCCCAAACTTCAAATGTTTTGGTTATTATGGCGGAATGCCAAAGTTAAACCTGAAAAATCCTGAAGTTGAAAAATACATTACGGATGTTGCATGCTACTGGATTAAGGAATGCGATATTGACGGGTGGAGACTGGATGTAGGAGACGAAATCAGCCATTTCTTCTGGAAGAATTTCAGAAAGGCAGTAAAGGCTGTGAAGAAAGATATGCTGATCATTGGGGAAATCTGGCATTATGCAGGAGATTTCCTTGAGGGGGATGAATGGGATACGGTCATGAATTATCCATTTTACCTGAACCTGATCGATCTGCTTGCAGACGAAAAGATTACGGTCAGCCAGTTCGTACAAAATCTTGGATATTTGAAGGGACGCTTACACAAAAACTGCTATCCCCTTATGTGGAATCTGATTGACAGCCATGATACCGCAAGATTTTTACATCTGTGTAACGACAATAAGAAAAAGCAGCATCTGGCAGCCGCTTTTCAGTTGTTACTGCCGGGAATGCCGATGATTTATTATGGAGATGAGTATGCGATGCCGGGAGCAAACGATCCGGACTGCAGACGGGGCATGTACTGGGATGAAGAATACCAGGACAAAGAGATGTATGAATGGTACAAGCGGCTGATTCAGGTCCGGAAAAGCCATGCATGTATTGTAGAAGGCGAACTGGCTGGGAGCGTCACAGAAGATGAGGAAGGGACAATTATCCTGATCAGAAAAAATGGCGAGGAGACCATTGCCATGATTTTCAACTGCAGCAGCAGTGCAAAAAAATTTAATGAGTACACGCAGAAGTACAATCTGCTTACCGAAAACACCTTTGATGGAAATGTAGAGGGGTTTGATGCTGCGGTAATCGTGCTTTAAGAAGCCTTACGGCAGATGGTTTCCCGGGAGTTTGTCTGTGGGAAGAAGAGGGAAAGCACCAGTATTTCTGGTAATGTAAAGTACGGAGGATGATATGACGAATGTAAAAAAGAAGGATGGAAAACGGTTTGGGGCAATCGTACTTAGCCTGATATTATTGCTTTCCCTGGTGTTTCCATATCCTGTGATGGCAGACCAGACAGCGGCAGACCAGACAACTGCAGCTTCCGTTTATGCCATTCACAAGACAGGTGATGATAAGGAAAATTTTGTGATTGTTATCATGGGTGAGGGCTATACCCGGGAACAACAGGAACAATTTTTGAAGGATGCAACGGCAAAAGCACAGGGGCTGCTAAAGTGGTCCCCTTATAAAGAGTATTCCGACAGGATCAATATTTATGCAGTACAGACGGTATCCAATGAAACTGGTGTGGGCGTGATGTATGGGGAGTCGAACCCGGACACATATTTTCATGTGCAGGCATTCGGGAAATCCTGCTATTTTGCAAAGGACGGGGAAGATAAAGCCAGGGCACTGAGGGCAGAGCTGGAGAGCAGATATCTGGATACCGGTGCAGCCGTTGGAACCATCCATATCATTTGTAATACGACTGCGAATATTGGTTCTTCTTCTAATGCACTCTTTTCTTTTTCGGCAAATTCAGATGAGAATGAGCAGGGGGATGTCATGACCCATGAAATTTCCCACAGCATCGGAAGATTAGGCGATGAATATGATAAAAAGATGCAGGGAGAAAATATTTCCGACACATCGGATCCGGATAAGATTAAATGGCATAAGATGCTTGGGTTCCGTGGAATCGGAATAACGGCAGCAGGAACAGAAACGGTATTTGCACCGAGCCGCGTCTGCATGATGCGGGATCTTGGGAATCCTTTCTGTGAAGTGTGTAAAATGGAACTGGCGCGGAGATTAAATAACCGTGATTATGTCAGCAGGCAGGCATCTGTTTATGTGTGCGATCCTGAAATTACAATTCCGCATAGCAGGACAGGAACACTTGACAGGGATAGTGACCAATACCGGGTCGATGAGACAAATATCACAAAAGCAAATGGAAAGGATCTGGAATTCCGTACAGTCGTACAAAATATGGTGGATGCCAAACAGCATTTGAAGATTACTTTCCGCATTATTGGAGCAGACCATACAGTCAAATATGAAAAAGAAGAAACATATACCGTTCCGCCACACAGTAACTGGTATGATCCGGATGCTGCCAGAGAGTCCCTTTCTGTCACACTTCCTGCGGTAACGGGTCTGGTTTCCGGGGACAGACTGGAAGGAAAGATCATAGATGAGGATACTGGGAAAATTCTGGCTGACAATCAGACGGCAGGACAGGTGTGGAGTACCGTAACGATTCGTTATATGCTGCAGAACGAAGACGGAACCGAAACAACAGTGCCTGATACGGCACCCGCGACAGTATATGTACCAAAGAATTCTGCGTATACGTTAAGAAGTCCGGATTTATATGGATATACATGTGTAGGAAACAGTGCAAATCAGGGAGAAATAAACATCACAGAGGATCGCCAGGAGATCACTTATTATTACCGGAAAAACAGTGAGATGCCGGAAATACAAACCGTACCTGTCCGCGTAACTTATGATGGAAAACCCCATACATTTGATATCAAGCAGGAAGATGGTGTACAAATCAGTTACAGTTTGACAGAAAACGGATCGTATACACAAACGGAGATGCCGTTTTACACAGAAGCAGGCCAGTATAAGATTTATTTTAAAGCGGAAAAGGCATCTTTTATTCCAACATACGGGGAGGCTGTCCTGGAAATCGAAAAGGCTTCCACCAGCATGCAGCTGACTGCAAAAAACGATACGGTCAAAGGTGCGGGGACAGTAGAATTACAGCTTTGCAGACAGGGGATTCCAGAAGATGCCGGGATAAAAGTAACCTGTGATGTTTCCGGAATTACACTCGAAGAAAAGGGAACGGATCACTGGATGGCAACACTTCCGAATGAAACGAAAACATATACGTTTACCGCGTCCTATGATGGAAATGGCAACTATACAGGAAGTAAGGCAGATTGTCAGGTCCGTGTAACGGCGGATCATTCCCAGACTGGGGGCGGTTCTGGTGGAAGTTCCGGTGGAAGTTCCGGAGGCAGTTCAAGTGGCGGTTCCGGCGGAATATCCGGAGGCGGTTCAAGTGGAGGTTCTGGCGGCAGTTCGGGTGGAAGTTCCGGAGGCAGCTCCGGCGGAGGTTCCGGTGAAAATGCCGGTGGAAGCACGGACGGATCATCTGGCAATGTTTCACCGGATTCCGGCACATTACCGGCACCGGATCATGCAAAAGAAGAACCGGGGAATGTGACACCGCCACCCGCAGCAGATACGTCCGTTTCTGTTAAGGATATTAATGTCAAAGCAAAAACTGCAGTTAAAAATAATACGGTCAAAGTGAAGAATATTGCAGCAGTTTTGAAAAAAGAAATTACAAAGGCAGAAAAAGAACAGGGTGGCAGGATAAAAGACCTGTCTGTTGAAATAACTTTTGATACAGGAAAAGCTAAAAACTGGAAGAATCTGCATCTTGAAATGGATAAGCAGGCGGTAAATTTACTTGTCAAAAAGAATGTAAAAGAATGGAAGGTCAATGGTGGCAATGTAAATCTTACCTTTGATTCGAAGGCATTAAAAGAATTAAAGAAAGAGATGAATACAGCTGTGGTTATCAAAATGAAACAGGCTGACAAGAAAAATCTTTCTGCCAGGGCAGGGAAAATTATTGGAAAACGTCCGGTTTATGATTTTTCCGTCACAGGAATCAAGAAAAAGCAGTCGTCTGTCCTGAAAAAGGGACGGATCAGGGTCGCTGTTTCCTATAATGCTTCGAAAAAGGAAAAAGACAAAAAGATTTTTGCATATAAAATTGATAAATACGGTGCAGCAGTTAAGATACCGGGATCTTATTATGATTCCGATACAAAGACTGTTAACTTTGTAAGCCGTGGGTTTTTCACAGTTGCAGTAGGCTGTGAAAAGTGATGAAACATAAAAAATCATCGTTCACGTTAAAAAAACTGTAATTCATGTCGAAAAATACAAAAACCGGTTTTGATTTGGTATAATAATAGAACTCATTTTAGTAAAAATGAGTTCATACTGTGAATGATGGAGGGGATAACAATCATCGTTTTAGAAGAAATATTAATGGCAAACGGATTGACCGTATTAATGATGTGGTTCCTTTTGTTTTGCAGACGAAAGAACAGAGAGAGCCTTCATGTGGGAGATAAAATATATGATGGAATAGCGATCGTAAATTTAGTGGGGGCATTGTCTGAAACCATTGCTTTTCTCGTAGATGGAAAACAGTTTACTGGCAGCCGGCAGATTAATTATATCTCTAACAGCATATGCTTTATAGGGACAGTCAGTATGGGTATGCTTTGGTGTATGTACGTGGAATTGCGTATCTATCGAAATTATAAAAGAATGGTTCAAAAAGCAGGAGTGGAGATATTTCCCTGGCTGGTAGAAGTAATTATGGTTTTATGTAATCTGTTTGGAACAGGGATTATGTTTAAAATATCCGGGGAGAATGTATACCAGAGAACTGCCGGTGCGCTGGTGGGATATATTTCGCTTGTCATATATTTTGCTTACAGTATCTATCTGGTGTATCATTCCAAAAAACAAGGGGTTAACCTGAATTTTTTCCCGGTGATCTATTTCGTTGGACCTTGTTTTGCAGGTGTAGTTATCCAGTTCCTTTTTTATGGAATTACATCATCATGGGTGCTGGTTGCGGTCGCATTGATATTTGTGCAGATGCAGTCATACGCAGAGAGTTTGTATATGGATGAGCTTTCCGGATTATACAACCGGAGATATTTTAATGCGGTGCTTGCGGGAAAGAAAATTGCAAGCCAGAAATCCTTATATGGAATCATGATGGATGTAAACGATTTCAAGTGTATTAATGACAATTTAGGTCATAGTACGGGTGATAAGGCTATTTGTACGTTGGGAAATATACTCATCAGATCCATACCGGATGCTGGTATGGCAATCCGGTATGCGGGAGATGAGTTTATTGTGCTGCTGTCAGGTGTTGATACGGAGCGTGTCTTAGCGACAATGGAGGAGATTAACCATAATCTGTCCCGGTTTAATGAATCCGGGATAGAACCGTTTCATTTAAGTGTTTCCATGGGATACACGGAATTTGGGACAGAAGATGATGCAGAAACTTTTTTAATGCATATGGATGAGAAAATGTATGAGGAAAAACGGAAATATCATATGCGAAAGAAATCAGCCGGTTTGGAAAATAAAGTATAGCATTACGTTCCTGCCATTTGTCCGATAACTGGTTGCAATGGCACAAGAAAAGAAAATATTATAATCATCAAACGAGTAGCAGACTGGTGTAAATCCGGTTTTGCTGCTCGTTTTTATATTTATGGTTATAGGCAGGGATGCTCCGGATTTCAAGACAATAAATAACCGTGTTATGGTTGATGGAGAGGCATTTTTTGTTTTATGAGAAAACCAGTTACCCATATAGATAACTGGTTTTTAAGGGATAATGTTAATGAGTATGTGCGATAGTGGAGTTATCAAGAAGTGTTCGTAAGGCATCCTGAAGGACTTGTGAGCAGTTGATTCCGCGCTTGTCAGCAAGACGGACCATCCAACTTGGAAGAGAAACATTTTTTCGAACGGCGCGAGTATCTGTCTGGGCACGATATTCAATGGTATCTGCGGAAATCAGGGAACAGATTGTGCCGGCATCAACACTTAATTTTTCCTGTGGTGATGGAGGAGCAATCGGTTCGCCTTCATCCTCTGCAACAACAAGCCATGCGCTCATTGCATCGGTAATTTGGTCAATTGCATCAGAAAGACTATTGCCAGTAGTGATGCATCCAGGAAGATCAGGGACTTTTGCGTAGTATCCAGATCCGTCCTCGATAGGTGTAAACAAAGCTGTATAAATATATTTCATAGTAACCCTCCTATTTGGAAGCAGGAAACATATTTAATGCATCCTGCTAATATTGGCTTCCTTGAAGATGTACTTCATGTCGTTTTCATTGAAATCGTGTCGTTTGACAGGTACGGTGCTGTGTGTCTGCGGATTGTAGTAAATGTCGTGATTAGCACCGTGGCGTTTCAATTCATAACCGGAAGCACTGAGTTGTTTAATCGTTTGTTGCCTTGGATTCATTATGTACCTCCTTTAATTATATCATACACAATATTACACAAAAGTCAACTAAAATACACAAAAATACACAAGAAATAAAGTGAATGTGCACTACGGAATTTTCCAAATCAGCCGGAATTGTTTTTACCGGAGGCGGCGGATTGTGCAGAGAGTCATGAAGCAGAGGTTGGGGCGGATTGTGGAGGAGCAGGTCGGACAGTTGAGGATGGTTTGGCAATAATTTTTATTTGATATAATCGAACACATGTTTTATTGTATAGGCATATAGGGAGGTAGCAAATGGGAGAAAAGCTAAGCAATGAACTTACGGATAAAGAAAGAGAAATGTGTATGAGTATATTGTAAAATATATGGAAGAAAATTTAATTTCTCCATCTTTTCAAGAAATCTGTAAAGGAGTAAACACAAAATCAAAGTCATGTGTGGGGAACAATATTTTCAGTTTTGCATACTGATTGTTGCTATTATCAATCTGATCGTAATGATCTTTTCTAACCATAAAAAATAACCGCCCCTACCAAAGACCGGTTATTTTTTAAAACTAACTTTGGCAAACCGCCTACACGGTATTGCGTTTTGTATTTTCATAATACCATTGCGTAATTTTTTGTCAATGATTTAAAGATCTTTGCTGGATACCGGCATAAAATAAGGTTCAGACCATTGTAAAACTCAAATGAATAATGAAGTTTATAATTAGTGTCTGCTTACTCAGCAGGCACTAATTATATTTTATTAAATTGTTTTATTATCTGCGAACAATTTCTAATCGTTCGCGCTGGATAAGTTTTTCATACTGCCTCAATTGAAATACTGTCTACCTGTGCACTTAAATGATTTTAGACACCAGATCCATATCTATTATAGAGTAAGATCAGTATAAGCAAAACGAGTATCACTATATATCTTTTTTTCATTATTATAAATAACTTGAAGCATAGAAATTGGTTTTACTCGAATAAGTTTGAGATGTAATCTTTACAATTCCTACATTTCCAACTCCAACATAAGTATCAAGATTTCCAGAACATTTTAAGGTAATACAGGAGGAAGTACATGTGGTTTTGTTACTTTGTCCAGAAAGTTTATATGTATATATAACAAAGTCAGAATCTACGCTTGCATTAGAAGCACTTGCATTTGTCCAGTGCTTTCCACTATAATATCCAACGGCATTAAATGTAATTGTAGCTGAACCAACCACCAAATCACTACTTAATGTTTTACTATAAGTAGCACGAGTCGATTGTGGTGAAGACGAAATGTCTTCTATATTTATAGTTGAGTCTTTTTCAACTTCTTTTTGATATTTTTTCGCTGAGTCTATTGCTTCTTTCAGTTCTCCAACTGTAACAGTTGCATAGCTAGCTTCTTGGTTTACTTCAAGGTTATTTTCGTCTATGTCCAAATACGATAGGACATCATAAACATTTTCAGTTGTTATAACTGTCTCTTCCGAGAACTGTTTATTGCTTTCGGCTGCAAAAACAGGTATTGGAGCTATAGTTGTATGTACTAGAGCCAACGACATTGATGCTGCAATTACTTTTTTAATAATTTTTTTGACTTTCATTGAAAGACCTCCATCTTTTAAAAAATTTATCACAACTATATATAATATATAGAGATGAACATTATAATTCCCGCAATTTCATTTCATTTATTTTCTTTTTGCGCGTAATCGTTCTATTTCTTTTTATCCGATTATAAATTGATATAACAGTAGGAATATTTGTAAGTATAAAGATAATGATACAATTATGTATCTTATCCTTTATAGACATCTGATTTTCGGAAACGAAACTATATGAGAGTGTCAATAACCCCTGCTTCTCAACGCGTTCAAAACTTTCTGGTTCAAAATTAAGATACACTATAATTAATACGATTGAAAGAACAAGAAAAATAATTGGTGTTAATGATACGGTAGTTGTTCTTCTTTTTTTATTTAAATATGATTCTAAAAAACGTACACAAATAATGGTTAATGCCATTATTATTACGATGAATAAAATTGTAGAAAATTTCATTTATTCTCCTTTTTGCTCTCTGTATTTTTTTATCAATATTTTTGCTGTGTCAAAATCAAGTTGATCATCTATTACCATTTTTTTAATTAATGAAATATAAGCGTCATTTTCTATTTGATCATTCATTTGCATTTTTTGTATAAGTCGATCAAGTCTCAATCGCACGGTAGGATATGTTATATGATACAATTTTGCAACCTCTTTTAAAGAGCCAGATGACATAACAAAATTTTTTATAAATGTGATATCTTCATCACTTAAATTGTATATCCATTCTTGCGCTTTTCGTCTCATTACCAACCCCTTTCTTTAATATTATTGATATTATCATTTAATAATGTTAAAGTCAACTGCTAATATTATGTTATTTACATCTTTTTATCTTAATAATCATTCGAAACCTCAAACTTGTAAAGATAAGGTTTTCAGATTCGAGGTTACTCTCAACCCCCTTGCTTTTGTTTATATTTCTTCAATCATCAGTTATAAAAAACAGAAGCATTTTAATCAGTTCACCATATCGGTTTCATTTTGTGTTATACTATTTTATAAAATTTTTTTGTCGCCGCTGCCGCTTCGGTCGGTGCAAAGCGGACATCTACCAGATGTCTTGCACCCTTGTATTTGCCCTTATCAGAGTTCGTAAATCCATATGGAAGATATAATATAAGGGAAAGCTCACCTGCTGGTCTGCGTCTATTGGGACAGTATATTTATTATGATGCACTGGTGGTACACGGAAGCGGCGATAAACTGGAAGGTTATGGAGGTAAACAAAATGAATGATAGAAAGTTAAAGGGTATAGCAGTTATTCTATTTGGAATACTCTTAAGTGCAAGTGGCGCAGAAATGAATCGAACTGTATTGGCAAGTTTTAGCGATTTCCCGTTTGCTCTTATTGGGATAATTGTTGGAATTGTTGGACTTATAATGGTTTTCAAAAATAATAAAGGATAACAAACTAAGAAATTGTTTGGTATTACAGCGGAAGAACTTTTGAAAAAAGCACGGTAAAATGCTGACTTATCAATTGAAAAATAATTATTTTGTATGGAATATCTGCATGGCTCCATAAGTATGCGGCAAATGCGGAGCCGTGACCTTTCTCGACGGGCAGGAAAAATTCCGGCAGGTTGCGCACGTATTACACAATTGCTTGAGATTGGCGTGTGTTGTTGTATCCAGATGCAGGATCAGCGTTGCTGTCTTAAGCGGCCGGAGCATCTGCCCCTCGGTAAGCTGGATGCCATCCGGGGCAAGCCGCCCATAAATCTGTGGGAGCAGGTCAAGGCAATAGGTATCTCCCAGAAAAGATAATTCTGCAAGATACAGGCGGCTCTGACGTTCTACCACATGTGCAAACTCTTCATAAGCCTTTGACAAAAGCATCAGGCTGATGCAGTCCACAATGTAAGCCTCCTGGATCTGTTCATGGTTCAGATATAATTCCGACAGTTCATCCACTCCGTTTCCAAGCGTCACAAACCCATAGGCATAGTGAGGCAGGGAAACCCCGTCTAAATCCTGATCCAGAGAGTAATATGCATAGGATTCAACCAGGGGAAGAAGTGCCGTATAAATTGCCTGAATATGGGGCAGGTCATCCGGAGGGAAATGGAAACGGCTGCAAAATTCGTTCCAGTCACCGGAGGATAATCCGGGAGTAAGTTTACATTTCATGGGATACATCCTCCTTATCGGAAGCTGCCATAACGGCTGCAATTTCCTGAAAGCGGTTCGTGACCTTATCATAGTTCTTTCGGTGATGGGGAAAGCCACAGTTTATGCAGGATTTGATACCATTTTTTAAATATTCACAGTTTCCACCACAGGATTTCCCGAGTGTATAGAGGGGACAATAACAAAACAGACAGTTAAAGTCCGCCTCCGGAATTCCTTTATGGCATGGAAAATATTCACATTTTTTATTTTGAAAAAACTTATAATATTCGCTCAAAATGGTTTCCTCCAATCAAAGCACAATCATAGCATAATTATATCGGAACAACAAGCGGATCGCAAGAAATGCGAATGACATAAAAATTGCATTTCAGTGGGAAATGATACCTTTTGCCCCTTTTATCATTACATTATTTACATCTTTTTAAGAACGCAGGTATAGTGGCTCAGGCAATTGAGGGTTTGAAGCAAAAAGTTGAAAATTAAATAAAAAATACTTGACTTAAAGTTAACTTTAAGTGGTATATTATGATAGATAAAATCGGAAGGAGAATTTATTATATGTATATCGAAAAGATTAACGGACCAGAAGATGTGAAGAAATTAAATATAGAAGAGATGACAGCTCTCGCAGAAGAAATGCGTCATGCATTATTAAAGAGGGCAAGTATTCACGGCGGGCATTTTGGCCCGAATTTTGGCATGGTAGAGGCAATCATTGCACTGCATTATGTTTTTGAGTCCCCAAAGGACAAAATGGTATTTGATGTTTCCCATCAGACCTATCCGCACAAGATGCTGACCGGTCGAAAAGATGCCTATTTATATGAAGAACATTACGACGACGTGACGGGATACAGCTGTCCGCAGGAAAGTGAACATGACCATTTTACGGTCGGACATACCTCTACATCCGTCAGTCTGGCATGCGGTCTGGCAAAGGCAAGGGATCTTCGTGGGGAAAGTGCAAATGTGATCGCAATTATCGGAGACGGTTCTTTAAGCGGAGGAGAAGCCTTAGAAGGAATGGATTTTGCGGCAGAATTAGACAGCAACATGATCATTGTAGTAAATGACAATGATATGTCAATTGCAGAAAACCATGGAGGACTTTATTCAAATCTGAAATTACTCCGCGAGACAAACGGACAGGCAGAGTGCAATTTATTTAAAGCCATGGGACTTGATTATGTCTATGTGGATCATGGAAATGACTTAAGGGAACTGATCGGGGCTTTCAAACAGGTAAAAGACAGTAAGAAACCGGTTGTTGTCCACATTAATACATTAAAGGGAAAAGGTTATAAACCGGCAGAAGAGCATAAGGAAGAATGGCACTGGCATCTTCCATTTGATATTGAGACCGGAAAATCCCATTTTCCGGAAGTGGAAGATTATTCTTCGGTGACCTGTGAATATCTGATTGAAAAGATGAAAAAGGATCCGACAGTTGTTACAATTACATCCGGAACCCCGACGATTCTCGGATTTACGCAGGAGAAAAGGAAACAGGCCGGCCGGCAGTTTGTAGATGTGGGAATCGCGGAGGAGACAGCGGTAGCACTTGCTTCCGGAATTGCCAAAGGTGGCGGAAAGCCGGTATATGGTGTGTATTCCAGCTTTATCCAGAGGACGTATGACCAGATTTCACAGGATCTGTGTATTGACGGGAATCCGGCAACGATTGTTGTGTATACGGGATCGGTATTTGGCATGACGGATGTTACCCATCTGGGACTGCAGGATATTCCGATGCTTTCTAATATTCCGGGACTGGTTTATCTGGCACCGACAACAAAGGAAGAATATCTGTCAATGCTTGACTGGAGTGTGGAGCAGAAGGAAATGCCGGTTGCGATCAAACTTCCGGGCGGAGACATGATTTCGGATGGCAGAGAAGTCACAAAAGACTGGAGCCAGCTCAACACCTATGAGGTAACGGAAAAGGGAAGCAAAATTGCACTGATCGGACTCGGAACATTTTATTCCCTGGCACTGCAGACCGCAGAAATGCTGGAGAAAAAAGGTATTCATGCAACGGTAATCAACCCGTATTATATTACCGGACTGGATAAGGGACTGCTGGAGAAGCTGAAGGCAGACCATGACACGGTAGTTACACTGGAAGATGGCATCCTGAATGGTGGTTTCGGAGAAAAAATCGCAAGATTTTATGGAAGCAGTGATATGAAAGTCTATAATTACGGATTGAAAAAAGAATTCCTTGACCGGTATGATGTAAATGAGGTATTAAAAGAGAATCATCTGACAGCAGAGCAGATTGTAAATGACGTATTATAGAAGGCAGAAATATACAACAAACCTTGTGAGAATCGACACAATATGGTAAAATATAACATACTAGAGCTTATTTTGCATAGTGGTTAGAATAGCAGGCTCATGGAAGGAGCGGTATCATATGAAGAATAAAGATTCGAAAGCAAGGATGCAGATGATTTTCGGGATACTTTTGTTTGCGTTTATTTTTATGGCAGAGTTGTATGCCATAGTCAATTTCCCGAAGATGTTTATTGTTCTGGTTGTTTTGGCAGCAGCAGATCTGATATGCCTGTATGTTGCAATCAGAGGCGTGATTTCAGTATATGAGACAAAATATGCCCGGAGAGAGGAACAGTATGAGAGTATTTTCAAGTCGGAAAAGGCATCATATCTCATGCTGAAAAAATATTTTGAGGAAATATCGGTGAAGCTTGCATATATGGAAGAGGCATCTAAGATTCCGACAGAGGAAATTGTCAATGCACAGAAGGGAATAGCGAAAGTAATTATCAAGCGGTCCCATGAGAATACCGATGCATTGATGAATTCATACGAACAGCTGCTGGACCGGTTTGATACGTTCCAGAAAGGAATGGATGGGTTCGGTACAGTTGCGGGTGTTTATAAGGACGAGATTCTTTCAGCCTGTAAGGATGAAATTTCTTCGGTGCAGAAGGATGGAAAAGAACAGGAACATTCACAGGATAAAGAGATAGCCGCAAAGCTGCAGGAAATCATTATTGCAATGAAAGATATGGAACTGCGCCTGAATCAGACCATTATGAACAGTCAGAAAGTGGTTGTTTCCCAGCCGCAGGTTTCTGTACCTGTGGCAACACCTGTAGAGCCACAGCCGGCACCGCAGAATCATGTGGAAGAAACACCGGTAGAGCCGGAGATCTCACCAGAGCCGGAAGAAAGTATGGAGCCGGAACCGGAGATTTCGCCGGATCTGGAAGAAAACCCGGAACCGGAAATTTTGCCGGATCTGGAGGAGAGTCTGGAACCGGAGATTTCGCTGGAGCCGGAAGAAGATATGGAACCGGAGATTTCGCTGGAGCCGGAAGAAGATATGGAACCGGAGATTCTGCCGGATATACCGGAAGAGGAGGATTTAAAGCCGGAGGAAGAGCCTCCGATCATGGCAGCGGATGAGATTATTCCTCCGGATCCGGAAGAAGCCCTTGAGGAAGCAGAAGAACTGGTAGAGCCGGATCCGATTCCGGAGGATGCGATTGTTGATGAAGCGGATGATGAGAACCTGCCGGAGGAAGAACTTCCACCGATGCCGGATCTGTCAGATCCAAACCGTTCCATGAGCCCGGATGAGATAGCTGCGCTGTTTGCGAATATGGGCAACGATAACAATGCGGATAAAGTTGAGGAACCTGCCGAGGAAACAGTGGAACCGGAGGATATTCCGGAGCCGATCGAAGAGCCGGAAGCAGTAAAAGAAGCACCGCTTCAGCCGGAAGAACCGGCTGATCCGAATAAGGCATTAAGCCCGGATGAGATAGCTGCGCTGTTTGCAAGTATGGGAACGTAAATCGAACGGATAAAATAACGGATGACGCCATTTGTTCCACGTAAAAACGTGTGACAGATGGCGTTTTGTCATAAAATGGAAAAATGTAGTTGCATTTCTTTTTCATTGTGTTATACTTAGATCGTTGCAATTTAATAGTTTAAAGCAGAGTAGACACATGTGCGTTAAGTGCCGGATGAACAGGGAGTTGTCACCCGGACGAAAAGAGAATCTTGCGGTACATGAGTCGCATCCCGCTGCATCCGAAGATAATATTATCTCCAGTTGTAGTACGGTGAGGTCTGCAAAGGAGGTAATTTTTTTATGAAAAAATTCGTTACTTTGTTCACCGATTCTTTCCGTGAATTAAAAGCGGTAAGAACCATCACTACCATGGCAATGCTTGCTGCAGTTGCTGTCATTCTAGGATTTTTCTCCATTGAATATGGGCAGTTTATTCGGATTGGTTTTTCCAGTATTCCAAATGGTATCATTGATTATCTGTTTGGACCGGTGGTTGGAGGAATTTTCCATGGTGCGTTGGATATTATCAAGTATATGATGAAGCCAACCGGACCATTTTGTCCACAGCTGACGCTGGTTGTTATACTGGCCGGAATCCTGTATGGATGCTTTTTTTATAAGAAAAAGCTTACGATCTGGCGTGTGCTGGCAGCTAAATTTGTAGTTATGCTGGTCTGTAACGTGATTCTGACAACACTTTGTCTGAACGTGTTATATGGACAGGCATTTATGGTGCTTCTTCCGGCGCGTGCGCTGAAGAACCTGATTATGTGGCCAATTGATTCGGTGATCTTTTTTGCAATCACAAAGGCCTTAGAACAGATTGGACTCTTTCGCATGTTCCAGAAGCCTGTACTTGCAAATTCTGCAAATATGCAGGGGAATTAAAAAATTTAATAAGTTATAGAACAAAAGCCGTCCGCAGAAAGAAAACTGCGGACGGTTTTTTATAAATTTATTTACGGATCGGATGGGTGGCAATATTTTTTAAAATACGAACAGCGGTCTGCATACCTTCCACAGAGATGTGTTCATATGGGCCGTGGAAACCATAACCGCCGGTACCGAGATTTGGACACGGCAATCCCATAAAGGACAGTCTTGCGCCGTCTGTACCGCCACGGATCGGACGGGAGAGCGGTGTCAGACCTTCGGAGGCAATTGCCTGTTTTGCCAGATCCACGATCTCCATTTTATCCTCAATGACAGAGATCATATTCTCATACGAATGTTCGATGTCGAGCGTGACGGTTTCCGGTCCATATTTCTGATTCATGGATTGTGCAAGGTCACGCAGATTCTGCAGACGTTTCTCAAATGTGGTTTTATCATGGTCACGAATGATAAAGGAAAGGGTGGCGGAAGCCACATCTCCGGACATATCGGTCAGATGATAGAATCCTTCCCGGCCGCTGGTGTGTGCCGGCGTTTCCGCTTCCGGAAGCCGGGAAACAATTTCACATCCCACCAGTGCCGCATTGACCATAATGTCTTTTGCTTCGCCCGGATGAACATTTACACCTTTAATATGAAAGATGGCACTTGCGGCATTAAAATTTTCGTAAGCCACTTCGCCTTCGTAATCACCGTCCACTGTGTATGCATAATCTGCCTGAAAGATAGCAAGATCAAACAGATCCGCACCTGCGCCGACTTCTTCGTCCGGCGTAAATCCGATCCAGAGTTCCCCGTGTGGTGTACCTTCTGCAATCAGTTCTTCCACGGCTGTCATGATTTCGGCAACACCTGCCTTGTCATCAGCGCCCAGAAGTGTGGTACCGTCTGTCGTGATCAGGGTTCTTCCTTTTAAAGAGGCAAGGGATGGAAAATCATTTACCTTTAAGACATCCTGACTTCCTTTTAATAAGATATCCCCGCCATCATAGCCGGGAATGATCTGTGGTTTGACATCTTTTCCGGAAAAATCCGGGGCGGTATCCATATGAGCGATAAAGCCGATGGATTTACAGTTTTCCATGCCCGGTGTGGCAGGAAGCTTGGCATATACATAGCAGTGATCGGTGAGGAGTATATTGGTAAGACCGAGAGTTTCCAGTTCCTGCTTTAAGGCTTTTGCAAGCGTGAACTCACGCTCACTGCTTGGAATGTCACTGCAGGATTCATCGGAGGTTGTCCAATAGCTGACATATTTTAGTAATCTTTCTTCTACTTTCATGTTAAATTGTTCCTTTCAAATATGTTTTTAAAAAAATTTAAAAAAATTAAAAAAAGTGCTTGCTTTTTTAATACTCCTATTATATAATAACTCTTGTCTTAAGGAAAGACACAAAACAAACAACTTAAAAATGCGCGATTAGCTCAGCTGGCAGAGCACCTGACTCTTAATCAGGGTGTCCAGGGTTCGAACCC
>OGFM01000944.1_pt1 | contig 20814 bp, 17 predicted proteins | sample 1570871 | NCBI WGS metagenome assembly OGFM01 (sample SAMEA2581957, study PRJEB24529) | metagenome | biome: Human gut stool | place: China | collected 2011
ACCGGACTTACAAGTCTCCCTGTATCCGGCTCTCCACTAATTAATTCAGTCTGATTCTTCGGTCGGGGTCTATTTTTGCATGACACTTTGAGCAGACAGCCAAAGTTTTTCGTCTTCGAGCTATCATTTTCTTTTCCCAGTCGGATTTACCTTTCAGGTCTTTAAGTTTGCGAACGTGATGCATTTCGAGTTTATCGGTAGCACCGCATAATTCGCAGACTTGGAGCTTCAGCCTTTCCATAAGGCTGTTACGTCCACCTGTTATGGAAACTGTCCGTGGAATAGTGTCACAGTAAATATTCCCTGCAACCTTTTTGCGTTTGAAACCATCATGATAAAATGATTGGTAAAGTGTCTTACCCTTACTATTTTCATATGCCACTTGGAAAACCTTGTTCTTTTTATATTTCAGAAGTATTTTCTTTACAGATGATTTATATTTGTTCGCAAATACCTTATACATGCTGTATGACATAATGTGATAGAAAGAATTGATGACATAGCTGTTATTGGCTATTGAGTAGTAATTATAGAACCCTCGGATTTCGGCATTGAACTGACTGACTATTTCCAAGTCATCCAAGTTCAGCATGTACGTTCTGACGATGGATTTCCAAACCTCTTTGCCATTGACGACCGCGATTCTTGCGGCTTTATAATCAAAGAGTTTTTTCCGCATCGTTTCAAAATTCAGGTACAATACAGGCTTGTGTCCGAATGCACGAACCGTTTTACCGTACTTATCCTTACGTAAATCGTTACACCTACGTATAAATACGTCATATCCGAGAAATTTCGCTGGTTTCTGCGCATTGGTTATCAGTGTCTTTTCGTCTGACAGTTCCAGTTTAAGAGCTTCATTCAAATAATTCTTAATATCCTCTTTTACTGTTTTGCAGTCTTCAAGATTACCGGTAATTCCAATCAGAAAGTCATCTGCGTATCTCACGTATTTTAACCGTTTGATACTGCTGTCCATTTCATTACGTGCCGGATAGTTGTTCCGTTCTTCTCGTAGCCGCTTAATTTCGGCGGTCATCTGTTTCCTTACCTTTACATCTTTCTCATTCTTTAGTTTCTTTGCCAGTCGGTATCTTCGCTGTTCGTAGAGCTTGTATCGAGCGTCGCCTTTTCTTGTTACCCCTTTATTGAACCGATTGATGTATTCCTTGATGTACTTGTCGAACTTGTCAAGGTAGATGTTAGCCAGTATTGGGCTGATAATCCCGCCTTGCGGAGTTCCACTGTACGTTCTATGAAATACCCAGTCTTCCACATATCCGGCATTCAGGAATTTTCTGATAAGCCGCAAAAATCTCTCGTCGGCGATACGTTCCCGAAGAATATTAATCAGTACGTCATGATTGATATTGTCGAAGAATCCTTTAATATCGCCTTCAATAAACCATTTCACGGCAGTGAATGTCTTTTGTATATCTATAAGAGCAGTATGACAACTTCGTTTGGGACGAAACCCATGTGAAGTATGTTCAAAACTACCTTCATAGATTGCTTCAAGTATCATTCTGACTACTTCCTGTACCAGCTTATCATCAAAAGAGGGTATGCCAAGCGGACGTTTTTTCCCGTTTTTCTTAGGTATGTACGTCCTTTTGGACGGATTAGGCTGATAAGTCTCATTTTTAAGACTGCCAATCAGTTGTTCAACTCGGTCAATGCTCATTCCGTCAATGGTTTTACCATCGGCTCCTGCCGTCATGTTGCCTGTCTTGCTGTAAATATTCTGATAGGCTACATAAAACATTTCCTCGTTAAACAGCACTCTATACAGCCGCTCAAACTTATAGTTCAAGTTACCGCTGTGTTTACTCAGACTGTTCAACACATTTTCTGGATTTCTCATGTCTCTCACATCTTCCTTTAAATTGTTAAACTTAATTAGCTGCTCCCCTTCGCCATGTACAGGGCGTTACCCTGCTCAGACTACTATGGAAGCTCCGTTGCCATGCCGGATATTCAGGGGCAGACCCCATAGCCCTACAACTGGCTTTCCGGTTTAGGCAATCCCCGTTTAGAAATTTGACGACTATTTGGCTCGATAGATTGTCGGATACGACTTTCGTCCTTTACTACTTATGGTAGTTGCCTTGCGGTAAGTTTATGCTACTCCTGCTACGTGTCATCAGTGTAGTACCGCAACATAACGGTATAATTCCGAAGAATTATTCAACTGTCTTCCGTCATTGCCCAAGGATACGACTGCTCGGACTATCGTTCAACCAATGCAGGCTTTATCCTCATATCTATCATTTTAACTTGCCATTCGGTCGCAGCCTGACAGTTGGCTGACTTATGGCTTTACCAACGTGCTATGTTCCCTTGTGGGGTTTTCCCCTCCGGTTAGCGGTTGTTAATGGGCATTTTAAACACTTGCCCAGTCGCTTGCCAAAGCGACATTCGTCAAATTCCCTTTACGGGCGCACGGCATATTCCTCATCGCTGACTTCCGTGGCATACACGGCCGAGTGGGTACCGCCAAGACCGATCCAGACCTCACGGTAGAAACGTCCGGGATGGTTGGCCTGGTTAATGGACAGGATCTGTCCGCGTTCCTTGTCGGTCAGTCCGAGAAGCCGCTGGATATGGTCGAACTTGTTCATGTATTTCCGCTGGTCAAGAAGAATCTTGCAGTCACTGTTGTTGATGATAGCTTCCTTCACGACAGGGGAACTGATAATGTCATCCACTTCCTGGGTGACCACGACAGCCTCCCCGAAATATTTTCTGACGGTCTTAAAGAGATACTTTATGTACTCACTCATATTGGCGGACATCAGGGCTTTCCAGCATTCCTCAATGAGTATCATCTTACGGATGCCTTTCAAACGGCGCATCTTGGCGATGAAGGTTTCCATGATTATCAGCGTGACCACGGGCAGAAGCACCTTGTTTCCGCTGATATTGTCCAGTTCAAATACGATAAAGCGCTTGTTGGTAAGATCCAGTTCCTTGTCCGAATTAAGCAGGAAATCATAATCACCGCCACGGTAGAACGGTTCCAGCACGTTCAGGAAACCGTCGATGTCAAAATCCTTCTCACGGACTTTCTTCTCCTCAATCATCCGGCGGTAGTCATCACGCACAAACTCGTAGAATCCGTTGAAATCGGGTCTGACATCCCTGTTTTCCGTTATCCTGCGGATATATGCGTTCACCGCTCCCGAAAGGGCCACTTCTTCCGAACGCCTTGGGGCTTCATCCTCACGTTTCCAGAGTGTGAGTATCAGTGTCTTGATACTTTCACGCTTTTCCACGTCAAATTCCCCGGAATCCGTATAGAACGGATTGAAGGCGATGGGATTGTCCTCCTCATAGGTGATATAGATACCGTCCTCGCCATGTGTCCGGTCATGAATCAGGCTGCAAAGTCCCTGATAGCTGTTTCCGGTATCCACCAGCAGGATATGGGTACCCTGTTCATAATACTGGCGGACAAGGTGGTTCGTAAAGAAGGATTTACCGCTGCCGGAGGGACCGAGTATGAACTTGTTGCGGTTGGTGATGATTCCCTTGCGCATGGGCAGGTCACTGATGTCCAGATGAAGCGGTACGCCGCTCTGCCTGTCCGTCATACGGATACCGAACGGGCTGGGCGAACTGCGGTAATTCGTTTCCGAAGCAAACAGGCAGACAGCCTGTTCCAGAAAGGTATAGAAACTTTCCTCAGCCGGAAAATCGCCCGCATTGCCTGGAATACCAGACCAGTACAGCACCGGAGTATCTATCGTGTTGTAATGGGGTACGCATCCCATCAGAGCAAGCTGGCTGCCGGTATCGTTCTTGATACGCCTGAGTTCTTCCTCGTCTTCCGCCCAGGCCAGTACGTTACAGTGGCACCGTACCGGAACAAGCCCTTTCGTATGCGCCTCGTCAAGATACATTTCTGCCCATTCATAGTTCACGGCATTGCTGCGGCTGTATTTCGACAGGGACAGCATGTTGCGTGAGGTCTTTTCCATGCGTTGCAGGATTTCCTGCGCGTCATCGATGAACACGTACTGCGAATAGACATGGTTGCATGAAAGCAGAAGTCCTACCGGAGCCGCAAACGAAAGACGGCAGTCGCTACGGTCCGTGGACAAGCGCTCATAGCGCATGTCCGTGCCCACACTGCCGGGAAGGTCTTCCGTATCGGAAAGCACATGCAGGCAAAGACGTTTGTCACCGATGCGCATACGTTCCGGATCAAGGCAGATGTCCTGTAATACGGGGTGCGTGTCCTCCATACCGAGAGTCAGGTATCTTTCAATCAGCCCGGGACATTCTTCCGTTCCGACCACCTCTTCCGTTCTGAGACGCTTCATCCTGACATGCCCCGAATCGTTCATGATACGCTCGAACTGCTCCACCGCCTCCAAAAATTTCACGACCGAATCCCAGTCCGTGATTTCCTTGGGAAGGATATAGCCGCGGCACGGTACTGAAATCACTGCGGCGACGGGCACGTTCGCGTGTAGTCTTTGTCAGATACAGGAAGCAGCGGTGTCTGAGATACGGGCGTTCGTTGAAATGACGCTCATAGCTGCGGGACAGGAAACTTTCCGTCCCGTCTCCTTCGCTCCGGTAGTTTTCCTTGACGAACCAGTCCTGCTTGTACACGACAGAATAATTGGGAAGCACCTTCATGGCCTTTACCCAGGTACCGTGAATGGCTTCGTATTCCGCAGCCGTCACCGTGTACAGTTCAGGCAGCTCGACCTCGAAGGCTACCGTAATGTCCGCATCCTTGCTTACGATGCAGTTGTTTTCCACGGCCAGAATCGGGAATCTGTCTTCCAGATCACAGGCCTTCAATACACTTCTCATTTCTTTCTCTTCTTTTTGGTTAATGCTCTGAATATTCTGCGACGGGCTGACAAATAGCGCGGATGGCGTTTTTCGGCCAGCATCTTCATCAGCCCGTGCTCACCGTAGCGGGCATTCATGCGGAAGGTCAGCCATACGGCCAGGGTACCGGATACCGCCCCGAAAGACAGGCATACCAGCTGGCTGACACCGGCCATATACAGGACAACCACCGCAAGAAAGACCGATACAAGGCCTCCGGCAAAAAAGAACAGGTACTGTGATTTCAAGCCCTTGAACTCAATCGGACGGCCTGCTCCTTTGTTGATACGGTAATCCATGGCTTACAGGAAGAAGGAACGGAGAATGGTAGCGGCCACAATCAGGAAGATGCAGGCGAAGAACCAGCTCGCCGCAGTCTTGGACGTATCCGGGTCACCGCTGCTGAACTTGCCATACGTCTTTATACCGCCGACCAGACCGAGCACGGCTCCGATGGCATAACACAATTTGGTGGCCGGATCGAAATACGAAGTCATAAGGCTGGTAGCCTCATTGATGCCGGCAAGACCCTGTCCCTGTGCGAAGGCACCTGCCGCTGCCAGCACACACAATACTGAAAATAGGATTCTTCTCTTCATTGTCGAATCATTTTGGGGTTTGACATAAATGTTGAATTCGACTGCAAATATATAAGGCTTAAACCGCTGTGATACAACACCGTCATCAGGTGTCACCAGATGTCATCAGATGTCATTCAGGAAACCTTACAGACATAAAAAAAGCATCCCGAAAAGATTTCCGGGATGCCTGAATATATCGGTGTCAGATATATTTCCGCCACTCGTCAGACGGTTCATTCCCATCCTTTACTTTAAGCGGTTTGGGATTGCCGTCCTCATCAAGATACCTGTCTATCAGTTCCTCTACAATCGCGGAATTCTCCATATTGGAAAGGAACACGTCAATCAGGCTGGTCTGCCTGATGGAGAACAGGACACGGGCCGCCTGCATGGCCTTCTCATGGTCGGCTTCATCCTGATGTGTCAGATATTCGCCGAGTACTTCCATGTCCCTGCTGGACAGAACAGGTGATACGGATTCCACTTCGGGAGACTCCGCATCAAGGTCTTCCTGGACTTCCTGCAGGAGTTTCATCTTATCCAGCTGAAGGTTGCATTCCACATCTTCCTGCTGCACATCCTCCTCCTCACCGATAAAATTCCTTTCAAGTGGCTGGCTCATGAAGGGAGCGGCAGTCTTTCCGGCATTCTCGTCCAGATAGACATACCGGGTACTTCCCATCACTTCTGCATCTGAAACCGCAGATTCCGTTACGACAGTTTCTTTCTTTTCCTTCTTTACAGTAGGCTTTCCATAAAAAAATCTACATAATTTCTCTATTTGCTTTTTCCAACCATAAACTATGTACAACAAATAGCTTATACAGACAAGCCGTACACACAGATATAATATTTCCTCCATATCAGAATGGTTTTTGGGTTTTACGGCGAAATAGCTCGCCGAGCTCTTTACTGTAGGTTTCAAGATGATGTGTCAACACATTATCTAAAAAAGAAGGAATGCTGATGTCATCACTAAGAAGTGGCAATATCCGTGCAAGCTTACGATACAGTTCAATGCTGATATATGTCTGCTTGCGTTGAACAGAATTCTTTCTTTTCAGGAAAAGTTGTCCATAATGGTATGCTTTGTCAGATACAGGTAATGTGTTGCAGTCTGTATTGCCACCCTCCTGATTGTCTATTGATTCTTTAGCATTCTCTTTGTCCACACTTACATTAAGAGATTCATCTGCTGCAGTTCCTGATGAAACACAGGATATAGACTCGCTGACCATCATCTCACGTAGTTTTTCTTCATCCACCTTGAAGATCTTTCTGTTTCTGGCCATAATACTCAAACCGGAAACAGGATTCTTTCCATCTCTTTAGCAAACACGTCAAGCATACTATCCTTTAGCAGCACATCGGATGGTGGAAGTAGGGTACTGCGGAAATGCTGGCGAGAAGATGATGTCATTTCCTTGTTGTAACGTTCAAGATCCGGAAGAACAGTTTGAAACACTTTTAATCCCATACGGGAAATGATTTCATTATACATCACATAAAGTTCTTTTGATGTACGGCTGTCCATACGATTCCAGAACAGGCGTATTTCTTTAAGTGGAGCTTCCGGATGTTCTCCTATGAAATCTTGCACTGTAGATACAAAGGAAAGGCTACTCTGCATCACCATCCGGTCTTTTACTATCGGAGTGAATACATAATCCATATTCATTACCGATTCGAACACACCACGGGAATTTACCGTTCCCGGCAAATCAAAAAATACAAGGTCATATTTCCCTTCAAGCCTGCCGGCTATTTCGGAAGCCTGTTCAGGTCTGGAAGTGATTATCGGATATGCTTTTCGGGAATTGTCCTCAAACTGACGGCAAAACAGACGTTGGTGATATTCGCTCTTTTCAAGATTCTTAAGATCACGGCTCCTAAGTTTCTCAAGACTGAACTGGGGATAATCACAGTCAACAACTGCCACATCTATACCTCTCACATAATTAAAATAACTGGCAAGCAGCACTGTTATGGTGGACTTGCCGACGCCTCCTTTCTGATTACTGAAGGCGACAAGAATCGGACGTTTGTTCATATTCTTCTTCTTTTCGGTTAATATTAGGGTTCTTTTCTCAAGCATTACTAATTTTCTATTTTATCAACAGAGAAATGTTTTATTATAATATCATGTCAGTATGTTAATATGTCACGACACTGCTGAAACAACGTTACTCTATATTATTATTTTGATAGGATAATACATCATTATAATTTCATGTCTGCATGTTGATATTTCAATACACTACTGAAACAACGTTATTATGTATTATCATTTCGTCAGGATAATGCCTCATTATAATATCATGTCAGTATATTAATATGTCACGACACTATTGAAACAATGTTACTCTATCTTATTATTTCGACAGGGTAATACATCATTATAATTTCATGTCTGCATGTTGATATCTCAATACACTACCAAAATAACGTTGCTATATATTATCATTTCATCAGGGGAATATCTCATTATAATATTATATCAGTATATTAATATGTCACGACACTACTGAGACGACATAACAGGATTTTACAATGTTGATAAGTCTCTGTTTTATTATAATCGAATGTTGATATTTTCATATTTCAGTATACTTAAAGGATTATAAAATAATATGTTATCAAGTTCTTATGTCACAAAAATAAAATGTTATAAACATATCAGGGTAACATTATGGTAAGAGTGGCAACACATGTCTTGATATGTCATCATATGTCATATGAATAATCAAATACAAGCATCAGAAAACGTAATAACAGATTTGAACGATACTTTCTTTTTCATTGAAACACCAATAAAAAACAAGTACATTAATTGTTTCTTCAATCGATAATACGATGAGAAAAAATCTACGGTTCAACTTTATATTCTCAGTGATGACATAAAATAACATCAGATGTCGCTAAATGTCATATAATCAGGTATTTCAAAGACTTTTTCATGGACATATTTTTGCAAAGTCAGAACCGATGGACAGCTTGGAATATCTTCCGACGGACAGCAGCACGCCGCTCACGTCGCGCAGCAATCCGCCGGAGGTGGATTCTCTGTTCAAACGAACAGAGCAAGTTGTGTCTTTGTCCGACAGAAAGTATTCTGTCCGACAAAGACCAACTTGCCCTCCCTCACGGTCGGGGGATTTTCCTCCAAAGTCGGAAAATCTGACGGAGAAAGCAATATAACCCAAAAGCAGAAAAGCATGGAGAAAAAACAGGCTAAAAGGACAGGCAGAAAACCGAAAACTGATCCGGCGGACTACAAGTACAGCTTCCGTCTGAACGCACAGGAGAAAAGCAGATTTGAGAAACTGTTTCTGGAATCCGGAGCAAGGGACAGGACAATCTTTATCAAGAAATCAATCTTTTCAGAACAGCTGAAGGTAATCAAGGTGGACAAGGTTTCCATGGACTATTACATCCGGCTCGGGGAATTTTATAGACAATTCCAGGCAATAGGCAACAATTACAATCAGGTCGTAAGAGCCGTACAGAAAAATTTCGGAGACAAAAGGGCGATGTCCCTGCTTTACAAACTTGAAAAGGCTACCCTTGAACTGATACTGCTCAACAAGCAGATTATGGCATTAACCAAAGAATATGAACAGAAATGGTTGCAAAGATAAGTCACGGGGCAAGCCTTTATGGAGCACTGGTCTATAACCATGAAAAGGTATTTCAAGGAACGGCGGAAATCCTGTCCGGCCACCGGATGATTTCCGACCGCCCGGGACTGCCGAGCGAGGACATGCGTCTGGTTCTCCTTTCATTTGAAAACCATCTGACGGCAAACAGGAGGACAGACAAGCCGGTCCTGCATATTGCTCTCAGTCCGGCACCGGAAGACAGGCTGGACAATGACAGGCTGGCGGAACTGGCAGAAAAATACATGCAGAAAATGGGTTATGGTGACCAGCCGTTCATCGTGTACAGACATGGAGATACCTGCAACACGCACGTACATATCGTGAGTGTATGCATTGACGATGAAGGAAGGAAAATCAATGACTCCTATGAACACCGCCGTTCAATGACAGCCTGCCGGGAACTGGAACAGGAATTCGGACTGCGTAACAGTGCGGATGCGGAAAGACGGAATCCGAAAGCGGAACTGAAAAAGGTGGATGCCTCACAGGGGGATATACGCCATCAGATAGGAAACACACTGAAGGCCGTACTGGAAAGCTACCGTTTCCAGACTTTCGGAGAGTATTCCGCACTGCTTTCCACACTGAACATTGAAGCCCGACAGGTACGGGGCGATTACATGGGAACACCCTATACGGGTATCATCTATTCGGCTACAGACGACAGAGGGAAAGTGGTCAGCCCTCCGATAAAAAGTGCAAGGTTCGGCAAGCGTTTCGGAAATACGGGACTGTCCGAACGTATGTTACGGCATACACAGGACTTCAAGGAAGGCAGATGGGCTCCTGCCATATCCGGCAAGGTCGTATGGGCCATGCGTAACGCAAAATCGGAACAGGAATTCAGGGAACTGCTGAAACAGGAGCACATTGATGTGGTATTCCGAAGGAACAATACCGGACGTATCTATGGCGTCACATTCATAGACCATGAACGGCGCGAGGCGTTCAACGGTTCACGTATGGGAAAGGAGTTTTCCGCCAACGTATTCAACGGCCTTGTCTGCTGGTGGGAAGGAATACCCTGGCAGGAGAGACAACAGTCCGGTCCGGAGGAACTTTGGAAACGGTACGGTCATCGTATGGAAGAAGGCAGTGCGCTTGAACAGGCGGCAGGCATCTTCTCATTTGATGCAAATCCGGCAGTCGATTACGAGGAAGAAGCGTTCCGTCGCCGCATGAAACGGAAAAAGAAACCGCAGAAGCGCAAATCACGCGGTATCTGATCAATCAAAATGAGTCAACAACAGGGGGAACAACGGATTCCCCCACAATCATCTACATCATTATGCAACAGGAAGACGATTTGAGAGCCCTTGCCAAGATTATGGAATTCGGCAGGGCAGTCAGTATTTTTATTCTGGTAGTCCACGTTTATGTGTACTGCTATCCCAGTATGAGTGCCTGGCATCTGAATCTGGATGTCATAGACCGGATACTGATGAACTTTGACAGGACAACCGGTATATTCGGCTGTATCCTTTGGACAAAACTGATGGCAGTTCTTCTGCTGGCCATATCCTGTATGGGTACTATCGGAGTCAAGGGTGAGAAAATAACCTGGCAGCGTATATGGGCGGTACTTACTGCCGGGGCGGTTCTATTTTTCATGAACTGGTGGCTGCTTGACCTGCCTTTTCCACACGAAGCGATTACTGCCCTGTATGTGGTGACACTTGCAGCCGGTTATCTATGCCTGCTCATGGCGGGACTGTGGATCAGCAGGCTTTACAGGCATAACCTGATGGAGGATGTGTTCAATATGGAAAACGAATCCTTCATGCAGGAGACAAGGCTGATGGAGAATGAATATTCTGTCAATCTGCCCACCAGATTCCAGTATGGCGGCAAGCTCAACGACGGCTGGATCAACGTGGTCAATCCTTTCCGCGCGACCATCGTATTGGGAACACCGGGTTCCGGTAAATCCTACGCAGTGGTGAACAACTACATCAAACAGATGATTTCCAAAGGTTTCAGTGTATATATCTATGGTGCGCCAGTCAAGGCTATATCTTAATCGTCCCTTTGGCAAGGATTAGGCAAGTGTTCTTTGAAAACGACCTATCATCACCGACTTATCTGTCCAACGAAAGGCGGCAGGGAGTGTAGCACGTCGGGACAACTATAAGTCAGTTAGTTACCAAACTGCGACTGAATAGCGATGATAAGACAAGTATGAGGATAAAACCCGAATTGGTTGAATGATAATCTGAGCGGTCTTTGTAGCAGACTGTGACGTAAGGTAACTATGGGAACTACCGTTGTATGGATAGTTCTGAACCGTCATCACTGCAATACTCTTTTTGCAGTCGTAGAGTAGAAAGAGCAAGAACTTGTTGCAGCGCAACCGTAATATACGGTAAAAGGTGGAAGTCATATCCGACAACTTGTCGTGCCAACAGTTAAGATATAGTAAACTGGGATTACCTAAATCGGAGCCTGCAAAGGGCTATGGGAAACAGTTCCCGAAATTCCGACATGGTAACGGAGTCCCCGTAGTAGTCCGAGCAAGTTAATGGCTTGTACATGGCGAAGGGGGACAGCAGAGATTTTTAATACAATTAATGAATGATGTGAGAGACATTATGAGAAATTCGGCAAAAGTATTAAACAGTTTGAATCGACACAGCAAGGACTTGAATTACAAGTACGAGCGTCTGTACCGTATTCTTTTCAATACGGAGATGTACGCCGTTGCCTACCAGCGGATTGCACCCAAACAAGGCAATATGACGGAGGGAACGGACGGCAAGACCATTGACGGCATGAGCATCAAGCGTATTGAAAACCTGATAGCATCATTGAAAGATGAAAGCTACCAGCCCAAACCGTCAAGGAGAACATATATACCCAAGAAAAACGGGAAAATGCGTCCTCTGGGTATTCCTGCTACGGAAGATAAGTTATTGCAGGAGGTGGTTAAAATGGTATTGGAAGCCATATACGAAGAGAGTTTTGAATACACTTCGCATGGTTTCCGTCCCAAACGGAGCTGCCACACCGCCCTTAAGCAGATTGAAAAATCATTCTGTGGGGTGAAATGGTATATTGAGGGCGATATAAAGGGATTCTTTGACAACATCAATCACGATGTGATGATAGGAATCCTCGAAGAACGCATCAATGATGCCCGTTTCATTCGGCTTATCCGTAAATTCCTGAATGCGGGATATATCGAAGATTGGGAATATTTTCACACATATAACGGGACACCGCAAGGTGGCATCATCAGTCCAGTACTTGCCAATATCTATCTTGATAAATTGGACAAGTACATGGCAGAGTATGCAGCAAAATTTGACAGGAATGCCCGTAAAGAAGTGAACCCACAGTACAGACACTACCAGCGTAAGAAAGAACGAGCTAAAAAGGCGTTGAAATCAGCAGTAAGTCTTGAAGAAAGAAAACTGCTGGTAGAACAGATACGGAAATATGATAATCTTATGTTGCAGACCCCTGCTAAAAATGACATGGACTGCAACTATAAGAGGTTGAAATACGTGAGATATGCGGATGATTTTCTGTGTGGCGTTATAGGCAGTAAAGAAGATGCAATGACAATCAAGTCGGATATAAAGGATTTTATTTCCGACAAACTAAGATTGGAATTGTCTGATGAAAAGACGCTGATAACCCATTCGGAAACTCCTGCAAAATTTCTTGGATTTCATATCAGAAACCGCAAGTGCATGGAAACCAAACGGGATTCCCTCGGTCGTAAAAAGAGAAGTCGGAACAAGACGGTGGAAATAAAAATCCCTAAAGATACGGTCAAGAAGAAACTTCTTGCGTATGACGTTGTGGAAATAAAGAAACACAACGGCAAGGAAATATGGAAACCGAAAGCGAGACCCGAACTGAACTTCAATGACGATTTGGAAATCCTGCGCAGGTATAATTCTGAAATTAGAGGCTTGTACAATTATTTCGGCATAGCCGTTAATTGCGCAGCCCAGCTATCCAATTTCGGTTATATCATGGAGTATAGTATGTACAAAACATTTGCAGCCAAGTATCGAAGCAAAGTAAAGAAGATATGCAAAAAGTACAAGCATAACGGAATATTTTGCGTTAAGTATCAGAACAATGCAGGCAAACAAAAGGAAGAGTACTTCTATAAAGGAGGTTTCAAACGCCAAAAGCCATCAAAGGATAACAAAATAGACATACTTCCCAAATTCATAATGCACACCAGTACAACCAGTCTTATGGACAGGTTGAAAGCAGAAAAATGTGAATTATGTGGTGCTAAGGGCCATTTGGAAATGCACCATGTACGTAAACTCAAGAATCTTCAAAATAAAGAGCCTTGGGAACGACACATGATTGCACGGAAAAGGAAAACTATTGCACTTTGTGGAACTTGTCATAAAAAGATTCATTATGGAACGATTTGAACTGCATATCGAAGCGGAGAGCCGGATACGCTGGAAGGTGTACGTCCGGTTCGGAGGCGAGTTTTCGGAAACCGACCATAGTAATATGGCACGGCGTCGGCTACTTAGCCTACATTACAAATTCGATGACCTTTCAACCATTGCCTATAATACATTGTTGCACAATATGGACAAATATAAGGTAAAACCGCATTTTTACGTCATCAATTTTGATGATCCGCACCGTTCACACCGCTGCAATCCCATCAATCCGGAGTTCATGACAGACATATCTGACGCATACGAAGCAAGCTATACCATCATGTTAAATTTGAACAAGACCTGGGTGTGACCTGTAAAGTCACGTAATTAATTGTTAGACAGCAATATTAATTGCATGATTTAACCCGCTGTTCCGTCAGCGGTAGCCTACTATAAGGTGCATCTCCAGTGATGGGTTGTGCCAAGCTTATAGGACAAAGTACACTTTCCGAAAGGACAAGACTGAACCGTGAGGGAACGTCAAGGGCGGTTAGTATCATACTGCCGAGTGGCGAGGCTGGATAGCATGGTTAACATAAGTGAACTGTCTTTAGCCATCGTGAGGTTTGAAGGAGCGGAAGATACTTTAGCTCTCACCAAAAGGTAAGCAGTCGGATAACCCCTGCCCATGTTGGGGTTACACGGACATGGCACTGCCGGTGGACTTGACAGAACCTAAACTATCCTTTTGTCAATTACGTGGAACAGGGCAAGCCTGTATCTCTCTCGTAAGAAAGCGAGTAAGCGAACCGCAAGGCAAGCAGAATGGGGTGCAGGTATGAGATAACGGAAAAAGCGAATGCCACCCTGTAATGGGATGGATACGGATTGAATCGACATCACGGGTTGTTGGTGGTGACATCATCCGACACGAAAGTGGGCAGACTTCCGTATATGGTAACTCTTTACAAGATAACTTTTAGAACTTTCAAAAGGAGGAAAGCAAATGAACGAGATTAAAACATCGTGTGCGCCTGCTGACAGCAGGAATCTGACTTGGGACGGTATGAACTGGTCTAAGTGTGAAACCTATGTCCGAAAGCTACAAGCGCGTATTGTAAAGGCTCAGAAAGAAGGCAGACACAATAAGGTAAAAGCCTTACAATGGATGCTCACTCACTCTTTTTACGCCAAAGCATTGGCGGTAAAGAGGGTTACTTCCAACAAAGGGAAGAATACGTCTGGAGTAGATAAACAGCTTTGGGACTCTCCCAAGCGCAAGTACAAAGCAATCGGTGAACTTAGACGTCGTGGCTACCATCCACAGCCGCTCCGTAGGGTTCACATCAAGAAAAAGAACGGTAAACTCCGACCGTTGGGAATACCGACCATGAAAGACAGGGCGATGCAGGCTTTATATCTCATGGCATTGGAACCGATAGCCGAAACGACAGGCGACCGTTTCTCCTACGGCTTCCGAAAGAAGCGCAGGACAATGGACGCAATCCGTCAGATTGATACGGTTTTAAACCGCCAACATTCTCCCGAATGGATTTTGGAGGGAGATATAAAAGGCTGTTTCGACCACATCAGCCACGACTGGCTCATTGAGAATATCCCTATGGATAAGACAATACTCAGAAAATGGTTGAAATGTGGAGCTGTGTTCAACGGAAAACTATTCCCGACAGAAGAGGGTACGCCACAAGGAGGTATCATATCACCGACACTTGCAAACATGGTACTTGACGGGCTTCAGCCGCTCTTGGCTAAAAGATTCAAAAGACTATGGCGTAACAACAAGACATTCCATTACAAGGTAAATCTTATTCGCTATGCTGACGACTTTATAATCACAGGCCGAGATAAGGAACTATTGGAAAACGAAGTCAAACCAATAGTGATAGAATTTCTCAAAGAAAGAGGTCTTACCTTATCCGAAGAGAAAACTACTATTACGAACATATATGACGGATTTGATTTCTTGGGTTTCAATGTAAGGAAGTTCGGCAAAAAGCTATACACATCTCCGTCCAAAGACGCACAGAAACGCTTTAGGGCAAAAATCAGTGACATAGTCAAAGGACATAAGATGTGTAAGCAGGAATCGCTGATACGAATGCTCAATCCTGTAATCACAGGATGGGGTAACTATTACCGATATGGTGCATCGACCGATGCTTTTCATGGTTGCGACTACCACATTTATAATCTCACGAAGAAATGGGCCTTACGTCGTCACCCTAAGAAACGCAAGTCTTGGGTCGCAGACAGGTATTGGCATGAAATTCGGGGACGCAAATGGACGTTTGCGTGGAAATATGAAACGAAAAGTATGAAAGTGAACTACCTGACCCTTAAAAGATTGTCGGATATACATTATACTCCGTACAAGCAAGTCAAGGGAGAGGCAAATCCTTTTGACCCGGAATACGATGATTATTTCTCTCAGCGTAAGGAGCAACAAATGCTGGAATCTCTCAAAGGACGTAAGTCTCTCTTATATTTATGGAACAAGCAGAACCGGATTTGTCCGTTATGTGGCAAGGAAATAGACTGTACAAAAGCATGGAACGTCAACGAAATATCTGTTGGTGGTTCGATTGTACGGCAACTTGTCCACAACAACTGCTACAAGCGAAATAAACGAAAATGTTGAAAGTATGAGCCGATTTCTAACAACAAATAGAAATATTGAGTTGCTTGAGCCGTATGAGGGGAAACTCTCACGTACGGTTCTTAGGGGAGGAGGGGGCAGCAATGCCCTTGACTTACCCGATATTGAAAAACAAGGTGACTTCTTTGTAGAGTCTCCTATTATCCTTTTGGCAGCTATAATCTGGTATTTGAAAATATACAAAAATGGTATCTATTGCAGCTTCCCTCATGCCGTGGAACTGCTGAACAAACCTTATTCTGATTTGTTTACCATATTGACTTCCTATCCGGAACTGGAGAACTACCTTTCTCCTTTCATGGATGCCTGGAAGGGTGGGGCACAAGACCAGCTTCAGGGCCAGATAGCTTCGGCGAAAATTCCGCTTACCAGAATGATTTCTCCACAACTGTACTGGGTCATGACAGGCAATGATTTTTCTCTGGACATCAATAATCCGAAAGAACCTAAAATTCTTTGTGTGGGCAATAATCCGGACCGACAGAACATCTATTCCGCTGCGCTCGGACTGTATAATTCCAGAATCGTCAAGCTGATAAACAAGAAAGGGCAGCTTAAAAGCACGGTCATTATAGATGAGCTTCCTACCATCTATTTCCGAGGGCTGGACAACCTGATAGCAACGGCACGTTCCAACAAGGTGGCGGTTTGTTTGGGATTTCAGGACTTCAGCCAGCTTAACCGTGACTACGGTGAAAAAGAAAGCAAGGTAATTCAAAATACAGTCGGCAACATATTCAGCGGTCAGGTGGTAGGTGAAACAGCCAAGACACTTTCCGAACGCTTTGGAAAAATCCTTCAGAAACGACAGTCCATATCCATCAACCGTCAGGATGTTTCTACATCGATCAATACCCAGCTGGATTCCTTGATTCCTGCATCCAAGATTTCCAACCTCTCACAGGGTACGTTTGTCGGTTCCGTGTCGGACAATTTCGGTGAGAAAATAGACCAGAAGATTTTCCATGCGGAAATTATTGTGGACCATGCCAAAGTAAGTGCGGAAGAGAAAGCTTACAAAAAAATCCCTATTATCAACACATTCAAGGACAGTGAAGGGAATGACATCATGCTCCAGCAGATACAGCGTAATTATGACCAGATAAAGGCGGATGCCCAGGCGATCATCAACGATGAGATGGAACGTATTAAGAATGATCCGGAACTATGTGAACGGCTGGGAATAGAAAGTGTAGAAGAGGAGAAAAGAAAAGCTGAATAGATACAGAATGACAAATAAATCCTGAATCAGTTTGATTTTCAGGGAACATTCCTTATCTTTGAAATTGAAATAGAACATAACGGCGGATTACGGGATGTTTTCCGTCGATTATATACATAAGTCGCAAGATGTCTCGAACAGGAATCTGACAAATTCAAAAACACGGAGGCTATTGCGTGAGGCTTATGCTATACCGTATAGCGTGAGCCCATGCGAGTTTCTGTGTTGGGCTTTGTCAGAGCCTCTGTTCGAAATAAGCATGGGTTTCATGCTTTTATTTTTAACAAGCAGAGGTATGGCAAAAGTACAGATTATTATGCCCGTCACATTGGACGGTTTCCTGCCGGACAAAAATGAGGAACTGATGGAATGGCTCAGGACAGACCGGAACGGCTTCCCTTATTGGGAAGAGCGGGCTACATTCAACATGTATCCACATTACGGTATGCTTGACTTGATGGATGCCAAGGAAAGGCATGAAAAAGACTGCACATTTTTCATGAAGGTAGAAGATGAAAAAAGTGCAGAATATGTGGATGGTGTGTTTCTCTTCCGACTCGCAGATGAACTGGTCATTTACTTGCTTCCAATATCATACAAAAACGGGAAAAACATAACCGGAAAGATACAGTTCGGACAATGGACTTTACGTGACTCCAAAACATTACGGAACAATGTATGCAGACTTGTGTACCGCTTTAAAGAATGAAGATTACTTCAAATCAAGTTTCTTCATTTTCTTGTATAGGGATGTACGACTGCAACCGAGTTCCGCTGCTGTCTTGCTGACATTACCATGATTTTTATCAAGCAGATTTCGTATCCTTTCCTTTTCCTGAATGATACGAATATCCAGATTGTCACTACAATCTACATTGTCCAGTCCCAAGTCACAGACATCCAATAATGCATTATCCGCAACAATTACCGCACGTTTGATCTTTGCGTTCAATTCCCGCACATTACCCGGCCAGTCATATCCCAACATACATGCTTTCGCTTCTTCGGTAAATCCCTCATTCTTGACACGGATTCTACCGGAATGTTCTTTTCTGAAGAATTCGGCAAGCGGAAGAATATCGTCTTTGCAATCTTTTAATGGCGGTTGAACAATTTCGAGTTCTGCAAGGCGATAATACAAATCCTCACGAAAGCAACCTTCCTCCACCGCTTTTTTCATATCCTCATTGGTAGCAGAAATGATACGTACATCCGTATGTTTCACTTTATCACTTCCTACCGGATTAAACTCCTTTTCCTGAAGGACACGCAGAAGAAGAATCTGCATGGAATACGGCATATTGCCGACTTCATCCAGAAATAAAGTTCCTCCATTGGCCGTCTCAAAATGTCCTTTTCTATCCGCAACAGCTCCTGTAAAAGCTCCTTTGACTGCACCGAAAAATTCTGAAGCCTGCAAATCGTTAGGTATGCTTCCACAATTGACGGCAACAAAAGGCTTCTCACGTCTGTCACTATAACGATGTATCATCTGGGCTATCACTTCCTTACCGCTTCCGCTCGGACCAAGTATCAGGACTGAAAGTTCCGAAGGTGCCACACGACGAGCCAGTGAAGCGGCTTTTCTGGCAGCTTCACTGGTACGTTCAACAAAAGAACGCTCTTTACGTACAATAACAGGCTGTTTAAGTATACTATGTACTAATTCTATCAGTTGCTCTTGATGAACAGGCTTTTGCAAATAATCCTTAGCACCGAGCTTGATGGCACGGACCGCATCCGTGATACAGGCATAATCTGTCATGACAATAAATGGAACTTCCATCTTAGAACGCATCATCCATTCCAGAAGGCTGATACCATTTCCCTCCGGCAGACGTACGTCTCCAAACACAAGATTGATTTCGTTTTTCTTCAGAATACTACGTGCACCGGGTTCATCTATAGCTGTCAATACTTCGTAACCGGCCTTCTGCAGCCATTTTTCAATCATTCCGCAAAGTATCATATTGTCTTCAACTATCAGAATTTTCATATCTTTTCAGTTCATTTTCTGTTTCATTAATTAATTTTTCAATCCACTCTATAATCTGGATAGCATTTTCACAAATAACATCATCACTAATATCCATATCGTGTAACTTTTCTTGAAAATCACGCAACAACTGTTCCTTTTCAAGCATTTCCCATACAGGCATCATTCGATGTATTGTTTTTCTCATGGATTCACGATTGGTTGTCTTTATGGCTGTTTTAAGTTCCTCAATTTCTTTTCTTGATTCCATGATAACAAGAGACATCATATGTTCATGATCATCTGTACTATCCAACAAGCAGGAAAAGTCAAAATCTCCAGTTTGAGAAACTTTTATTTGAGACATAATGGTTGATAAAAAAGTAAGTAATGCATGGATGTTGAACGGCTTATGAATGCAACCCGCAAATCCTTCTTTTTCATAAATTCCGGAATTTCCGTCACCACGGGCAGTCATGACTGCAACAGGAATGGTTCTTGAATTTCCTATGTCTGAATTTCTAAGTAGTTTTAATAGAGCGAACCCATCGATATCCGGCATTTGTACATCAGTAAGTATCATATCATAATCTGATTGTCTAATAGCTGTTACTACATCCCGTACATTCATACAGGTCGTACAAGTTATACCATTACGCCCAAGCATGTCTTCCACTATTTTTAGCAATATAGGATCATCATCCACAACAAGTACATTTTTCGGCAAAATGGTTATAGACTCACTATAAGAATTACATTCGTCCACAAGCTCATCCGTTTCTGGTAAAAGAAATTCAAGTTTGAACACGCTCCCCTTACCAAGCTTACTTTCTACATTTATTGTTCCATCAAGGACTTTAACTAGTCCCTTAGTCAGAAAAAGACCTAAACCGAAACCTTCTGAATTAACATTCTGCGCAGCACGTTCAAAGGGAGAAAATATTTTTTTAAGCGTCTCTTCATCCATTCCAATACCTGTATCCCTTATTTCAATCAACAGTTTCCCTTCTAAATATTCAGTATGGAAACAGACATTTCCTTTGGATGTAAACTTGATGGCGTTTGTAAGCAGATTGTCTAGTACTTGTTCAAGTTTGTCCGCGTCTCCTTTTACAGTTACATTTGAACCATTATGTTCCGAATATAGAATCAGACCTTTTGAAACCGATTTACGGGAGAATTCATCTGAAATGCGCAGCAAAAAACGATTTAGATGAAAAGGTGCATCATTACGTAAGCTACCGACGTCATTAATCCGGTAAGCATCCATCAGGTCGTTAACTAAATGTAGGACGTGTTGGCAAGAATGACGGATGTCATCTAAATATTTTTCGCGCTTCCTCTTTTCACGCGTTTCAGATACCAAATCTGCACAGTTATGGATATTACCAAGTGGACCTCTAATATCATGAGAAACTGTCAGGATGATTTTCTTACGCATATCAAGCAAATTCTCGTTTTCCTGAATAGCTTGTTGTAATTTAAATTTAA
>OGFM01000952.1_pt1 | contig 20694 bp, 16 predicted proteins | sample 1570871 | NCBI WGS metagenome assembly OGFM01 (sample SAMEA2581957, study PRJEB24529) | metagenome | biome: Human gut stool | place: China | collected 2011
GCGGGCATCTTCTTTCTGCTTGCCTATTTTGTGCCGGGCGTTGACTGGAAGCTGACGCTTAAGATCGCCCCAGCGGCAGGGCTGATCCTGCTGGGCGGCGAGGTGCTCTTTTTTGCCGCCCGCCCGGGCCGCTGGAAGTACGATTTCTGGTCGGTGCTGATCTGCCTTGTGCTCATGGCCGGGTGCTTTGGCCTTTCGCTGCTGCCGGTGGTGTGGGATGAACTCGGCCCGGAGCGGAATCAGGCAAGCATGAAGCTGGGGCAGGAATATACGACAGAAGCCTATGACAAGATCAAACAAACAGCCCCGGATATCCGTGTGAAGAATATCAGCGGAAACGCCTACCTGTACAGCAGTGAGGCGAAAACGCTGCGGGATGTGAATGCCGGAAACGGCTATCTGAGCCTGACTGTGGAGCTGTTTGGCGGCTATGACAGCGTACAGGCCTTTGCGCAGGACTGCCGCAGCGTGACCGATGCCGTGCAGCAATGCAGCGCACAGCCGAATGAGCTGCGCATTACATGGTCGCCGGACAACGACCCGGAAGAGAGCCTTGGCACGGGAACACTGCAGCAGGTGGAGCAGTACACGCTGGAGCTGGTGGGCATTGCGCAGCTGGACTGGACGGCTGACCAGATGGCAAAGCAGACCGAGGTGCAGTACCTGCTGGACGAAGAAAACGAAGAAACGGCAGAGTCCGAAGCTTTTTCCGAGGAAAGCGCGGAGCTGAGCGAGTGAAACAAAAAATGCTTCCGTGCGACGCACGGAAGCATTTTTTTGTTGAAATCAGCCGAAAACTGTGTTATGCTATCTCTGCTGCTGAAAGGCGGCGGGGCACTGCAAACAACGGCAGGCGGTTCGGCCCTCACTTCCGAAAGGAGGTGAGTACATGCCAATTACTTTGACATTCCACTTGTTTGGATTGACATTCACCATTCGCGTGAAAAAGTAAGAACCGCCACCCGGCACGGTGACGGTTCTCAAAAACTGTAAACCTTGAACTGGGGCCAACCGCTTGTCGCAGTGCCCTTTCTATAGACATTATAGCGAATCCCGGCAGAGCTGTCAAGCATCTGCCGGGATTCGTTTTATCGTAAAATTTACAGCTTTTTGCCAGTGAGCAGCTCGTAAGCCTCCAGATACTTGGCAATGGTCTTGTCAATCACGTCCTGCGGCAGGTCGTAGTTGCTGTCGGGGTTGGCCTTGAGCCAGTCGCGAACGAACTGCTTATCAAAAGAGGGCTGGCTGTGGCCCGGCTCATAGCCCTCCAGCGGCCAGAAGCGGGAGGAATCCGGGGTGAGCATCTCGTCGCCCAGCACCACGTTGCCGTTCTCATCCAGACCAAACTCAAACTTGGTGTCGGCAATGATGATGCCGCGGGACAGCGCATACTCAGCGCACTTCTTGTACAGGGCAATGGTGTAGTCGCGCAGCTTGGTGGCGTACTCCTCGCCGTGGCCGGGGAACTGCTTTTCCAGCACCTCGATGCTCTTTTCGTAGGAGATGTTCTCGTCGTGGTCGCCGATCTCGGCCTTGGTGGAGGGAGTGTAGATAGGCTCGGGCAGCTTGTCGGACTCCTTCAGGCCTTCCGGCAGCTGGATGCCGCACACCTTGCCGGTCTTCTGGTAGCTGGCCCAGCCGCTGCCGGTGATGTAGCCGCGCACGATGCACTCGATGGGCAGCATGGTCAGCTTACGGCACATCATGCTGTTGCCGTCGAACTGGGGCTGCTGGAAGAACTCCGGCATATCCTTCACGTCCACGCTCAGCATATGGTTGGGCAGCAGATCGCGGGTGTAATCGAACCAGAACTTGCTCATCTGGGTCAGAACGGTGCCCTTTTTGGTGACCTTGTTTTTCAGGATGACATCAAACGCGGAAATGCGGTCGGTAGCAACCATGATGAGGCTGTCACCGTTATCATAGATCTCACGAACCTTGCCTTCTTTAATGGGCTTGAACTCAGTCATAATCAAACACTCCATTTTCCAATGCCGAAAAAGCGGCGGTGTATCTTACCTGATTATTGTACCATGTCTGCGGACAGTTTGAAAGAAACAGAATGAAAGGAAAATCAGGCCGTTTTTGCTTTTTTCTCGTGAAAAATGTACGAAAAATAGAATCAAAATTCGGCGATTTGACGATAAAAGTCGTACTTTCACAACAATGAAGCACCTTTTTGTAAAATGTAGGCATGGACATTCCGGCGATTGTGCGGTATCTTATAATCAACAAATTAAAATAGGGAGGGTTTACATATGGGCAGTTTTCCCAAAGATTTTCTGTGGGGCGGTGCCACCGCTGCCAACCAGTGCGAGGGCGCATGGCAGGCAGGCGGCAAGGGCCTTGCCACCGTGGATGTGACCCCGTTTGGCCCGGACCGCTTCCCGGTGGCGCTGGGTCGGCTGGAAATGCTGGAGTGCGACGACAAGCACTATTATCCCAGCCATGAAGCCATTGACCTGTATCACCATTATAAAGAGGACATCGCCCTCTTTGCCGAGATGGGTTTTAAGTGCTTCCGGCTGTCCATCGCATGGACCCGCATCCTGCCGAACGGCGACGATGCCCAGCCCAATGAAGAGGGCTTGAAGTTCTATGAGGATGTGTTTGATGAGTGCCACAAATACGGCATTGAACCGCTTGTGACCATCTGCCACTTCGATACCCCCATTGCCCTCATAAAAAAGTATGGCGGCTGGAAAGACCGCCGCATGGTGGATGCCTATGTGCACTACTGTGAAGTGCTGTTTGACCGCTACAAGGGGAAGGTGAAATACTGGCTCACCTTCAACGAGATCAACATGCTGCTGCATCTGCCCTTTACCGGCGCGGGGCTGGTGTTCTATCCGGGCGAGAATGTGCAGCAGGTGGAGTATCAGGCGGCACATCATGAGCTGGTGGCCAGCGCAAAGGCGGTCAAGCTGGCCCATGAAAAGATGCCCGGTGCCATGGTGGGCTGTATGCTGGCGGCAGGCCAGTATTACCCGCGCACCTGTGCACCGGAGGATATCCGTGCCGCGCAGGAAGCGGACCGCGACAACTACTTCTTTACCGATGTGCAGGCCCGCGGTGCCTACCCGGTGTGGGCAAAAAAGCGGATGGAGAAGGCCGGCATCACCCTACACACCGAGCCGGGCGATGAGCAGGTTCTGAAAGAAGGCACCGTGGATTTTGTCTCCTTCAGCTACTATTCCAGCCGCTGCATCACCACGGATCAGGAGATCCTGGCAGAAGAAAAGGCCGACGGCAATGCGGTGCTGGAAGCCGTGAAGAACCCGTACCTCAAGGCCAGCGAGTGGGGCTGGGCCATCGACCCGGTGGGCCTGCGCGTGACCCTGAACACCATCTACGACCGGTACGAAAAGCCCATGTTCATTGTGGAGAACGGCCTTGGCGCGGTGGATACCGTGGAAGCGGACGGCTCCATCCACGACAGCTACCGCATCGATTATCTGCGCGCCCACATCGAGCAGATGGAAAAGGCCGTTAACGAGGACGGCCTGCCGCTGATGGGCTACACCACATGGGGTCCTATCGACCTTGTGAGCGCATCCACCGGTGAGATGAAAAAGCGCTACGGCTTTATCTATGTGGATAAGGACAACGACGGCAACGGCACACTGGCCCGCAGCCGCAAGGACAGCTTCTACTGGTACAAAAAGGTCATTGCTTCAAACGGCACCGACCTTGCCTGAAATTTGCGAAAAAATAAATTTGTGAGAAAGAATTGGAATTTATGACACCTGAGATCATTGCACACCGCGGCGCGTCCTATCTTGCGCCGGAAAATACCCTTTCTGCGTTCCGCAAGGCGATGGAGATCGGCGCGGACGGCGTGGAAATGGACGTACAGCAGACCAGCGATAAAAAGCTGGTGATCCACCACGATTTTGTCATTGACTGGCACACCGATATGCGTGGCCAGATCTACGACATGACCGAGGGCGAGCTGAAGGCGCTGGACTTTGGCAGCTGGAAGGATGTGAACTATCGGAACGAGAGGATCGCTACCCTGCAGGAGGCACTGGCTCTGTGCAGGGAAATGGAAGGTACCATCGTTCAGCTGGAAATGAAGGCCACCATCGATGACGACCCGGATTTTGTCCCCCGCGTGATCGAGGAGGTGCGTGCAGCAAACATTACCGACCGGCTGGTGGTGATCTCGTTCAACCACGACCTGCTGCGGCAGGCAAAGCAGCTGATGCCGGAGCTGAAGGTGGGCGTGCTGGTCTACGGTGCGTTGGAGACCATGGCGCTGCCCACTAGCACATGGGAAATGCTTGGCCTGCAGAACGGGCAGGAAGAGGATGATTTTCCACAACTGCCGCCGCTGTCGGTGGAAAATGTGGATGACGAAAACTGCAGCTGGGCCCTGCGCTGGATGGGCAACCAGATCAGTATGCTGCAGGCGAACTTTCCGGGCAAGAGTCTGGTAGAGGTAGCCCAGCGCCTGCTGGAACAGCGGGACCCGGTAAAGTATGTGCAGACGCTGGACTTCAAGCCGGACTGGGTGAGCTGCGAATATCACACCGCTTACCAGCAGCCCAGCATGGTGCAGAAGCTGCATGATCTGGGCATCAAGGCGGCATACTGGACGGTGGACGGGGAACAGGCCGTGAAAGACCTTTGGCCTCTGCAGCCGGATGCCATCGTCACAAACCGCCCGGACCGCGTGCGGGAATGGATCTCTGAACTGGAAATGACAGAATAAAGGGCAGAAGCTGCATCCCTTCGGTGCGGCCTGATTCCCCAAGCAACATCTGAAAAGCAAACAGCGGACAGCCTGCAGGCCGTCCGCTGTTGTGCTATGCAAAAGATGTTATAAAATATATCCGAGGCTCCGCAGCACGAACAGCCAGAAGGTCAGGCTGAATGCGCTGAACAGGGTGGTGGTAACGCACACGCTGCCGGTAAGCACACCTTCGTGGCCCATCTGCTTTGCCATAACGTAGCACGCCGGGGTGGTGATGCTGCCCAGCATCACCAGCAGGGCCACCAGCTTTTCGTCGGTAAAGCCAAAGCGCACAGCCAGCGGCAGGAACAGCGCAGGCAGCACCATCAGCTTGACCACAGTAGCCACAGCGGTAGGCTTGAGGTATCCCAGAGCTTTTTGGCCCTTGAAGCCTGCACCAATGGCAAGCAGGGCCAGAGGACTGGTCAGACCGGCCACATTGGAAAGGGCCTTATCCAGCATGGCAGGCATGGAAATGTGCAGCATGCTCCACGCAAAGCCCGCTGCAATGCCCAGAAGGATGGGGTTTGTCAGGATGCCTTTCACACTCTTTTTGAGCTTTTCAGCCATATTGCCGGTCTGAGCCTGCGCAATGGGCGCTTCCAGCATCAAAATGACCACTGCCATGATGTTATACAGCGGCACACTGCCAAGGATCATCAGGCTGGACATGCTGGCATCGCCGTAGATGCTCTGCAGAAAAGCCGAGCCGAGGATGGCAGCCGACGAGCGGTAACACACCTGAACGAACTCGCCCACAAGGCCGGTGCCCTTTAAAAACAGCTTTGCCAGCGCCCAGATCACAAGGATGCACGCCAGTGTGACCGCAAAGCAGAACAGCACATACCGGCCATCGAAGGTGGCGCGGACATCGTTTTTGCCAAGGTCGCGGAACAGCTGCACCGGCAGTGCCACATAAAACACGAACTTGTTGGCCCCGGCCACGAACGCATCGCTCAGAAAACCGGTGCGGTGCAGCACATAACCCAGCAGCATGATAAAGAACAGCGGCATGGTGCTGTTCATGCTGAACAGAATATTTTCCAGCAAGGCTCACACCCCGCCATGACGGCGCTGTTCCGCTGAAAGCTCCTGCTGCAGAGCAGCTTTGCGGTGGTCCAGCAGCAGGTCTTTGTTGTACTTGAAGTAGCGTTCGCAGCCGTTCTCGGTGAGGAAGGCGTGGGACACCGGGTCCACCGTCAGCTCGGTGACGAACACCACCATCTCCTGGCTTTCGGCAAAGGCCTGCTCCATAAAGTCGAAAGCGGCTTCCAGCGCGGCGCTGGCGGCCTGCTGGGCCTTTTCGCGCGCGTCGGCCAGAGACTGGAACTGCCCGCGCAGCAGGTCGAAGGCTTCCTGTGTACCGGCGGCGTTGGCACGGCGCAGTTCGCCCTCCCAGCCGCGCAGCACGGCCAGCACTTGCAGGCGGGTGGTCAGAGCATCTTTGCTCAGCAGCCCGGCGGCACGCTTTTGCTGTGTTTCGGTGTCGTGATCCATGATCTGCTGGTGGAACATTTCTGCCGAGCCGTCCGGGATATCCTCCGGAACGGTGGCAAGGGCTTTTTTGGTCTCCCGCAGAAAGGCATAGCAGCTGTCGGCTACTGCATCTGCCTGACGGGAGGCCGTGAACCGGGTGCCGAGGCCTGCAAGGATCAGGCTGACCAGCGAAAGCCGCTCGTCGAAGGGGGCCTGCAGCAGCCGTGCGAACACGGCGGGCTTTGCCTGTCCGGCCAAGATCTCCTCTACGCCGTAGTCGTCGCGGTACTTATAGTAAAGGTCGAGGTAGGCGGAGAAGTCCTCTGCGATCTTCGGGTGCTGGATGTACTCGCGGATCAGGTCTTCATCGGCCTGCAGACCCAGTGTTTCGTAGGTGTCCAGCAGATTGGAAAGATCCTCCCAGCCGCGGGCGGTCACGAACTGGGTGCCGTCCACATCGGCGTTGATCTGGTAGAAGTTCTGCGGGTGCAGCTCCAGATAGCTCAAAATGGCGCTGTGGATGTGGGCAGCGCGGGCATAGTCCTTCCACACGGGCAGGTCCGGCTCAATGTCCATGCGGCGCACGCGGTCCAGCGTAACGATATCAAAGTCGCGCACAGATTTGTTATATTCCGGTGGGTTGCCTGCCGCCACGATCACCCAGCCCGCAGGCACGGCCTGATTGCCAAAGGTCTTGCATTGCAAAAATTGCAGCATGGTGGGGGCCAGCGTTTCCGACACACAGTTGATCTCGTCGATGAACAGAATGCCCTCGGAGAGGCCGGTGGCCTCCATCTTGGCGTAGATGCTGGCAATGATCTCGCTCATGGTGTATTCGGTCACCGAGACATCTTTGCCGCCATAATTGCGCTGGCGGATGAAGGGCAGGCCCACGGCGCTCTGGCGGGTGTGGTGGGTGATGGTGTAGGCCACCAGCGCCACCCCGCACTCCCGGGCTACCTGCTCCATCACCTGCGTCTTGCCAATGCCCGGAGGCCCCATGAGCAGAATGGGACGCTGCCGGATGGCCGGGATGGCGTATTCGCCCAGAGCATCCTTGGCAAGGTAGGCTTTTACGGTGTGTTCAATTTCTTCTTTGGCTCGTTTGATATTCATAACAAATTCCCTCACGAATTGTTCAGGTCACGGTACAGGTCGTCCTCTTCGGCCAGCGCATCTGCAAGAGCATTGGCCGGGCGGGCTGCTGCGCCGGTAAATTCTTCTTCGTCCAGAACCACCTTCATGGCCCACGGCGGTACATTGGCATCATCGAACCGGTCGTCTAGAAACAGAAAAGCGGTGTCGTAGGCCGGGCGCTTGGCGGGGTAGGTGCCCATGCCGTCGGTGAAGTACAAAAGGCCCCGCAGGTTCGAGAACTTTTTCTCGGCGCACAGCTGGTTCACGTATTCAAAGGCCGGGCGGAAGTCCGTTCCGCCGCCGCCCCGCAGCTCAAAATGGTTCATGGCGTGGATCAGCTCGTCCTCATTGTGGATCAGGATATCCTGCCGGATGGCGTTATCGGCCTGGATCAGGTGCAGGTTCATCCGGTGAAAAAAGTTCTCCTGTCCTTTCAGCAGAGTGTAGGTCTCCGCAAGGAACGCCCGCACCAGTTCACCGGAGGTGGAGTAGCTGGTGTCGATGACAAGGGCCAGCTCCTCGATCTTTTTGCTCTCCCGGCTTTCCAGAGGCTCGATGAGGGGCAGGTTTCCGTACACCGAAAGGCCGTAGGTGTAGAAGTTCAGGTCGAACTCGTCCGGGTCCAGCTTTACTTCCTCCCGCAGCACGCAGAACCGGCGCAGAAAATCCCGGTAGCTGCGGCGGCTGCGGTTGGCGGCTTTTACCTGCTGCTTCAGGGCATCGGCACCGTCCCCGGCTTCCTTATCCCGCAGGTCCAGCTCTGTCTGCATCCGCTCCCCGATCTTCTGCCACGTTTTCTGGGGCAGCGGCGTGGGCATCTGCTGGGGCTGGTCAGGCGCATCCTTCGGCCACAGACGGTGGTCGTCGGTCACGAACTCCCGCTCCAGCTGGCGCAGCACACCGGGGGTCTGCCGGGTGAGCCACCGATACACCGGCGCGGCTGCCACCACGGTTTCCTCGGCGGTGATCTGCTGGTAGGCGTTCTGGCGCACATAGGTCAGCGGGCGCTTGACGCTGGTGCGGTTCAGGCTGTCGATAACGTTTTCCACTGCGATATCACAGGCAAGGCTCCACAGCTGCGGCTCCCGGCGGCCTTTCAGCCACAAATGTCGGAATACGCAGTGGAATATGGTGTGCAGATACAACCGGTTGAGATATTTTGGATTGTCCTGATAGAGCCGCAGCAGATGGCTGGGCTGATAAAACAGGACCTGACCGTCCGTAGCCAGCACCCGGCAGCGCTCGTCCGGGGCGGGGGACAAGGCACTGAGCGCCATATCCAGAAAGCGGAAGTCCAGATACAGCCCGCTGCGCACCACCGCCAGCACTTCGCCGCCCATGCGTGCCTGCCACTCCTCGTGGGTCTCCGGCCGCTGGGACTGGAACGGCTTGCGCGGGTCAAAAAATTTTTCTTTTTGGATCGTTTGGGGCAAAAGTGTCACCTCACTTAGAACCCTCTCAGCTTCGCTGCAAACTCCCCCAGTCATTGCTGCGCGATGCCAGCCCTCTCAGGGATGGGGCCTCTGGCGAAACCGGAAGCTTACCCTTACTGCCAAAGGCTCCCCCTTAGAGGGAGCTGGCGCACGAAGTGCGGCGGAAGGAGTTTTCTGCTGTTTAAAAATCAAAATCGTACCGCTGCTTTTTGGGCTGAGGAACATACTTTTTGTGCTCCGCATCCGCCAGCAGAGCGGCGGCAGCGGCGTTCCCGGCCTTGGCGGCAAGGGCTGAAGCTTCGGCAAAACCGGCTTTGTCCAGCACATCCAGCGCAATGAGTGCACGCACGGCATCGTTGTCCTGCGCCTTCAGCAGGCGGGCCAGCACCCGGTCGGTGTTGGCTGCCAGAAATGCCCGGTAGTGCCCGGCAGCGGCTTCGGTCAGCTGCCACGGATACCGCAGGCGATCAAAGCAGAGCATTGCCATCACATTGGCATCGTCGGCATCGTGGCCCTGCGGGAAGATGCTGTCATATTCTGCAGGCAGGAATATATTATTGAGAAAACACTGCCGGTAATGATATCCCTGCCCGGAAAAGGTGTGCAGCAGGATGTGGGCGGGGGTCTCCTCGATATCCTCCCAGTAGGCGGGATACCAGAGCGCCGCCAGCGGGGCTGCTGTACCGGCAGGGCAAAACTCAGCCCGCACCGCTTCGGTGATGTTGTTCACAAGGGCAAACAGGCCGGTAGGTTCTTCAGGGCCTGCCTGCACCCGGATGGTCTCCAGCGCGAAGCAGTTCAAAAACACATCGCTGCCCATGGTCAGGCTGCCCGTGCCCACGGTGAGCAGACGAAGCTTGCGGCAGTTGTAGAATGCGCAGCTGCCGACGACCTGTAAGCTGTCCGGCAGGGTCAGCTCTTCGAGAAAATTCCCACACACCGGGTGCAGGTCGTCTGCATCCGAACCGGCAGCGGGCGCGTCAAAGTCGAAGTCGTACCGGCGGCAGATGCCGCCTACCGCCTGCCCAAAGGCCCGAGTCAGCCGCGCCGTGCCGTCCGGGGCCGCCTCGTAGCGGCAGGTCTTGTCTGCCGCAGGCAGGCTGCGCGGCTTTTCGGAAAAGCAGTAGTCGCCCAGTTCGGTAACAGCAAAGCTGCCGCCCTCCGGTGCTGGCAGTGTGCCGGGCAGCGCGATACACGGCTCTGTGCCGTACACCCGCACCAGCCGGGCTGTGTCTGCCGAAAGCGGCAGGATATCCAAGGTGAGTGTGCTCTCCGAAACCACGATGCAAAACTCCTCAATTTGATAGAATCATTCAGCTTTCAGTATAAACCAACGGCAAAGCCTTGTAAAGCACAAAAAATTCCGACGTAACATGGTAGAAAAATGAATCAGAAACCTCTTGACTTTTGCATGAAAGTGCGTATAATAAGGGTAGGCAACGCGATAAGGCCGAACGTGTTTACCACGTAAAAAATCGAAGCACCCCGGTACTGGTTCTACCGGGGTGCTTCTTTTCATCAGTGCTTGCTGCCCTTGAAGAACGGGCTGTCAAGCCACTTGCATAAATAGTAGGCTACTACCTCTGCTGCGACAGTCTGAAAAAACGCGATAAAGCTAGGCATGTTTACCACCTCCTTTCCGCGACAGGGGGATCGGAGAAGGGCCGCAGAGCCAGTATAACACAAAAAGCGGCAGCGCGCAATTTGATGCACGCTGTCGCTTTTTCATTGAGGAGGTAGAAAAACGCTTAGTTTTCGGCAAGGTTGCCGGTGTACAGCTGGTAATACTTGCCCTTCTTGGCAATCAGCTCGTCGTGGCTGCCGCGCTCGATGATGCGGCCCTGCTCCAGCACCACGATGCAGTCTGCATTGCGGACGGTGGACAGGCGGTGCGCAATGACAAAGCTGGTGCGGCCGTACATTAGGCCGTCCATGCCGCGCTGCACCAGCGCTTCGGTGCGGGTATCGATGGAGGAGGTGGCCTCGTCCAGGATCAGCACCGGGGGATCTGCCACGGCCGCACGGGCGATGGCCAGCAGCTGGCGCTGCCCCTGCGAGAGGTTGGCACCATCGCCGGTGAGCATAGTGTTGTAGCCTTCCGGCAGGCGCTTGATGAAGCCATCCGCGTTGGCAAGGCGGGCGGCGGCGATGCACTCTTCATCGGTGGCATCCAGTCGGCCGTAGCGGATGTTTTCCATCACCGTGCCGGTGAACAGATGGGTGTCCTGCAGCACGATGCCCAGAGAACGGCGCAGATCGGCCTTTTTGATCTTGTGGATGTTGATGCCGTCGTAGCGGATCTTGCCGTCCTGAATGTCGTAGAACCGGTTGATGAGGTTGGTGATGGTGGTCTTACCGGCACCGGTAGAGCCGACAAAGGCGATCTTCTGGCCCGGACGGCCATACAGGTTGATATCGTGCAGGACGGTCTTCTCCGGCACATAGCCAAAGTCTACATCGGTAAAGGTGATGCTGCCTTCCAGCTTGTGGTAGGTGGTAGTGCCGTCGTGGTGCGGGTGCTTCCATGCCCAGATGCCGGTGCGCTCGTCCGTCTCCACCAGCTGGTCGTTGCGGTCGTACTTTGCGTTGACAAGGGTCACATAGCCTTCGTCGGTCTCGCTGGGTTCATCCATCATCTTGAAGATACGCTCGGCACCGGCCAGAGCCATGATGATGCTGTTGGCCTGCATGGACACCTGACTGATGGGCATGTTGAAGCCCTTGTTCAGGCTCAGGAAAGCCACCACCGTGCCAAGGGTCGTGCCGCCCATGCCGCTCACGGCCATGGCTGCGCCTGCCAGCGCGCAGACGGCATAGCTGATGTTGCCCAGCTGGGCGTTGACGGGCATCATGATGTTGGCAAAGCTGTTGGCTTTGTTGGCGCTGTCCTTCAGCTGGTCGTTCAGCTGGCGGAAGCCGGCCAGCGCCTTCTGTTCGTGGGTGAACACCTTGACGACCTTCTGGCCTTCCATCATTTCTTCGATGTAGCCGTTCAACTTGCCCAGATCCCGCTGCTGCTGGATGAAGTATTTGCCGGACTGCTGGGTGATCTTTTTGGAGCAGAACATCATCAGCGCCACCATCAGCATGGTAACGATCGTCAGCTGCCAGCTGAGCATGCACATGCTGAAGAACACCGAAACAATGGTAATGGCGCTGGACACCAGCTGCGGGATGCTCTGGCTGAGCATCTGGCGCAGGGTATCCACGTCGTTGGTGTACACGGACATGATGTCGCCGTGGGGATGCTGGTCAAAATACTTGATGGGCAGGCTCTCCATGTGGGTGAACAGCTGGGTGCGCAGGTTGCGCAGGGTGCCCTGCGTCACGTTGACCATGATGCGGGCGTTGAGCCATGCGGCCAGAATGCCGATGACGTAGATGATGCCTACCCGCAGCAGAGCTGCTGCCAGCGGGGCAAAATCGGGGTCCTGCTGCTGGGTCATGGGCACGATGTAATCGTCCATCAAAGTCTGCAGAAACAGGCTTGCCTGAACGTTTGCCAGCGCGCTGACCACGATGCAGACAAGCACAAGGATGCAGTGGGGCAGATAGTGCTGGAACACTTCGCCCATGATGCGCCCCAGCAGCTTGCCCGGATTTTCCACTTTGGGCCGGGGGCCGCCCATGCGGGGGCCGGGGCCGCGAACTTCTTTTGCCTGAGCCATTACTGTTCACCTCCCTGTTTGTCAAAGTCGCCGCCGCCCTGGGTCTGGCTGTTGTAAACTTCCTGATAGATGGCGTTGGCCTTGAGCAGCTCTTCGTGGGTGCCCAGACCATCGATCTTACCGTTATCCAGCACAAGGATGCGGTCGGCGTCCTGCACCGAGGAAATGCGCTGTGCAATGATGATCTTGGTGGTGCCGGGAATTTCTTCGCGGAACGCCTTGCGGATCTTGGCATCGGTAGCGGTATCCACGGCGCTGGTGGAGTCGTCCAAAATCAGAACCTTGGGCTTGCGCAGCAGGGCGCGGGCGATGGTCAGGCGCTGCTTCTGGCCGCCGGACACGTTGGAGCCGCCCTGCTCGATCCATGTATTGTATTTGTTCGGGAAGCGCTCGATGAACTCATCGGCGCAGGCAAGCTTTGCCACACGGATGCACTCTTCCTCGCTGGCATTCTCGTCGCCCCAGCGCAGGTTATCGAGAATGGTGCCGCTGAACAGCACGTTCTTCTGCAGCACCATGGACACCTCGCGGCGCAGTACGTCGAGGTTGTAGTCGCGCACATCCACGCCGCCCACCTTCACGGTGCCGGTCTCGGCATCATACAGGCGGGGAATCAGCTGCACCAGGCTGGATTTTGCGCTGCCAGTGCCGCCGATGATACCTAAGGTCTCACCGGGCTTGATGCTGAAGGTGATATCATTCAGCACCGGCTGGCCGCTGCCGTGCTTATACTTGAAGGTGACATGCTCGAACTCGATGCCGCCGTCCTTCACCTGCTGCACCGGCTGCTTTGCGGGGGGCAGGTCGGTGGTCTCGTCCAGTACTTCCACAATACGCTTTGCGGAAGCGGCAGACATGGAGATCATGACAAAGGCCATGCTCAGCATCATCAGGGCCATGAGGATGTTCATGATGTAGCCGAACAGAGCGTTCAGCTGGCCGGTGGTGATGGCACCATGCAGAACGTACTTGGCACCCAGCCAGCTCAGGGCGATGTTGCAGCCGTAAACGGCGGTGAGCATGGCAGGGTTATTGAAGCTCAGACGGCTCTCGGCGTTCACAAACTGGTCGTACAGGCTCTGGCAGGCTTTGGTGTACTTCTCGTTCTCAAAGCCCTCGCGCACGAAGCTCTTCACTACGCGGATGGCGGAGACATTTTCCTGCACGGAAGCGTTCAGGGCATCGTAGTTTTTGAACACCCGGTCAAAGATGTGGAAGGTGGGCACCATGATGCCTGCCAGCACCGCCACCAGAAAGACCACAGCCACCACGAAGATCAGTGACAGCGGGCCGCCGATCATCACGGCCATGAACAAAGCGAACACCAGATGCACCGGGGCGCGCACGCACATGCGCTCGATCATCTGGAATGCGTTCTGTACGTTGGTCACGTCGGTGGTCATACGGGTGACAAGGCCCGCAGTGGAGAACTTATCAATGTTGGAAAAAGAATAATGCTGGATGTTCTCATACATGGCATCGCGCAGGTTGCCGGCAAAGCCGGTGGATGCCTCGGCGGCGTATTTGCCGGCCAGAACGCCCAGCGCCAGCGCGACCACAGCCACCAGAAAGGTGAGCAGGCCGTACTTGAGAATGGCGTTCATATCGCCCTTTTCAATGCCCTGATCGATGATAAAGGCCATGATGGTGGGCAAAAGCACATCCATCACGGCTTCCAGAGCGGCAAAGAGCGGTGTCAGGACTGCGGCGCGTTTATACTCGCCCAGATGTGACACTAACTTTTTGATCATCTGAGTTGCCTCCTGTTAATTTTTTATTTGTTTGGTACAGAACAATTTTATACAAAACATTTTAATTGTCAAGACGTTTCAAAAAATGTTCATAATTACTAATTTAACAATCAAAAATTTAGCAAACTGCATCACTGCAGCGCTTCCCGCAGCTTGTTTAAAAGCCGCAGCAGCTCGGTATTTTCCTCCGCTGTCAGCAGCCCAGCCACATAGTCGTCGGTCTGGTGGAAGCAGAGCATCGTCTTTTCGTGGAAGCAGATGCCCTCTTCGGTGAGCACCAGCTGCTTGAGCCGGGCATCCTGCGGCACGCTGCGCCGCTCAATATAGCCCTTGCGCTCCATCAATTGCAGGATGTTGGTCACGGTAGAGCGGGTGATGGAAAACTCTCGCTCAATGTCCCGCTGGAACACGGGGGTGTCCCGGTGGCGGTAGAGATACCCAATGATCCACCCGTGCATGGGGGTGGCCTGCTCCACGTCATTTTCGCGGGCAAACTGGTTGATCTTGCGGAAGATCAGGTTGTCCACCCGGCGGATCTGCGCCGGGATGACCTGTGGGCCTTCCCAAGGGGGATCGGCGTGATTGCAGCACTCGTTTTTGGTTTCGTCACACATCATGGTTTTGTCCTTCATGGTTGTTTTGGCATTGAACAGTTTCAAATAAAACTGTTTGATAGCATACATATTATACAGCAGTCAAAGTGAATGTCAAGGGGAAGGGAACGATTTTAAATGCCCTCCGCTTTGCTCTGGGCATAAAATAATTTTTATATTGCAAACCAGCCAAGCCTGCGGGCTTGGCTGGTTTGCTTTTTTACGGAAGGGGCTGTAGTTGCAAGCGGCATATTTTCCGGTTGCGCGGTCATTTCCGAAGGAAATAAGCGCAACAGATGGAGTTTGCCTTTTGGGCCATTACTGTGAAAATGCAACAGCAGACAGCCCGCAGGCTGTCTGCTGTTGCCCTATTATAAAAATATTTTTCCGCTAAATATGCCCAGAGCGAATGTGGAGGGCATTCTGAATTATTATTCCAGATTGTGTTTTTTACAGAACTGTTTGCTCACCCAGTACATCCCGCCCCACAGCAGAACGGCCAGCACCAGATACACCGGGTTCTTCATGGAACTGACCAGCGACTGCCCAAACACTGCCATCATGGCAATCATCACGCCTTTGCCCAGCAGCATGGTAATGAGATAGCGCTTTTCGTCAAAGTCCGAGATGCCAAAGGCCAGATGCATAAAGGAGCTTGGCGCGAAGGGCAGCAGCATGAGCATGAACAGCGACGAAGTGTCAAAGCGGTTCACCCACTGCTGAGCCTTTTCCAGCTTGGGCGAGCGGGAGGCAAACTTCCAGAAGAAGCACTTGACCACCCGCCGCCAGAACAGGAACATGATGCTGCCACCCAGCGCCACACCGGCCCAGCTGTACAGAAAACCCAGAATGCCGCCGTGAGCCGCTACATTCAGCGCCACAATGGCAATGAGCGGCAGCGGCGGAAAAAACGACTCCACCATGGCCAGCGTGATGGGGGCAATGGGGCCAAGGTTGCCAAAACTGTCCAGCAGAGTTTCCCAGAACTCCAGCGTTCCCAGCTGGCGCAGACAAAAGTTCATTGTGCACATCCATCCCTTCCGCCTGCGCTTTCCCATCCGCAGGTTCCTCTATCCGTAGTATATCCATATTGTATGACACAAGCATGAACACAAAGCGACATTTTTTTGCCCTGTGCACAGCCTCCTTGGGATACTACGAAGCTGCCGGTGCTGTTTTACTCCGCAGTCTGCTTTTCTGCGCGGGCCTTCATGCGCTCCAGCTGGGCGGTGCGCTGCTTTTCCCACCGGGCAAGAGAAGCATCGTCCGGGATCTGCAGGCAGCGGGCATAGTTCCAGTGCAGGCCGTCGCGGCGGGCCAGCTTGTAGCGCTGAAACACACCCTTGCCTGCGGCATTGCTGCTGCCGGCGCAGTGGGGGCACTGGCTCAGGGTGTACCAGCTGTTGCTGCCCTTTTTCAACCACACATCATCGGGCTTGAGCGGTGCGCCGCACTCCGGGCAGCTCATGGTGTAAATTTTGGGGTCGGTGCGCCAGGTGTACTGCTCTACATAGCCGCGGAATACCTCAAAATCCCGGTAGTCGCCGGGGGTGGGGCACAGGCTGGCCCGCAGGGATTCCTCTTCAGTGGGGTAGGCCGCAAGACCGGCCCGCAGGTCGAGCATCCGGCAGACATCGGCGGTGTACAGCGTGTCGGAAAGGGCATCGTGGAACTGCCGCTCCATGGGCAGCCCTAAGCGGGTGACGACGCTTTCCAGCGTCATGCCCTCGCCCTCTTTGCGGGGATGCTCCCGCAGGAACACCTGCTGCAGGTCGTACCAGACGGTGGGCTTTGATTCGTCGATGTTGCACAGGTACAGGTTCTGCTTGAGCACCGGTACGTCATCCATGCCCCACTCGGCAAATTCGGCATCCGGGCCGCACCACTGCATAAAGCGGCGCAGGCCCTGCACGATGGGCTCACCCTTGTCCAGATCGGCCTGCGTCAGGCCGGTGACTTTAGCAATGTGATGCTGCAGCTTACGGAAGATGCGGGGCCGCAGATGGATGGAAAAGGTGTCCAGCACGTTGGCATCCTCGTCGATCTTCACGGCACCGATCTCCACGATCTCGCCCCGGAAGGTCTGCTGCACGCCATGGTAATTAAAGGTATACGGCTGGTAGCCGATATTCCATTCCAGATCAAATAAAACCAGATTGCGCGGCATTGTTTTTTATTCCTCTCGTAAAATAAACTTCTCCACAGCTTCGGCCACGCCGTCGTGGTTGTTGTCGGCGGCGGTGACGTAATCGGCCACAGCCTTGACGGCATCCTCGGCATTCTGCATGGCAACGCCCACCCCGGCATAGGAGATCATGGAGCGGTCGTTCAGGCCGTCGCCGCAGGCCATCAGGTTCTCCCGGGTCAGGCCCATCTGCTCCAGCAGGGCGGCAAGGCTCCTGTCCTTTGCCACGCCCAGCGGCACGGCCTCGATGAAGAAGGGGCTGGAGGGGTACAGGTCGATACGGCCCGCAAACTGCTTCTTTCCGGCGGCACAGACAGCATCCCGCCGGGCAGGGTCAAGGGTGATGAGCATTTTGCAGATCGGATAGTCCACATAGGAGGCAAGATCATCCACATGGAGCATCGGCAGCTTTGTGGTAAAGCACTCCTTGTTTGCCCACACGTCCTGATCCCGCTCACACACGATGCCCTCGCTGTTGTAGGTCAGGATGGCCACATCCTGCCGGGCTGCAAATTCGCAGAGCTCCGGGACGAACTCCGCCCCCAGCTGCACCTGATACAGGGCCTCGCCGGTCATGCAGTCCACGATCTTGCCGCCGTTGTAGGCCAGCACACAGCCGCCCTTTTTGTCCAGCCCCAGCTCCTTTGCCAGCGGCAGAATGCCCGCTGTGGGGCGGCCGGAGGCCAGCACGATGGTCACACCCTGTGCGGCGGCGGCATCCAGCGCCGCGCGGGTGCGGGGGGTAACGATCTTTTCGTCATTGGTCAGGGTGCCGTCCAAGTCCAGAGCCAGCACCCGAATATTCGATCTTGCCATGATTTTTATTCCTCGTTCTCAGGCAGGGGCTTCCCGCCGGATATTTTATTACTTACCCATCTATTTTACAATGCTTTCCCTTTTCTGTAAAGCAGGAAACCTGTTCCCCGCCCAGAGACAATCAAAAAAGCCGCCCGGCGAGCAAAACCGGACGGCTGAGAAGGAAGAAAACGCGGTGTTACAGGATGTCGATGTATTCCCCGGCCAGCGCCTTGTTCATGCTGCGGACGGCGCAGAACTTGCCGCACATGGAGCAGGTGTCGCTGTGGTCATCCTCAGGCAGGCGGGCATCCCGGATGGCCTTGGCGGTCTCGGGGTCGAGAGCGCAGGCGAACTGGGCATCCCAGTCCAGCACGCGGCGGGCATCGCCCATCTTGTCGTCGATATCCCGGGCATGGGGGATGCCCTTGGCGATATCGGCCGCATGGGCAGCGATCTTGGAGGCCACGATGCCCTGCTTCACATCGTCCACGTTGGGCAGAGCCAGATGCTCGGCGGGGGTAACATAGCACAGGAAGGCTGCACCGCTCATGGCGGCAACGGCACCGCCGATGGCAGCCGTGATGTGGTCATAGCCCGGGGCAATGTCGGTGACGAGGGGTCCCAGCACATAGAAGGGAGCGCCCATGCAGATGCTCTTCTGCACCTCCATGTTGGCGGCCACCTGATTCAGAGGCACATGGCCCGGGCCTTCCACCATGACCTGGACGTTGTGCGCCCAGGCCCGCTTGGTCAGCTCGCCCAGACGCACCAGCTCTTCGATCTGGCAGACGTCGGTGGCGTCGGCGAGGCAGCCGGGGCGGCAGGCATCGCCCAGAGAGATGGTGACGTCGTGCTCTTCGCAGATGTCCAGAATCTCGTCGAAGTGCTCATAGAAGGGGTTCTCGTTGCCGGTCATGCACATCCATGCAAATACAAGAGATCCTCCTCTGGAAACGATATTCATTTTTCTTCCCTCACGTCTGAAAGCTTCGACTGCACGTCTGTTGATACCTGCGTGGATAGTCATAAAGTCAACGCCCTCTTCTGCATGGGCTTTTACTACCTTAAGAAAGTCCTGAGCGGATATCTCAAGGAGGTCTTTATCAAGGTAGCCGATAGCGTCATACATAGGAACAGTGCCTATCATGGCAGGCGACTTTGCTACTAGCTCTTTTCTGAAAGTATTGGTCTTACCGTAGTTTGACAGATCCATGATAGCTTCAGCGCCGAACTTGATAGCCATATCCACTTTCTGCATCTCAATGTCATAATTCTTAGCGTCCCCTGATATTCCGAGATTTACGTTTATCTTAGTTTTAAGGCCTTTACCGATACCCTCGGCAGAGAGAGCAGTATGGTTTACGTTGGCAGGGATCGCCACCTGACCTGCTGCAACAAGTGCCATAAGCTCGTTTACGTCCATATTTTCTTTCTTAGCCACTGTTTCCATTTCAGGGGTAACGATACCCTTTTTAGCGGCTTCCATTTGAGTTTTATAATTTCTCATAGAACAGTTCCTTTCAAATCGTAATAGTCATAAAAGTGATTAACGGGGCTATGTCCTTTGCCCACTGTGAATGATTTTTCTATTGCCTCGGTGATATAGTTTTTCGCCTTTGTTACAGCGGAGAGCATATCCATACCGTGGGCAAGGTTTGCAGTTATGGCAGATGACAAAGTACAGCCAGTGCCATGGGTATTAGGCGAATCAACACGCTTGCAGGCAAGCTTATGAACGCCCTCCGGGGTACAGAGATAATCCACAGCGTCGCCAGTGAGATGACCGCCTTTGACGAGGACGTTTTTTACGCCCATATCCATTATTATCCTTGCGGCTTTTTCCATATGGTTTTCATTCTTTATCTCCAAGCCTGAGATAGCTTCGGCTTCGGGGATATTCGGTGTAAGGAGCGTAACTATAGGAAAGAGCTTTTCCCTCATGGTGGAAACAGTTCCGCCCTCAGAGAGAGCGTCGCCGCTTGTAGCGACCATGACGGGATCGCAGACGATAATACTTGGTTTATACTCATTAAGCTTATCCGCAACTGCTGAAATAATTTCGGCAGTTGGGAGCATACCGAGTTTTACGGCATCGACGTGGATATCCTCAAACACAGCGTCTATCTGTTTTTGTATCTCCTCAACGGGTACGTTGAAAACAGACAGCACACGGGTAGTATTTTCAGCGACGACAGAGGTAATAACGCTCATGCCGAAAGTTTCATTAGCGCTGAAGGCTTTAAGGTCGGCTTGTATACCTGCGCCACCGGAGCAATCCGAGCCTGCCACTGACAAACATTTTAACATACTTTATTCCTTTCTTATGGAAAAGGGGAAACAAAAAACCTCCTGACCATGCAGGAGGTAAATTTACACAAAACTTGCTTCCTACACTGGTCTTGACCAACAGGTTCAAAGGGTCAGGTTTTACCTTCTCAACCCAGCTTTTTGCCTGGGTCCCCCTGCAAACTTTATTCGATTTTTCGCAGTTTTTCTGCTTTTTTATTATAACATATGAGATTCGGAAAAAAAGAGGTGGTAAAAAATTTGGTATAGGATGTCATTATTCTGGAATCGAAAAACACTATAAATGAGAATATAATAAAGACATCAAAGAACAGGAGGTTTTTATTCATGAGAAAGAGAGTAATCAGTTCCTTGTTGGCAATGGCAACAACAGCAGGTTTATTTGCCTGAAATGTATCTGCAGTGTACGCAGAAGGAAAGTCATCCGGAGATTATGAATATCAAGAGCTTGAGGATGCCGAGATTACATATTATAATTATTCTGTAGAAGGAAAAGAACTGTATGAGAAGGAAATCGCTGCTTACAATGAAGTTCATCCGAACGTGAAAATTAATCTTGAACTTGTTGGCGGCGGTACAGACTGGCGTTCTACATTAAAGGCTGAAATTTC